>JAEIGA010014686.1_pt1 | contig 11916 bp, 14 predicted proteins | sample 9270691 | NCBI WGS metagenome assembly JAEIGA01 (sample SAMN17057246, study PRJNA624740) | gut metagenome | biome: biome; isolation source: fecal sample | host: Bos grunniens | place: China: Xizang | collected 2019
AATCGCTATAATGTCCTTTTTCTTGCAAAAGGTCCATCAGTTCTTCTACACTTAACCTTGATTTCTTAACCATAGTAGCATCCCATCTATCCTCTACTTCATCTTCAAGGTCATCAGTATCTGCGTTAGATATAACGTCTTTAGTAATACAACGACTATTTACTTCTTCTAAAATTTTATTATCTGTAAGATTATCTATTTTTCTAAATAATTCATCTTCATTGTATTTTAAATTAGATACTACATATTCTGGGTCCTCATGAGAATCATAACATTCCCTAAAATACTCAAAATTAGGTTCTACTTCATTTTCGAGAAAATGAATTTCCCTAATCGAACGGCCCATTTCAGTACTCTCATGTCTACTAGTCTTTATTAAATCTTTTATGCATTGCATATAATCATCAAAAGAACCCACAAACTTAAAATCAGTCCTTATTTTATTTTCCATATAATGCCGTTTTAATTTCTACTTTAATAAATGCTCTCCAATCACCACAAATATACCCCCAATCATCATTGCTTAATCTAAATGCTCGTCCACAACTACCATCTAAATCAACTTTTTTATACTCTGAATTTGAAATAAATGACCATACAAAATTAATTATATCATTAGTAAACATAGGACGGGGAAATTTAGACAACCCAAGATTATCTTCATAATCCCAATACAAGATAAGATTGTCCCCATCCATTTTATAGCCCTCTGCCTTATTGCCAGGGACATTATTCATAATAATATTAAAGGCACTAACAAAATCTTCCTTTTTGTCAGAGGTAATATCAATTCTAAAATTATCCATATCTTTAATCTTTATTTTTTTCTCTTTCTTCTCTTTTTAAATCATACCAAGTTTTACCATCTAACGCACCTGAAATAAGTTCTTTTTCAATATCAAAAGTCATTACAGGTGGCTCAAATAAAGGTTCCATACCATATACACGAATATCATTTATATACATCGTATATCTTTTCGCTGGATTTTTATAAATACCAATTGTAACTTTTTCTTTAGTATCCATATTTTTTAATCTTTAAAAAGTTTATCATAATTACGACCATAATACCCAATTAACAATGATGATATCATTGCCATAAAAAAAATGAATAAAGTACCATACCACTCATCAGTTTCTTTATCTACCATAAAACCTATTACAGGTAAAATCATAATTAAAATTCTAATTAATATATCAAAAACATGTATCATATTATTTTTCCTCCATTTTTAGTGATTCATTAAATGTTGCCAACTGATTTTCAAAATAGAAAACTCTATCTTTTTCAGTAATATTCATATCCTTCCACAACTTATAAATCTGAGGATAAAAAGTTGTTGAAGCCTTCTTCAATTTTTCCTTACCACTTATAAAATCTTTCTTTACATATGCATCTACTGTACTACCATTGGGGTTAATAATAGGAAGTCGTTTAATTGTAAAACACTCAACAGTAGTCTCAATATCAAGATAACGAGAAATAGTTCCATTAATACCCGCTAAAAACTCCATCATGCAACGTTTAACTCCATCTGGAGTATTAAGAGCATTATTCTTATAAACGTTTTCAGTTGCCTCATAAATTAATTCATCGCTATTAAATGAATACAACTTCCATCCATGATTATTCATCCTAATATTGATTCCATCATAGACACGACACATTAAAAATTTTTCCACCTTAATCTGCCTACTTGGGTTACACTTACCAAAAATTACCTGACGAAGATATTTGCTATTGGCAATATAATCATCACCACCAACATGTTTAATAAACTTCTCATAAGTTTCATAATTCTTCAATACTCCAACATACTTTAGTGCCTGAAAGTTTGCTTTCTTAAGGTCGATAGAGATAAACATTTTACCATCAGTTTCCTGTGTATATACAGACCTCTCACCACATGGATATTTAACATCATATGATGTCATTGGTGAAGTATTAAAATGTTCATATGCTGGATTATTAAGTATCTCTAAAATAGCGTTATCTCTTACTTCTGCACAATATTCAAGCCACTCTTCAACATTATCATGAAAATCATCCACAATCATTTCAACTGTTTCCTCAAATACCTCATTTGGGAAAAAATCATACAATCTCTTGTAATACTTAAACATATCTTCATCAAATACATTGATTGGAAGATTGTAATCCTTAGCAAAACGCTGATAAAATTTCTTACTATTCATTTTTAAAATTTTTATTAAATTCGTTAATCAAATCTTTTTTATAACTAAAATAATCTCTAAAATCTGAAAAATTCATTAAATTAATTCGACCAATAAGATATTTATTATAAAAATCATTTTTAGTCATTGGTAAAATTTTATAATCTTTTGGTGATATTATTTTAACATAACCATTTTTATTCTTATCTGAAAAAATATATGCAACTATATCTTGAGATTCATACTTAAAATGTAAATTTGTTGAATAACAATATGTTTTATCACCATCATATATACTTTCTAATACAAAAAACACTGGAATTAAATTAATATCTTTATACCAATGACTTATATTATAAGATATATCTACTTTTATTCTTTCAATCTTATTTTTAAAATCATGAATAACTGACATTAGAAAATTATATCCACTATCATATCTTTCCAGTGTATCTTCGGTATCTTCAAGAATTTTAGGCTCAAAATTAGATATAAAATTATCTTTTACACATTTTTCGATAAAAATATAAGATTTTGAATCCTTTAACAATACTTGAGTTTTTAAAAAATCTATAAATTTATTATACTCATTTTCAGCATTTTTATATACTAAATCTGCTTTTTTTATAAATTTCTCATCTCTTATACAAGTTATAATAAATTTACCAATCCCATAAAATATAAACAATAATGCTATAGTGCAAATTATGCCTAATCCTATTTCTTCTTTCATAATTTTATTTTTTAATTTCAGTGCAAATATACAAATAAAAAATAATTTTTCCAAATAATTTGTATTTTTCTCTGTCTGTTTTTTGTTTTTAAGATTATTAAAGTGAGAGCGCTCCAAACAAAACAAACAATTAATAAAAACTAAAAACAAACAATTAAAATTATGGCAGAAGTTATGGAAACTCATGTTCCAATGGGTAAAATTAATGGAGGACTCACCACAGGTATCATTGGTACATCTTTAGCAGGTTTACTTGCACTTAAGAGTGGAATGTTTAATAACATTTTAGGTGGTGGTTGTCCAGCACCTTGTGAAGGAAACGTTCCTTATGGTTCACTCTACAATGAGAGAAAAGAAAATCAAGATTACATTGAATTGACTAAACAGTATTATGAAGGTCAAATCGCAACACGTGAAGATTTGAATAACAAGTTTTTCAGTCTTTACAAAATGGGAACTGATAATTCTTTTGCTCTTTATAAACAACATGTTGATGATTCTTTTGCTTTGTATAAAGGTCAGCGTGACACCAAAGATGATTTGTTGGCTAAAATCAATGATGTTGAAAAGAAAGTAGATGTGATTTCAGCTATCAGACCTTATCAAGATGCTCTTATTAATGCTAAGATTGACAACGTAGCTCTTGTAGGCGATTTCAACCTTGCTCGTAGAACTTGTAGAATGATTCAGGGTGAATTGGTATTACCTTCAACACCTACCGTAACAGGTTACGCAAGTTACTCTCCTTGCAACCCTGTAGCACCAGCAGCTGGTGCGTAACCAATAAAAGGTGGGGGTGAAAATAAAACCCCCACCAATTTTTAAAATAAAAACTAAACACATTTTTAAACATGTATAACTTCGGATTTAATCAAGACCCTTTGCTATTTCAAAATATAGTACCTAAACAAAATACATATCAAGATGGGAATGATTTGAGGCAACAATATGATGCAGTTATTACTCAATATCAAGCCTTGCAACAAAAAATACCACCTCAGCAACCTACTAAAGATTACTTAGGTGAATTAGATGCTTTAACAAGAGAAATGGAACCAGATATAATAGAAAAACTTTCATCTGACTCCGAATATCAACGAATAAACGCAGAATTACAATATCTTATTCAAGAAGAAATGCTAAAAAATGTAAGATGGAAAATTAATAACAATCCAGATGCAGTTTCAAGAATAGATAAAATGAAAGAAATGATTAATATAGCTAAAAAAGAGAAAAATGAAGAAAATAATAGAAATCTAATGGAACTTAATGACTATATTAAAAATTTCTCAGACCTCACATTTGACGAATATAAACAACTAAAAAATAAAAAGTAAATAACTATAAAACATTATGAATATTAGCGAACTTAAAATGAGACTTCTTAATAAAGCAAACTCATTAATTGATGTATATTTTAACAGCCAAGGATTAACTGAAAAATTCATTAATTCTACATTAAAAATTATTATGAAACAAAATATTCATAAAATAGATAATATATTTGAATTATTTGCCGATAAAGATGGAAATATTGATTTAAATATGCTTGTTAATGAATATGCTAAAATGATTCCAGAAAACGGTATCACATTTGACCTTAAAGAACATATTGATAATGACCTCATTAAAAATATGATTCCTGATAAAGTCCTTATTATTAAACGAGAAGATATTATGTCTATAATGAGCTAATGACTTAACTATATGGGAGCCATGTTGCTTAGTGAAATTATGAGAACTAAATTTCACGAAATTATGAGCAATTTCAAATGTGCATCAGCTAAAAACGGTATCACTTTTGATTATGATATATTTATCGATACTTATATTAAATGCAACAAAATATTAACTAATAAAGATATTAGTGAAGAAAAAATGATTCAATATTTTTGGGTAGCATTTATTAATAACATGAAAAAAGATTTAAAAACTAAATCTAAATATCCTTCAGTTGACTTAGAAGAAGCTGCTGAAATTTTAGATGAACCATATGATGATAGAAGAACTATAGTTTACGAAACTATAATAGATTTTGTTAAAACAAACTTCAAAGAAAATGAATTTAAAGCTTGGTACCTGCACTTTGCTGAAAACAAAAGCTATGAAGAACTTGTAAAAATGGGTTATGATAATATGAATTTTCATAACATATTTAGAAATATTAATAATTATATAAAATATAAACTCCCTAAAGAAAATAAACAATACAAGTCCATAGTTAAAGAAATGTTTAAAAAATGAAAAAAAGCGTAGAGTTAATCTACGCTTTTTATTATTTTAAATTAAACTTCTCATAAAATTCTATTTCAGAAATTCTAGTAACACCATAATCTTGGGCTTTACTTACTTTTGAACTACCTGGTTTAATACCAGTAATAAGATAATCAAGACTTCTTGAAACTCCAGCAATTGTAAAACCATTATTTACCAAAAAAACTTCCACATCATCACCTTTAAATCTATATGATTTTCCAGTAAAACAAACTTTAATACCTCGGTCCTTAATATTTTCATGGATTTTATTTTCATCTACAGACATCTTCAATCCAAGAGCCATCAAATCAAGACACATAAATCTATTATCGTCATTATCAAACCACTCAACAATATCATGAGCCATTATCTCGCCGATACCATCTATAGAAATTAAATCATTATATTTTACTTTAAGAAGATTTTCAATATTCTTAAACTTATCAGCCAACAATCTACCCATTACTTTTCCTACACCAGGAATTGATAAACCAGCAAGTACATTAGCAAATGGCTTATTCTTCGATTCTTCAATAGCATCAAACATTTTTTCAACAGATTTAATACCATAACCTTCTCCAAGAATATTTACTACTTCGTCAATTGATTTGTGAGAAGACTTTATTTGATAAAGATTAACCACATCTTCTACCAATCCTGTATTTACGAGGTCTTCAACAACTTTCTCACCAATTGTTTTAATATCCATACAATCTTTTGAACAAAAATGTATAATTTGTCCAATAATTTTTGCATTACATTCCTCATTAGGACATTTAATTAATACATCTGTTTCATTTATAGTTTCATGTCGACAAATAGGACAATACTTGGGGTAATCAATTTCTAAAGCAGTTACTGGAGTTGTTGCATCAATTACATAGGGTATAACGCCACCGCTTCTTGTAATGCGAAGTTCGCTACCTATCTTAATGTTTTTCTGCTGAATGAAATCCCAATTATGTAAAGTAACATTAGAAATTTCTACACCATCACAAACTACAGGCTCTAATCTACCAACAGGGGTTAAAACTCCAGTTCTTCCTACTTGCCAATCTACACCACATAATCTGGTTCTAACTTCTTTGTCTTCATTCCATTTTCTAGCAATTCCCCACTCAATGGCACGAGTATCTTTTGTGCCAATTTTATCTTGTATATTAGCATTATTAATCTTAATTACAATTCCATCAAAATCATAATCCAATTTACCTTCATTCAAATATTTTTTCATTGAATTTATTGTGTCAATAAATTCATCTCTATTTTTATAACGTATAGTAAATGGATTTGTACAAAAAACCGAATTATCTTCTAATTTTATATTTTCATAATAAAAACCATTATCGGTTAAAAACCAAGTTTTACCCTGCATAGTTTCAGCATCAATATATTCTCCGAAACAATCCCAAGCCTTAAAAATAAGTCCTCGACTAGCAGTAATCTTTGGGTCTAACTGCTTAATACTACCACTACAAGCATTTCTTGTATTTGCAAATGGTTGTTCACTATTAGATATTCGTTCTGAATTAATAGCCTCCAACTTTGATTTTGGTAACAAAATCTCACCACGAACATAAACCATGCCATAAGGTGCCTTTGGAAGAATTAAAGGAATATTTTTTATGGTTTTAACATTTTCTGTAATATCATCACCAATAAGTTTATCACCTCTTGTTAATGCTTTTACAAGGTGACTATTCTCATACCACAATTCGCAAGATACACCATCATATTTAATTGAAACATTAAACTCATCAACCCCATATTTTTCTTTTACATTTTCAACCCAATTAATAAGGCCATCATCATCATATACATTCTCTATGGTAAACATAGGCTTAGGGTGTTCACCTTTCTTAAACTCCTTCTGAAGGTCCGAGCCAACTCTCAATGTGGGTGAATTAGGATAAACAATACCACTCTCTTTCTCCATCTTTTGAAGCTCCTTCAATAACATATCAAATTCTTCATCACTAAGTTCTGAAGTACGTCCATTGTAATAGTTAATAGAAGCCCAATCTAATATATTGGTCAACTGAATTTGTGAATCAATTTTTATCATATACTTTTTTTTATTGCAAATATACAAAAAAAATATTAAAAAGCCAAATTATTATTATTATTATTATTATTATTATTATTATTATTACATAGCTATTTATAAATAAAAATATTACAATTTATGAAAAACGAAAAAATAGCGCAACTCACTGAGAGAGAGAGAGAGAGAGAGAGAGAGAGATTCTTAATGAAAATGTATCTACATTAGTAAATAACGTTTTATTGGGAGCTATTGACTCTGGCATGTGTCCAGGCGATTTAGTTTGTGTTAGAGCAGATACAGGTGCTTGTGGTACAAGAGATATGGCTGATATATGTCTTCCAGATGTTTGTGAAATAGATGGTGGATGTAGTAATATGGATATTTGTTTTGGTGTTGAATGTGATACTGGTCTTACTCTTTGTCCACCAGTAATGACTGTTCAATGTAGAAATAATGTTATCTTTTCAAATTGTTCTACTGATGATAAAGTTGCTACACGCCAAGATTATAACACAAATACCACATTCCAAGCTTTTAGTAGCGATTTAAATAAAATTCTCACAACTGAAGATTATACTAATAATGCATACGACCTTGATAATTTTGTACGTAACCTTGGCCCATCAAATGAAGCAATACTTAGAAGAAATATAGGAAGATTATGCATGCCAGATGAAACTGGATATTTTATTCAAGATTAATATTGATTTTTAATTTTAAAATTATTATTTTAATATAAAAAATATATGGAAATACTTTTAACGCCAGAAGAATGGACTTTACAACAATATCCAGAAACTGATAATAATGATACTTTAAAAATATCAGATTATATAATTACAGCTGAAACTGATGAAGAAATACTATTACTTCATTCTATCACATGGTCTATATATGCCCTTACTAAAGAAGAATATAAAAATATACTAACAAATGAAACCCTTATTAAAAATAAGGTTATTATATCTGATGTTTTAAATGAAGCAGATATTGCTAATAAAGTATATCTTGGTAGAATGACTAAACCTTATACACCTAATTACGATAGAATAGGGGGTATAGTATTATTTACAACAACAGCTTGTAATGCTCGTTGTGCTTATTGTTATGAAAATAATCTTACCGAAAAAGAATATATGACAATTGAAACAGCTGAAAATGTTGTTCAATTTATAAAAAATCGTAAATTTCAAAACAATAATCCATTTAAAATACAATGGTTTGGTGGAGAACCTTTATTAAATCAACGTATTATTGATTATATAGTAGATAGATTATATGAATTAGAAATACCTTTCCAAACTTCTATGATTTCTAACGCTTACTTAATGACTGAAGAAGTTATTAATAAGTTTGAACGATGGAAATTGAATAATATACAAATTACATTAGATGGTCTTAATGAAGATTATAATAACGCTAAAAATTATGTATACCCTGATATTGATGCTTACATGACAGTTATCCAAAATATACATAATGCGTTAAAAAATTCTAACATTAGAATATCTATTCGTTTTAATGCTAGTAATGATAATATATTTAAATTATATGATACACTCGTTTTTCTATCTGATGAATTTAAAGAACATTATGGTAAAAAAATAACATTTTATATAGCACCTTTATTTGAATATTTAGGTGCAGTAAATAATGCTGTTGAAGGCTTCTGGGATGAATTAGAAAGAATATCTAATAAATTCAATGTTGCAAAATTAAATAGATGTGATGAAATGCTAAATGATGAAACCTTCAAACGAGAACGTATTGATAAAAATTGTATGGCATTTAGTGCTCAAAGTCTCGCTATTATGCCTAACGGTAAATTTACACCTTGTGAACATGTTAAAGATGAAGATATTTTCGGAGACGTAGTAAACGGTGTAACTAATTTTGATGTTATTAGAAAATGGCAATTCTTTGATGGTCCAGAAATAAACTATTGTAAAGAATCTAAGTGTCCTATCCACCCTATATGTCCTAAATTCTATCTATGTGACAGTAGCGTTGTATGCGAAATAGATAAACAAAAAAATAAAAGGTTAGAAAAGGCTGTGGAAAAATTAATTAGAACACGTGTTTATTATAATAAAGAAATTAATAAATTAAATTCTTAATCTATTTATATAAAAATAGTTATATAATGGAAGCAAATAATATACTTAATAAAAATATATCAACATTAGCTAATGGTACATTATTGGGTGCTGAAACTGAATTTACTAGTGATTGCGAATTGGATAACATATGTGACTGTTATGACAATCAACAACCTTGTATGGATACCCCAATAGAACTTTTAAATTATCAAGTCGCTAAAAAAATTGATTTAAACGAAATGGCTGGTCGCCAAATATTTACAAGTAATATCTATGAAAATGTAAAATATAAGGATATACCCTCTTCATTTACTGTTAGATATCAATATCAACCTTATCAATTGGTAAGATTACAAGATATTTCATATAACCCAATTTTTTTAACATTTCATAACAAAGCCAATATGCATTATAATACCATTGGCGCAACCCCAATTGTTTCAATATATAAAAATGATGAAAAATTAGTAAATATAGGTACAAATGAATCTGTAACATTAGAATTACCAAATAATAATGATTATGTATTATGGGCTAGCCCAACTTCAGATAATAATATAATAATGCCAGAATATCAATATTGCCTTGAAGGTATAATATCTGGCGAAACTACAGGAATGAAATTTCCTATTATCTATAACGGGGAAATAATGTCTTCAGATTATGGAAAAACTATTAATGATATCACTTCAGCTAGAACACATTTTGAATTTAATATCAGAGAATATAACGCTAAAGATATAAGTACTTTATTTGTAAATGTCGAAAAACTTGATACTGACCATAGAGTTAAAGTAACTTGCAACTCTGAATATTATCTGGACCTTGCTTATCAATCAACCTCTATATCTACCAATAGTATAAGCTCAGCATCTGCATCAGCAACCCCTTTAACTATATATATAGAACCCGAAAATTATGGGTACGTTACTGAAGCATATCCTGCATATGTCTACTGGACAGGTTCTAATGGTTCAAGAGTAATAAGACAATATAGCTCAACAGGGTCTGGAAGCTCAATTATAAATTATTTTAGCCAAGCAATTAATGGAATATTTACACATAATACAACAGCAAATACTGTTACAATTTATGTTTCAGATTCTGCCCCATTTTAAAATAAAAAACCCACCTAAAACTAGGTGGGTTTCTTCTTCATTTATGTTTCACTTAATTTTGAATTAAACATTAAAGCATCTTAAGTTATCTCCTAATTCTTAAGATTATTATCATTAATGTCTTGCGGAGGGCAGTGGTCCCGCCCCACATACCCGAAGGTACACGCTGATTAGCAGTCAGGCCCTAGCACTCACTAGATTTACCCTCCTTATTTTTATATCTCTTATCTCTACCACTTTTTCCCTTATTTAATGCCATATAATTTTCGGTCTTAGCATGACAATTAGGACAAATAACTTGTAAATTATCTGGAGAATTATTTTTAGAGTTACCGTCAATATGATGAATTTGAAGAATTGTTTTTCCAGTTTTTAAATTATATCCTTCATATCCACATACTTCACATTTAAAATTACTTTTTTTATATAAGTATGTTCTTATTGTACTAGGAAGTGCATTATTACCATTTATTATATACTCCCCTTTTAAAAACTTACATATTAATTCTTCGTTTCGTTTTAATGCGCTACATTCATTAGAACAATATTTTCTATTATAGTCTCCAATAAATTCTTTTCCACAATAATTACATTTTTTAATAACTCCAATTGTTCTATAATATACACCATTACTTTTTAGTCTACATTCTTTTGAACAATATGAGGTCTTCTTTCCTATTAATTCTTTCCCACAAATTAAACAATATCTTTTAGGCCTTTCACAATTTTTGCTTTTTAATGTATTTGAAATTTTTTCACGAACCTCATCAGACATTGGCTCACGCAATTTATTATTAAAACTTGCGCTACAAGAATTTGAACAGAATTTTAATTGTCCATATTTTAACTCTTTACCACATTGTAAACAATATCGTTTAGGATGTTTACGCTCTTTATAAATATTTAAGTCAAAATTAATTTGTTTAGCAATATTTCTTACATATTCTATTTCTTTACTATTACCTGTTTTTCCATAGTATTTGTAAATATCACCTATTTTTTCAAAACTATCAAAAAGATTATAAACTTCCTTGACTTTATCCTCTGTACTAATATCAATAAAAAATTTTTTCTCCATAAAATTATCTTTTATATATAAATAGTATAAAAGTGCGAAAAAGATAAGTCTCGAACTAAGAATATCTAAAAAAAACTAATATATACCCTTATATATAACAAATAACACAATAAAACCTTAACGATTTATTATTAACGATTTTAATCCTTTAATAAAAAATTTTCAGGTAAATTCCATGGAATATTTTACTTATTATGTTTATTTGATTAATTTACCTTTTTAAATATAAAATTTTCATTTCTTATTTGCTTACCTTGTAAATATCTAGATATTGTATTTGAATTAATATTAGTAAAACGTGACGCCTCATTTATAGACCTACACGTTATTAATAACTTACCTTCCTTATTATATACCTCTATTTTATAACCTATTTTTTCTATAGATTTAGAATAATCTCGATTATTTCT
>JAEIGA010014687.1_pt1 | contig 11916 bp, 10 predicted proteins | sample 9270691 | NCBI WGS metagenome assembly JAEIGA01 (sample SAMN17057246, study PRJNA624740) | gut metagenome | biome: biome; isolation source: fecal sample | host: Bos grunniens | place: China: Xizang | collected 2019
ACCTTGATTTTGTATCCGACTTCGTTATGAATACACAGCATCGCCTACTCAGAGTCGAAGATAAGATTTACGAATTCGTTGAAGGATAAAACAAAGAACACCAACTTACGTTGGTGTTCTTCTTTTTTATATTATTGATTTTGATTTTCGTCTACATATCCAACAAATGTTTCTATGCCTGGTTGCATTCTAAGTTCATCTTTCACTGCCATTGCCAGCCAATCAAGACCAGTGACAATTGCTTTATCTTGACTATCGCTGTCTTTCAAAGTAAATTCAACGACTAGACGAGACTTCTCAGAACCATATGAGAGAATAATGTTTTTGTATCCGATTCCAGAATCAAAGCTATCCACATTTGATGGGTTACCAAGAACGGAAATAACATCGTCGTAAGTACTGCCAATTCCGACTTCGCCTTCCTTATAATCATTTGCGCTTGCAATTTGAGTTAAGGACCCATCAAGTGGACTGTGCAGCAATGTGTATGCTATTCTTTCAACAAAAAGATTGTGTGTTCCAGAAGTCGCTTCAACATCTAGCAATCCAGTTACCAAATTCGAAAATTGGAATTCTTTCTTCACCATAAGCCCAACATGTGGAACAAAATATGCCGTTTGCACATCAGCAGGTTGATAATCCCCGTCAAACCAAAAGTTTGGCATCACAGAAAAATCAGTTTTTGTTAAAGCACTAACCTTCGCGCCACCGACAATTATGTATTCGTTCCATTTAGAATCAACTCGAATGGAATTTAGACCAATTTTATTGAATTCTTTCTCCCAAACGACCTTTTCCACTTCAACTTCTGGGTCGATTGCCATCCCGTCCCAGTCATCTGGAAGTGTTGGCTCTACATAAGTCCCTTCATCTTTGTTTTCATCATTATTTCCGACATTTACGTCAATAGAAATATCTTTGTTGTCGTCGTAAGAATCTGGGTCATCCCAGTTTATTGCGTCTTTTAATGCTTCATCCAGGTCTTTTGCGGGTTCGCTTTCGTCTGGTGTTTCTATTGGTTCGGTTGGACCTTCTTCATTCTTGCATCCAACAAGACAAGTCGCTATTAACGCAAAAATTAAACATATAGAAATAAGTCTTTTCAGTCTCATAAAGCACCTCAATGGATAAAAATTTATCGGAGAGTTCGCCCGATGGTTCATTTTCTCTTCGACTATATTAATATAGAAGTCTAGCAAAGACAAGAAGGTTAATCGAAAGAGAGGATTTATTTTGAAAGATTACAAAGGTTTATCATCAAGAGAAGCTAAAGAGCGATTATTGAGAGATGGCCCCAATGCTTTAAAAGAAGAAAAGCAAAAGACTATACCTCAAATGTTCTTTGAGCAAATATGGAATTTCACCAACTTGATTCTTGCTGCAGCAATCGTAATTTCCATTATCCTTGGTGATTATGGGGAAGCTGCTATCATCGGCATTATTGTGATTGTGAACGCTATTATCGGTGTCGTGCAGGAAGGTAAGGCTCAGAAAGCCCTCGAAGCTCTAAAAAAGATGTCGGTCTTACGAGCGAATGTCATCAGAGATGGTGAAAAGAAGGAAGTTTCTTCCGAGGAATTAGTTGTTGGTGATATTGTCACTCTGGAAGCTGGTCAGCAAGTCCCAGCAGACCTAAAATTGATTGAGACTATCAATTTAAAGGTTGACGAAAAGGCGCTTACAGGCGAGTCTGTGGCCGTTGAGAAAGACCAGGATTTTGTTCCTGATGAAAATTCTGGTGTTGGCGACAGATTGGATTTGGCATACATGTCAACAATCGTAACTTACGGCCGTGGTGTTGGTGAAGTTGTTAGAACTGGTATGAACACCGAAATCGGTAAGATTGCCGAAATGGTTGGTAAAGAGAAGAGTAAGCCATCACCCCTGCAGAAGGCAATGGATGGCCTCAGCAAGATGCTCGGTATTGCTGCCGTTATTATTTGCGCACTGATGTTTATCGTTGGTGTTGCTCAGCAGAGAAATTTGCTTGATATGCTGATGACAGCTGTTTCCTTGGCTGTTGCTGCAATTCCCGAAGGTATTCCTACAATCGTCACCATCGTTCTTGCACTTGGTATGCAGAGAATGGCGAAGGTGAATGCAATTGTTAAAACACTTCCTTCCGTTGAAACTCTTGGTGCTGTTAGCTATGTTTGCTCCGATAAAACTGGTACCTTAACACAGAATAAGATGACTGTCGTTAAGGCTTATGCTAATGAGCATTATATACCATTGGAAGATATGGATACTCACAAGAACAAGACTTTGATTGATGGTTTCTTACTGTGTAACGATGCTGTTATTACTAAGGACAATAAGGAAATCGGCGACCCAACAGAAACCGCTCTGGTTGCTTTTGCAAAGAGATATGAAATCATGAAGTCTGATGCTGAGAAGCGTCTGCCTCGTATTAACGAGTTTGCGTTTGACTCAGACAGAAAGTTGATGACAACTGTACATGAAGGTGAAGGTAAGATTATTTCTTTCACAAAGGGTTCCACCGACGAGCTCTTAAAGAGATGTACAAAGATTATGATTGACCACGAAATTCGTGAGTTGACAGAAGACGATGTAAATAAAATCAACAAGGCGATGCAAGAAATGTCCGACGAGGCGCTTCGTGTTCTTTCTCTTGCTATTCGCTACGACAATAAGGATGCAATCGAACAAGACCTGATTTACATCGGCATGGTCGGTATGATTGACCCTGAGCGTGTTGAGGTTGTTGACTCTGTTGCAACATTTAAGCGCGCGGGTGTTAAGACAGTTATGATTACTGGTGACCACAAGGATACAGCATTTGCAATTGCTAAGAAGCTTGGCATTGCAGAGAATAAAGATGAGTGTATCATGGGTCACGAGTTGAACAGAATGACAGATGAAGAGCTGAGAGAGAAGGTTAAGACAATTTCAATCTTTGCTCGTGTTTCTCCTGAACACAAGGTTAGAATCGTCAAAGCTCTTCAAGACAACGGTTTCGTTGTATCTATGACTGGTGACGGCGTCAATGATAGTCCATCTCTTAAAGCTGCTGATGTCGGCGTAGCAATGGGTATCACTGGTACGGACGTTGCAAAGGGCGCAGCTGACATTGTTCTGCAGGACGACTCCTTTACAACTATCGAAAAGGCTATCAAGGAAGGCCGTAACATCTACGAGAATATCAAGAAGTCCATTCTATTCGCTGTGTCTTCCAACATCAGTGAAGTTCTCACAATGTTTACCGCAATTGTAGCTGGCTTGGCATCGCCTCTGAAGGCTGTCCAGATTTTGTGGGTTAACCTTCTGACAGACTCCATGCCTTGTTTCGCATTGGGTGTTGACCCCAACTCATCTTCTGATGTTATGAATAAGCCTCCTAGAAAAGAAGGCGAATCTATTTTCGCACATGGCGGCTACAGATTGGTTGCTATTTACAGTGTGCTCATCACTTTGATGACCCTCGGCGGGTTCTTATTCCCAGCTGTCATGAGTCTGGTTAACGCTAGCACCGCAATTACTTGGTCTGGCATTATTGCCGCATACGCTTCTGAGGCCCTGTTGGTAAAGGCTGGAACTTACGCATTCTGTATTTTGGCTATTTCCCAGTTGTTCCACGCAATTGGTATGAGAGATATCACTACAAGCGTATTTAAGTTTAAGTTCACTGACAATAAGCTGATGCTTTTGGCATTCGCAATTGGTTATTTAGGCCAGATTCTTGTCGTATCAATGCCTTTCCTTGGCGGCATCTTCGGAACAACTCCTTTGTCTTTGATTGAGTGGGTAGTTATTACTGCTGTATGTACATTGCCTTTGCTTGTACATGAAATTCTTGTTCCGTACAATAGAAAGCAAGCAATGAAGAAAAACTAATCAATATAAAAAGAACCGAGATGCACATCGCATCTCGGTTTTCTTATTTAATCTGTAGATTGTTTGAATAGACATCGGCTACTTCACTTATCGTGATATATGCAGTTTCATCAATTTCATGAACAAGTTCTTTCATGCGAACAACCTGATATCGATTAACGATGAAATAAAGCATAGATTTTTCTTTATTAGAATATCCGCCGCGTGCGTCCAACTTTGTTATACCACTGCCAAAAACGTCACATAATTGCTTACAAACATCATCGGGCTTCTCAGTAATAATAATTGCGCATTTTGCTCTATCAAGGCCATCAACAATGAAGTCAATTGTTTTGAGACCAGCAGCGTATGTTACAATTGAATACAGAGGTAAAATCCAGTCATTCAAGATAATGCCACACAAAACATAAAGGCATACGTTATAAATCATAACGAATGTTCCAACTGTAATACCAATACGTTTTGCGAATATCACAGCCATAACCTCAATGCCATCCATCGCGCCACCATATCTAATAGCAATACCACTGCCAATTCCAGAAATGATGCCACCAAACAAAGCACACAACAAAAGGTCAGTTCCTGCGAAAGGGGAGGCGAGTGAAACATCAATTGGTAATACATCTGTAATCAGCCAAGCTGATATTGAATACACACAAACGGCATAAATAGCATAAATTGTAAAGTTTAACCCTTGCTTCTTCAATCCAAACAAAAATAGCGGGATGTTTAGAATCAACAGAAAGATTGACAATGTTAAATAGTCGGGAGTTAGTTGATTCAACAATATGGATGTACCAGAAATGCCACTATCATACAAACTCACAGGCATTAAGAATGTTGTAATACCAAAAGCATTAACAATACCAGCAATGGTCAGCATCAAAAAGTTCTTAATTCTTAGCTTTTTCACGTTTTGCCGCCTCCATTTGATGCCTGTCTTCGGAAATAAACTGGAATACGTCAACATCATCCTTATCAACCCAGAATGCGTCACCGATAATCAAGCGTTTGCCGTTTTTGACAATCAGGCCACTATTATCATGCATGATACAGATTGGTAAGCCTCTTTTTGTTAAGTCGGTCAACACACCATCAACTTGTTCAATGCGTTCTCGATAATGAACTTCGATATCAAAGCCACTCAGTAAACCAAGCCCATCGCAATAACCAAAAGTCTGACCCTCCTCTTCAGGGGTAACATGAAAATGGTCGAATTGAATCATTGCTCCTGCGCTGGCGCCCATTACAATGCCGTCGAAAGATTTAATTAATTCTCTCAGATTATATTTATCGATTCTGTACATTGCTTTATCAGGATATCCGCCAGGGAAGAAGAGGATGTCTGCACGCTTAAATTTATTGGCAATTGTTTCAGGCGTATCACTGTAATAGTTCAGCACCTTTATCTGCTTGCTAGGAATTTTAAATTTAGCGAATGCATCTACGACACAATCGATTTCGGGCTGTCCCTTAACGAAGTGAGCGGCGAATTCCTCTCCGTTGTCTACAAAATCCTCATGATAAGCAAGGGGAATAATTAGCACATTATGGCGTTTTTTTATAAAATGCCTTAGCTTGCGGAAAGCGAACGCCTCGTGAAAGTTTGTTAAGTTCAATAAAATATTAATCATAATAGCCTCCTTAGAATGTCTTAGCTTCAATCATTATTACAATAATTATAGAGAAATCAAGCTCAATAGGTTGGTCGAAACGCAAACAAAATAGACTTAATTCTTTCTACTTTTGTTGCCCGCCACACTTTTTCAAAATATACTATATTAATTATATCAAGTAAAAAAAATAAGGAAAATCTGGAGGGTTCATTATGAATCAAAAATTTAAAAAGTTTCTTTTCTGGGGCGGAATGGTACTAGCTGCTGTTGCCATTGTCACGGCCCTGGTAATCGGTATCACAAACAGAATTGGCGAATTCCAGAAAGACCCAACTGAGGAATCTAAGCCTGTTGTTGAGGAATTGCCAGATGGCTATGTTAAGACATCTAAGGTGTCTTGGGACAACTCTGCCGCTTTCAATAGCACAGACCTGGACAAAATCACTACAATCGAGTTTGTAAACAAGTATGATGGTGGTGCCGAAGATGCATGGACGTTCGACGGTATTCAACTGTACCAAAATGAGGGCGTTGTTTATGTTAGAATACCAAACAACCTGAAAATTCTTGGCACTATGCACGGCGCATTCTCCAACATGAAGAACTTGGTTGAAATCAAGGGATTGGATTTGGTTGATACCAGCAGTGTTCAGGACATGGGTAAGCTGTTCAGTGGCTGCGCAAACCTTGAAGTTGTTGACCTGTCCCAGCTCGAAACAGATGCACTCGTCAATGGCGAATACATGTTCGAGGGCTGTACGAATCTCAGAGCTATTGATTTGTCCAAGAACAAAATGGACAACCTGGCTACGGCCGCTTATATGTTCGTCGACTGTAATAGAGCTGAATCTGTAACTCTGCCTAATACTCCTGTATTGGCAAACGTCACTCACATGTTCGACAACGCAGGTAGTGGTACAACTAATGGTGTAACAATTGGTGGTGATTTCAATATTTCTCAGTGCAAGGACTTGTCATATATGTTCGCAAGAGCATACCTTGGTGGAATGGATTTCGTTCAGTCCATGAACGTGGCTGCTGTTAAGAATATGACTGGCATGTTCGAAGGTAGCCCTATCGAGCACATCGACCTGTCCAAGTGGGATGTTTCCTCTGTTGAGAAGATGGATTCTATGTTCTCTGAATGTACACTTCTGATGGATGTTAATGTCTCAAATTGGAAGGTGCCTTCCTTGAAGAGCTGCTCTAATATGTTCTACAACTGCTACCAGATGACAAGTCTGAACATCAATTGGATTGGTGTTGACATTATCGACAATGCCTCCGCCATGTTTAGAGAATGTACGCATATTGTTGAGCTTGACATCTCTGGATTTGATGGCAAGACAATCGGCGATGCAAGATTTATGTTCAGCAACTGTCTTGAGTTGAAGAAGATTGTCTCAAATGGCTTCGACGCCAATGTTTCTGATGGTATGTTTGCCTGGTGCGAAAGCTTGCCTAACTATGATGAGCAAATCGACACTCTGAATGACACGAGTAAGGAATTGTACTTTACAAAGAAATAACCAATTAAAGCAGGTGGCAACACCTGCTTTTTCAATGCGATAAAAAGCATCACATTGCTTGTTTCGTCTATCTTAATAGAAAGAATCAATTAAATGGGGGAATAAATATGAGATACAAGGAATCTTTTGTCAAAGAGGTTTTGGCCAAGACAAACATTGTTGATATCATTGGTCACTATACCAAGTTGACAGAAAAAGACGGGCTTTATTATGGTAATTGCCCGATGCATGAAGATAAAAAACAATCGATGGTGATTTACCCTGATAAGCAAGTTTATCATTGTTTTGATTGTGGCTCAGGCGGCAATGCAGTAACATTCTTGATGAAACAGCATGGTGTAACAATGGATGTTGCAATTGAGAAATTAGCAAAACGCGCTGGCATAGCATTGGACAAAGCACAAGAGGCTCAAAAGTCCAACGATGTGCTGAAACAGAACCTGTATAACATTAACAAAGATGCTGCAATGTTTTTTAAGAGAAAGCTCAACTCAAAAGAAGGAGTCGAAGCAAAAGAATACTTTAAAGGTAAGCGTGAATACACCGATGAATTAATTGAAAATATTCACTGTGGTTACTCTCCGACCAAGGGCAACGCTCTATATAAGTATTTACTCCAAAAGGGTTATACAGAAGAACTGATGGTTCAGGCTGGCTTGGTGAGAATCTCGGAAAACGGTCCTTATGATATGTTTAGAGGGCGAGTTATGTTCCCAATCATGGACGAACAGAAACGCTTTATTGCATTTGGCGGCCGTGTTATGGATGACTCTAAGCCAAAGTATTTAAATTCACCTGAAACAGCAATCTTCGACAAAAGCAAGACTCTGTTTGGTGTTCACTATCTGAAACAATTAGCAGATGAGAAGAAAAAGAAAGAGATTAAAACTCCTCAAAATAAAAAGCAGCAACAGGTACAAAAACCGCCTCTTGGCGCCGTTGTGTTGTGCGAAGGTTATGCAGATGCAGCAGCGTTGATTAAGAATAATATTCCAGCAGTTGCTGTTTTGGGTACAGCATTAACGCCTTCTCATTTACCAGAGTTGCAAAAGTACACAAATAATCTGCTATTGGCTTTTGATAGTGATGCAGCTGGTAAAAAGGCAGCAATGAGAGCTATTAAGGCTCTTGACGGGTCTGAGATGAACGCAAAGGTAATGTCACTGTCTCCATACAAAGACCCAGACGAGTTCATTAAGGCTCTTGGCAAAGAAGAGTTTATGGAGAGAGCGAGAAGGGCTATCGATATAACCGATTTCCAGCTTCAATATTTAGCAGAGCAATATGATATGAACGACCCTGAGCAAAAACAAGCATATCTTACGAAAGCCGTCGAATTGATGATTAAGGGTCAAGAGAGAAGCTTAGAAAGAGCTGGTGCTGGTGAAGCACACGAAATAGATAGAGATTAATTTAAGAGCTGCTTCGGCAGCTCTTTTATTTTTCAGCCCTCAGTTTTTGTTGCAGTTTGGCTATAATGATTTTGAAGGTTTTATAAGGAGAATGCTATGACTTTTGAGGAAGTGTTAAAGCTGTCGTATAAGGAGTATGTACAGCTATTAAAAGATAAATACGGCGAAGCTGAATACGATTATTTCAGGACCCCAGAGTGCAAATCAAAAAACCCTAAGCTATCACGAACACAGGAAGGACTTTTTTGTCATCATGTGGCAGAGAATAAAGAAATCCTGCTTTCTACTCCAGAGGTAGCAAGAACACACCCTTTTGAATACCAACAGGCTCATAATCTTGTTTATGCCAATTACATAGAACATCTTCTTTTACATATTAAAATTGTCGAAGAGGATATCGAGAATAGGGGAGTGGGCCTCGGTGGTGTTATTATGATTAGTGGGGCATTAAATGACTATTACAGACATAAGAGAGCTGATGGTTGGCGAAAATTTGCAATGGACAAAATCAAGAATAACTACGCCGACTATATTAATATTATGAAGTATTTCAAAGATTTGGTTGATAGTGACAACGTGTTGTCAAAGTTAATTCCGTCACCAATTTTAGCACAAGGGTGGTACGGAAGAATCAACCAAAAAGCACACGTAGATATTTATGGATTCAAGTACACTGGGGACATTGCATGGTCAAACAGCGACTTGCTTCTATATTTGGAAAATTCACACAACAACAACACAAAGTGAGGTAACTAAAAATGAAAATCAGGAAAGATTATGTAACCAATAGTAGCTCATCCAGCTTTTTGCTTATCAGAATTGAGAGTAAGACAATCAAGGAAATTGTAGAGCAGTTCAAGGGTTCTCTTATTGGCGAGCCTGGCGATTACGATTCGATGATTATGGAAATGCCTGAGTATGGCGACGACGAAAAGGAAAACTGCATCTCTATCGGTGGCGATGAGATGTACTCTGATGTTCCTTCCGATTTGGACGAGGTTATTCGTCTTTTGGCAGCTGTATGTTCATATGAAGAAGACATTCCTTTCAGAGATGAATATGATACTGAAGAGGAATATAAGGCCGCTCTCGCAGAGTTTGCAACTCCCGACGAAGAAGATAGCGAAGGTGTACAGTTTGCCAAGGCAATCATCAGAAACTACGATGCAATCATGGAAGATATCCAGACAGTAGAGTGGACTTGCACAAGCTATGGTTGGGGCGGCGATGACGACACCCGCTACGAACAGAGCTCTTATGATGAAGACACACTGCAGTCTATGCTCGAAACCATTGCTGAACAGAATGGTGTCTCTGTTGAAGAAGTCAATGATGAGATGTGGTGTGACTACGTTGGCAACGAACAAAGTTGCGATGAGAACACTTTCATCTATAATAGAGCTACAGGTGAGGAGAAAAATACTCACGATTATTATCTGAATTAATCAACTGTGGGGCAGGGAATTCTGCCCCAAATTTTATGAAATAAAGGAGAGTAAAAATGGAAATTGTTTTGACTTGTTTAGCTGTCTTTGCTGCGAAAGTTATCGAAATTGGCATTTCGAGCATCAAGACGACTTGTATGGTTAAGGGAGAAAGAAAGTTAGCGACAGCACTGGCTTTCATTGAATGCTTGATTTGGGGCTTTGTTGTGTCCTCTGTCATCACGTCTCTGAGTAGCAATGTTTGGCTGCTTTTATCCTACTGTATTGGTTACGCAACGGGTCTGTTTGTTGGTTCTGTAATCGAATCTAAGATTGCGCTTGGTACTTCAACTATCAGTATGATTGTTGGTGACGAGTATTTGGCGAAGGTTGAGGAACACCTCAAAAATCACAACCAGGGCTATTCTGTGTTTGACGGCAGAGGTTCCAAGGGGCCTGTCCATCGCGTTGAAGTTACCTTGCCTCGTAAGGATGTTAAGGGCGCTATAAAGAAGATTCGTACGATTTGCGATAACAATGTTTTCCTTGTGTCCTCTGAGGTAAGTAGGTTTACTGGTGGATACGGAGTTCGCAAGTAATTAAATAGAGGGTTAAGCAGAAGCTTAGCCCTCTATCTTTTTGTCTACGCGCCGACATCTAAATTATAATCAGAAAATTTAAAAGGAAGTTTGTATGTCTACTGGTAAGAATAAAAACAAAGTACTCAAAATAATTTTAATATTCCTGGTTTGTGTGATTGTATACTTAGCAGCAGCTACAATCTTCGCAGAAATCATGTTTGATAGTCTCGGATTCATTGGACATTTCGATTATGAATCATTACACAATGCAGAAGATTATGGGTTCGGCTCAAAGGAAAGAGATTTGGTCACATCTGATGGCATAAAAATACATATCTATGAAACAACATTGGACAACCCACAGGGTGTTGTAATCATGCTCACAGGCATCACAGGGCCCTCTGTAACGGCTTTTTATGGTCAGGCACAACTTGTATCAGAGTTAGGCTTTGAAGCTGTTATGGTTGACGCCAGAGGCCATGGATTAAGCGGTGGAGATAAGATATCTCTTGGTGTTGGAGATGTGAAAGATGTAGAAGCTGTAACAGAATATATACGCAGCAAACCTGGATATGAAGATAAGCCGATTGTGGTCATGGGTCTATCAATGGGTGGAGCCACAGCAATTAACTCTGGCTCGCTAAACGATGAAATCGATGGGATAATCGCTTTATCTCCATTCTCTTCATGGTCTGATGTTTGCGTAGACAACGTAGAAACAAAAGGTTTCCCTCGTTGGCTTGGTGAACTGTTTAAACCTGGTGTTTGGATTCATGGATTTTTGAATCATGGCAAAGACTTCTTTACTATTACACCTGAGAACTGCATAGAACAAGTTGGCGACAAACCAATACTTATTATGCGCTCGGAAGAGGACCCAATTGCTCCGCTAACAAACCAAGCACGCTTGGAAGAGCATTACAACGGCAACAATATGACTGTTGTCATTAGACCTGGTGCATGGCACCATGTTGTTCTCGAAGACAATATCAGCGACCCGTTCGGTGATACTGAATACTGTGACACTATTAGGAATTTCTTGCAACAATTTGTAGAAAAGGAATGATTATATGGCAGATGAACAGAAGTTCAAAGACCCACGAATAGCAAAGAGAATAGAAAAGGCAGATGCTATAACAAAAGACCTCGAAGAAAAAGGATATGAGAGAAAAAATGCTACCATAGGTTTAGTGGCGGCTAATATAGTAGCTCTTTTTGTTATGGCGCCATTAATGATTGCTCTTTATTTTGGGTTCAACGCAGTCCACCCAGATGCAATCAAAAACACTCTTATTGAATCATCTCCAATTGCATCGTTTGTCTTTTTGATAGCAATGTATGTTTTTATAGCTTTGCATGAAGGTGTACATGGAATATGCAACTGGATATTTAATGGACACGATTGGAAAAGTATTGAATTTGGAGTTCACAGTGGGACACCATATTGCTCGTGCCAAGTTCCTCTTAAAAAGTGGCAGTACATCATTGTTCTAATTATG
>JAEIGA010014688.1_pt1 | contig 11915 bp, 11 predicted proteins | sample 9270691 | NCBI WGS metagenome assembly JAEIGA01 (sample SAMN17057246, study PRJNA624740) | gut metagenome | biome: biome; isolation source: fecal sample | host: Bos grunniens | place: China: Xizang | collected 2019
ACCGTACTTATGCTCCGCCGAGAGCCCTCGCGCTTCGCTTGTGTGAATATATCGAACAATTTTATCGGGCTCAATGCTACGCAAAGCACGAACATCCACTACGCATTTTTTTCAATAATTTTTCAAAATGTTTATTTTATCATTTTAGCAGATGGGGTGCCCCTATCTACGTTACTTCGCGAAAATCTATTTTTTAAAGTTTAATTTATCGTCTCTATTCTTTTACAACAATTGTGTAAGTATAAAAATCTTCATTCCAAGCACTAGCAATTTCATCCAATGTTGATGACGTGCCATTCACTTTTATTGTGTACTCACCTGAAATAGGAAATGTAAATTGAACATCCACAAAACCTTTATTTGTTGCCATCTGTTTAGGCGTAATACACAAATATTTTTCTGTAGTCAATGGCTTATAAATATCACCATTTTGAATCTTAAAAATCTTTGGGTAATTTTCTACATAAAATAGAAATGTTGTTTCCCCATTTTTATAATAGATATTTTTTATAATTGCAGACAATTCAATAGTTTCATTTACACAAACCTCTCGTTTATCAAAAGCAACATCAAGTTCTGGCATATGAGAAGAATCAATAGGAAAAGGACAAGAGATAAAGAGAAACAAAAATGGTACAAAAATTAATACAACTATTTTCTTCATAATGTTATTCCGTGATCCTCAAAGATTTTTTTTTATTCTTTCACAACAATTGTGTAAGTATAAAAATCTTCATTCCAAATTCCACATGGTTCTACCAATTTTTTTGAAGCAAAACCATTTACCTTTATTTTATACTCTCCCACAGTCGGAAAAGACATTTCAACTTTCACAATTCCTTCAGTTCCTTTTAATTGCGCAGGAGTTATGCATAAATACTTTTCTGTAGTTAATTGTTCATATATTGTTCCTCTTAAAATCTGATAATCGCTTGGATAATCTTCTATATAAAAGGTAGCTTTTGCTTCATTATTCATATAAGCTTTATCAATAATTCCAGTAAGTATTATTTTCTCCCCTACAACAAGTTCTAAATTTTCTTTATCAAAATTTACATCAAGTGTAGGCAAAAGTCTGAAATTTGCCATTGGACAAGCACAAAAAAAGATTAAAATGAATAAAAATAATACAATTCTTTTTTTCATAATGTTATCCCATGCCCCTCAAAGATTTTTTTTATTCTTTTACAACAATTGTGTAAGTATAAAAATCTTCACTCCACAAGCCTTGCATTTCTTTTTCCAGGAGGCTTGCAGAGGCACCATTTACTTTTATCGTATATATCCCTAAAATAGGAAATGTAAATTGAACTTTTATAGTCCCATTATACGTTTTAACTTGCTCAGGAAAAATACATAAATATTTTTCTGTACTCAATGATTCGCAAAAAGTTCCTTTTAAAATATTAAATTCTGTTGGATAATTTTCTATGTACACTATGAAAGATGTTTCATTTTCATAAAAAACTCTATCAACATTTGCTTCTAATTCTATTTTCTCGCCTAGATTTATCTCTCTTTTATCAATCGACACATCTAAAACTTGATGTAGTGGATAATGTCCTAGAGGGCATGAAGTAAATAAAACAACTAAAAAGATAACAAACAATACAACTATTTTCTTCATAATGTTATTCAGTGTTCTTTAAAATTTTTTTTATTCTTTTACAACAATTGTGTAGGTAGAAAATTCTTCTTTAGTCCACCCCTGCAAAAGATCTTGTGCTCTTGACGATGTTGCATTAACTTTTATCGAATATTCTCCTGCAGTTTGAAAAGACAACAAAACCTTTATCATTCCTTCGTTGTTTTTTAGTTTTTCGGGAGATATACATAAATATTTTTCTGTAGTCAATGGTTCATATTTTGTTCCTCTTAAAATTTGATAATTACTCGGATAATTTTCAATATAGACTATTGCATGTGTTGTTCTATCAAAATAAAGTTTCGTAATATGTGCAGAAAGCTCCAAAGGTTCGTTTATACAAACCTCCTGTTTATCAAGATCAACACCTATACTTGGAGTAATCGTAAAATTTAGAGGAATAGGACAAGAAATAAAAAAAAACAAAAACGGTACAAAAATTAATACAACTATTTTTTTCATAATGTTATTCCCTGTTGTTCAAAGATTTTTTGAACAACAAGCGAGCCCATTTCTTTTGTACCGACAAGCTTTCCTTGTGCTTTTACAGATTCTATGTCGCCTGCAATATCAGAAGTTCGCCAGCCTTCATCAAGAACATCGTTCACCGCTTTTTCTACAGCAAGAGCTTCTTCTTCCATTTTAAAATCGTAACGCAACATCATTGCTACAGACAAAATTGTTGCAAGCGGATTTGCAATGTTTTTTCCAGCGATGTCAGGCGCCGACCCGTGAATTGGTTCATAAAGTCCAGGTCCTTTTCCGCTACCTAAACTTGCCGAAGCCAACATCCCTATCGAACCAGTAATTTGGCTTGCTTCATCCGAAAGAATATCGCCAAACATATTACTTGTTGCAATAACATCAAACTGACGAGGATTACGAACAAGTTGCATACTTGCGTTATCAATATAGAGATAATTCAATTCAACATCCGGATATTCACCTTTTATAGATTCCGTAACTTTGCGCCACAAACGACTTGAATTAAGAATATTTGCTTTATCAACAACAGTAAGAATTTTTCGACGTTTTTTTGCAAATTCAAAACCCAATCTGACAATTCGTTCAATTTCATCCCAAGTGTATTTTTCTGTATCCCACGCAGTTTTTCCATCCGAACTGTTCCCGCGCTCGCCAAAATAAATTCCGCCAGTAAGTTCACGCACAATCAAAATATCAATTCCGTCGCCCACGATTTCATCTTTTAAAGGACACGCGTTTTTTAATTGTGGAAACATCACAGCCGGGCGCAAATTTGCAAAAACTTTCATTCCACCACGCAACCCCAAAAGCGCTTTCTCCGGGCGAATCGAAGCATCCACGTTATCCCATTTTGGACCGCCCACAGCACCAAGCAAAACAGAATCCGCGTGCAAACAAATATCAAGTTGCTCTTTTGGCAACGGATTTTTAAACATATCAATAGCTTTTCCGCCCGCAATTACATTTTTATAAGTAAACTCATGCCCAAATTTATTTGCCACACAATTTAGAACTTTCACCGCTTCATCAATCACATCCGGCCCAATTCCATCCCCGGGAATCAACGCAATAGTCTTTTTCATATAAAACCTCTTTTTAAAGGATAAAATGTATCTTTGTTTTTTGCAATGATTTTTCTCTTTATTTGGACGAAATCTCTTCATCCAAACCAGCTATTCCAGGTTCGCTAGCGCTCATCCATGCCAAATCAATTTTTTAAAACAAAAAAAAGCCGCCAAGAAAAAAATCTCAGCAGCTTTTTGGCATGGACTAAAGCCTTACATATCTGGCGTACGCGTTATCTTATTGCATACCACCGTCTACAGTAATAACTTGTCTAGTAATGTAAGCAGCAGCTTCAGAAAGAAGGAATACAGCAGTTGCACCAATTTCTTCTGGTTTTCCTGCACGTTTCATAGGAATTGTTCCCATGATAATTTCGTAAACTTCTGGACGAATTGCTTTTGTCATTTCAGTTTCAATTACACCTGGAGCAATTGCGTTTACAGTAATATTTCTACCAGCAAGTTCTACAGCCAAAGCTTTTGTAGCACCAATCAAACCAGCTTTAGAAGCACTGTAATTTGACTGACCTCTGTTTCCACCAATTCCGCTTACAGAAGAAATTGTGATAATTCTTCCACCGCGTTTATTTTTTCTACTTGCCATTGGCATAATAAGTGGATTTAAAACATTGTAAAAACTGTCCAAATTTGTGTGAATAACTTTGTCCCAATCTTCACCACTTAGAGCAGCAAAAGTGTTGTCTCGAGTAATTCCTGCGTTATTTACAACGCCCCAAAGAACTCCGTGTTTTGCAGTCATTTCATCAAGTTTTGCTTTACAATCTGCGCGGTCAGAAACATCGAATTTAATTAATTCACCTTCGCCACCATTTTCTTTAATGATTGATAAAGTTTCTTCAGCTTTTGCCTGATTTCCGTTGTAGTGACAAATTACGTAATATCCAGCTTTTGCAGCTTCTACAGCAATCGCTCTACCAATTCCACCACTTGCACCAGTAACAAGAACTTTTTTGTCAGCATTTAAATTTTCCATTTTAATATCTCCAATATTTGTTGTAATTTTTTCAAACCTTATAATGACATTATCGCAATTTTTGTCATAAATTACAACAATATTTTTGCTTAAAATGATTTTAATTCTTTGGCTAATTGTTCTGCGGCTTTTTTGTGAGTTAACGCACTTGGATGCCAGTCTGCCGCAATTCCGTCTTTTTCATCCTGAACAGGAAAATCTACCATTTTTGTTTTTACGTTCGGGAACTCTTTATTAAAACGTTCAATTGCTTCTTTTACAGAATCGTTTAAAAGTTGTCCCATCAATCCCAAACAACAACAAATTTTTGCATTTGGAGAACGTCTGTGAACCGCTTCCAACAATTGTTTATACGAACTTACATAAGAAAGCCGACGTTCTTCCTTGTCGCGCACAAAACTTGCATCATTTGTTCCAAGATTAATTACAACAATATCCGGACTGAATTTTGTTTCATCCCAAATTTCAGGTTCTATTCCCAAACGCAACTGAGCCGATTTATCTGTGTAAGGCCAATTAGAAGGCATGAGCCAATCTATAAAAGGAACATTCACACTTTCATCTACGTAATTAGAAATAATTCCAATTCCGCTCCAACTTACAAGATGAAGTTTTGCATTCAAATTTTTAGCAGTTAAAAATGCGTACGATTTATCGGCGCGTTCTGTTTTTGTAGAAAAAGTGTCTACGTTCCACACGCCTTCAATTCCGTAACCACAAGTAATTGAATCCCCGATGAATTCAATTTTAAGAGCGTCATTTTCGCGTTGAGTAGGTTTTATAAGTTCCCCATCAATTTGTAAATCTGCAAGGCCTGCATAACCAAACGCACATTCACTTAATTTTAAAACACGAATTAAAACAGTTTCTTGTTTTTCGCTTTCAAAAAGCACGATTTTATTTTCGTATTCATTCAAAAATATTTTTTGAGTTACATCTTCTGGAAAATCATTCCACAAAGAATTTCCTTTATAATCACTTGGATTAATTTTTGAAACGTAGATTCCCAAAACGCCTTTGTTTTCCTCATTCCAGTTTGCAGAATCGCTCAAAATTGTCATTTGAGCTTTTGTTCCTGTAAAACAAAATTCAAATCCACTTGCTGAATAATCAAAATATGTAACATTATCTTTTGTAAAATTTCGTCCGTACCAAATTAAATCGTTTTGTGCAACTTTCATATTTTTTCCTAAATTTTTTTATTTCATTCTGTAAACTTTAGAATTACGTTGTGCGTTCCACTTTTGTTTTCTTTCTTCTGGAAGTGAATCCACATTATCTAAAACAAAGCCCAACTTTTCAAACCAATCAATTGCTTGAGTTGTCAGAATAAACACACTTTTTGCATGATAATTTTGCGCTTTTTGCAAGAGAGTTTTTATCAACTTTGGACCAATTCCCATGTTACTAAAAGATTCGTCTACAGCAACGGCGGCAATTTCGGCTTGCAAATCATCATACAAATGAAGCGCCGCACACGCACGAATCGCACCGTCTAATTCATAAACAATATAATCGTTCAAATTATCGAGCAAATCTTGTTCCGAACGTTCCAACAATTTTCCTTCTTGAACAAATGGTTTCATCAAAGAAAGAACCGCTGCAACATCCTGACGTTCCATATCGCGAATATGCCCGTAATTATTTTTGTAAATCATCGTTCCTGAACCCAAATCACTAAAAATTTCGCTGAGCAAAACTCCGTCCAAATTTCCATCAACCAAGTGAACACGAGTTACACCTTGATTACAAGCGTCTTTTGCTTTTTTTAATAACGAAGTAATTTGATTTTTTTGCGGATTCAGTTTGATAAATTCATCCACTTCTTCTAAATTCATTGCCGGAAGTTCACCTTCTTGAGAAAGCGCAAAAGTCGCCGGAATCTGATATTCACTTGAATTTATAGAAGGATTATCCATCATAAAAAATAATTTATCGGCTTTTAATTCAATGGCAATACTTTGCGCCAAAGAAACAGAAGAAATATTATAAGGACGTCCCACAGGATTCCACCCGATGCAAGGAAAAATCGGAATAAAACCATCTTCCAAAACAGTTTTTATTGCTTGAACATTCAATTTGTCAATTTCGCCCGCAGTTTGAAAATCAAATCCGTCAATAATTCCTTTTGCCCGCGAATGGACCCAGTTTCCAATAATCGCAGTAATATTTTTTGCGGCAAGTTTTGTCATCACCGTGTTTGAAACATCAAAAGCAGCCATTTTTATTAAAGGCATTGCTTCTTCATCCGCAATACGAATTCCATCGTGATATTCACACTTAATTTTGCTGGCCGCAAGAATTTCATCAATTCTTTTACGTGCCCCCGGAACAATTACAACTTTAATTCCCACTTGATGAAGAAGCGCAATATCTCGTAAATGACTTGAAAAAAGTGGAGAATCGATAGTTTTATCATCAAGATAAATTACAACAAGCGCATTATTAAATTTTTTTAAGTAACGAATTACATCACGTACGTTTTCAGCTTTTTTTGTAATATTGTTTTGAAGCATAAGAACATCCACATAAATTAATAATTATTCAATAATTTTTGAGTGTAGCACCTTTTTTTTTATGTATCAATGTTTAGTTTATTTTCAACTTATTTAGTTAATTAATTGACTATCTTTTTTAAGGAAAATCGCTTATAATTTTTACTAATGAGAAATAAAAGTGTTTTTGTAACAGCTGCATTTGTTACTTTTTGTATTATTACTAATTATTTTGGAAAACTTACTTGTGAGCATTTTCAATTACCTTTCTGGTTTGATTCTTTTGGAACAGTTTTAACCGCGTATGTTTTAGGACCCATTTGTGGAGCAATTGTAGGTGCTTCGTGTAACTTAATTTATGGAATTGTTTATTCAAAGTTTTATTATGCCTACGGAATTGTAAGCATAATGATTGGAATTGTTACAGGAATTGCATTTAAAAAAGGAGCACTAGATTCTATTTTTAGAGTTCTGTCTCTCAGTTTTTTTGTTGCAATTTTTTCTTTGATTGTTAGTACTCCATTTAATTACTTTTTTTTTGACGGAATGATTGGAAATGTTTGGGGCGATGCAGTTTCTATCTTTTTACAAAATTTTGGAATAAAAGAACTTTTTGCACATTTAATTGGTCAATTTTATTTAGAATTTTTAGACAAAGTTTTAACACTTTTTTTCTTATTTATTACCGTTAAGATGTATCAAAATTACAAAAAATATAGAAGAAAAAAAGAATTAGAAAAAATTCGCAGAGAAAAAAGAAATTCTTTTGCAAATCCTTCTATTTTTCTTTTATTTGTAATTCTTTCTTTTAATTCAGCAAATAAATTAAATGCATTTGAACCAGAATTAAAACCATTTGATTCTTATGTTCCAACAATTTATAACAACTCAACTGGACTTTTTGGTGGAATTGCAAATGACATTGAACAAACACAAGAAGGAACTTTATGGATTGGTACTTACAATGGTTTGTATCGCTATTCAGGGAGTTCTTTTCAATCATTAAATCAGTTTTCAAATATAAAAAATGTAAACTGTCTATACACTGACGAATCGGGTCGCCTTTGGATTGGTACAAATGATAGCGGAATTACAATCAGTATTGACGACACAGTTTCAAATGTTTTAACGTCAGAACAAGGATTACCTTCTGATTCTATTCGGTGTATCACTCAAGATTCAAATGGACTTTTTTATGTTGGAACATCTAGTGTATTAAGTTTGGTTTCTATTACGGGAGGACTTTCTGTAATTCAAACAATTCCACAGATTACTTATGCTTCAAGTATTTCAGCAGATACAAATGGTCATGTTGCGACAGTTGCAAATAACGGAATTTTATACTTATTAAAAAATAAAGAAGTTATTTACAAAACAGATTCTTCTACTGACTCAAGATATACTTGTTGTAGTTTTAGTCCAGATGGAAAATTATTTGCAGGAACAACAAAAAATCAAATTGAAATTCTTGAAGTAAGCGAAAATAAGTTAAAAAAAATACGAACAATTTCTTGCTCCAAATTACAAACTCTTAAATCCATAAAATTTACAAATTCCGAATATACATTTATTTGTGCAGATAATGGCGTTGGATATTTGGATAAACAGAATAATTTTTCACTTTTGAATACAAATTCTTTTAATAGTTCCATTGATCATATGATTATGGATTATCAAGGAAATCTTTGGTTTACTTCTTCCAGACATGGACTTTTAAAATTAAGTGAATCAATTTTTTCAGAAATATACACAAATGATTTTGTAAATGAAGGTGTAATAAATTCTGTAACAGTATGGAATGATTTTTTTTATATTGGAAAAGATAATGGACTTACTGTTATTTCAGAAGATGGCGCAGAACTTTTTAACTCTCTTACGGATTTATTAAAAGATACAAGAATTCGATGTCTTTTTGTTGATTCCAAAAATCAATTGTGGATAACAACTTCTAGCAAAGGAATTTTCCAAGCAAAATCTGATGGAACAATAAAAAACTTTTCTGAAAAAGACGGAACTTGTGGTTCTAGATTTAGAAATGTTATAGAAACAAAAGATAAAACAATTGTAGTTTCTGGTGATTCTGGAATTACTTTTATAAAAGACAACAAAGTTATAAATACACTATCAAAAGCAGATGGAATGGAAAATCCAAAAACTTTGTGTGTAGCAGAACAAGATGATGGTTCAATTCTTGCGGGAACAGACGGAAACGGTATTTACGTTATTCAAAATGGAAAAATTGTTCGTTCATACAAAAAACAAGATGGTTTACCTTCTGAAGTAATTTTGAGAATTATAAAAGATTCGACTACCTCAAATTATTTTATAGTAACAAGTAATAGCTTATGTTATCTTTCGAATGAAAAAATCAACGTTTTAAATAATTTTCCTTATAACAATAACTACGACGTTGTAATTTCTGAAAAAGGAATGATTTTTGTTCTTTCTTCGGCTGGAATTTTTGTTGCAGACAAAGGAAGATTGTTAAACTAGCAAAAATTTGATTATGAATTGTTTAATTCAAAAAACGGATTAAATCATTCTATTACGGCAAATGCTTGGAATTATCTTGATAAAAACAAAAATTTGTATATTTCTACAGATACAAGCGTTGTTTGTTTAAATATTGATAATTATGATTATTCAACTCATTCGTATCGCTCAATGTTAAAATCTATCACTGCAGATGATAAAATCTATCCTGTAGAACGAGGCGAAGTTACTTATTTACCAAGAAATACTCACAGAGTTGAAATTACTCCTGAGGTAATAAATTTTTCATTAAATGATCCATTTGTAAAAATTTGGTTGGAAGGTTTTGAAAATAACCCAAAAGTGATGTTGCAAAGTGAACTTTCTACAATTACTTACACAAATCTTCCTGCTGGAGATTACACATTCCATTTAGCAGTTTTAGATAGCAAAGGAAACAAAGTAATTGCAGAAAGCCAATATCCAATTTTTAAAGAAAGAGAATTTTATGAAAACTGGTGGTTTATTTTATATTTCATCTTAGTTTTTTCAATTGCAATTATTTATCTTACTTGGTTGTTTTTTAGAACACAAATTCAAAAAACAATTGAAAATCAAAAAAGAGAATTGGAATTTGCCAGAAAACAAGTTGAAATGGGCAATGAAACAATTTTAACAATTGCACAAGCTGTAGACGCTCGTGATGAAAACACAAGTCACCATTCTGTTCGTGTTGCCGAATATTCTGTTTTAATTGCAAAAGAACTAAATTACACAGAAAATCAGTTGGAAGATTTATTAAGAACAGCTCTTCTTCACGATATTGGTAAAATTGGTATTCCAGACAGCATTTTGAATAAACCGTCTCGCCTAACTGATGAAGAATATTTTGTAATGAAAACTCATGTTACAAAAGGAGCTGAAATTTTAAGACATTTTACACTTGTTGAAAATGTTGCAGAAGGAGCTTTATATCACCACGAACGTTATGACGGAAATGGTTATGCACATGGATTAAAAGGAGAACAAATTCCTTTAAATGCAAGAATTATTGGACTTGCAGATGCTTTTGATGCTATGACAGCGAACCGTGTTTATAGAAAACAATTAGATTTGGATTTTGTTTTGCAAGAAATAAAAAGATGTAGCGGAACTCAATTTGATCCAAATCTTGTAGAAATTTTACTAAGATTAATCGATAACAAAACAATTAATGTGGAACAGATTTATGGCTCAAAAAATGATATTGCTGGAGAATTAATATAAATGAAAAAAAATTACTTAATTACAATTTTTACTTCCATTTTTTTAATCATCATCATTTCTTCTATTCATATGCTTTTTTTTAGAGATGATACTTCCAAACTTCTTAAAGTTGGATTTTTATACGTTGGTGATTCCAGCACATCGTACACAGGAAATTTTATAAAAACAGAAAAAAGTTTAACTAATAAATATGGAACAAATATTCAAATTATTTCAAAGAAAAATGTTCCCGAATCAAATTGCGAGCCAGTTCTTATGGAACTTATTTCAGAAAATTGTGATATTATTTTTAGTACAAGTTATGGGTTTGGTGAAAGTGTAAAAAAAGCAGCGGAAAAAAATCCACATATTCAATTTTGTCAGGCAACTTGCTCTAATGCAAACGAAGAACCGATTTTAAAAAATTATCATACTTTTATGGGAAAAATTTTTGAAGGACGTTATGTTTCTGGTGTAATTGCAGGCTTAAAACTCCAAGAACTTATTAATCAAAAGAAAATTACAAAAGAACAAGCAAAAATCGGATATGTTGGCGCATTCCCACTTCCAGAAGTAATTTCTGGTTACACAGCATTCATTTTAGGAATAAAATCTATTGTTCCTGAAGCAACAATGATTGTAAAATACACAAACTCTTGGACAGATTATAATACAGAGAAAAAAATCACAGAAGAACTTATACAAAAAGATTGCGTGATAATTTCACAACATTCCGATACTGTAGGACCTGCTATTGCTTGTGAAGAAGCAAACAAATCTAAAATCGTTTATCTTGTAAGCTACAATCAAAGTATGGCAACTTTTGCTCCAACAACATATTTGTGTGGTTCCAAAATCAATTGGGAACCTTATATTTTAAATGCAGTTGATGCTGTTTACAATAAAAAGGAATTTAGTAAAACAATTGATGCAACTTTTTTTGGAAATGACGCAACAGCTGGATTTGATAAAAATTGGGTTCAAATGCTAGAAATGAATGAAATTTCAATTGCTCCTGGAACAAAAGAAAAAGTAGAAAAAACAATAGAACTTTTGAATAAAAATAAAATTGAAGTTTTTTATGGTAATTACATTGGTGTAAATCCTGAAAATCCAAATGATATTATAGATTTAAACACACCATACAAAGAAAACAGTTTTAGTTCTGCACAAACATTTAATTACATTTTAAAAGATGTTGTTTTTATAGAATAAATTTTTACGAGGTGTTTATGTTTTGGATAAAAATTTTAGTTGGTGCTGCTGTCATCATTTTTTTAAGTTACATTCCTTTAATTATCAAAAAAATTAAGATGACTAAATTTGTAGTTCGATGTAATTGCTGCAATTCTACGGACACTTGCATTAAAGACAACGATACTTTCACGCCAGTTTATAATCCAATGTTCAAAGATATGGCTTATATGCGCGAAAAAAATCCTCTTTCTTTTTATTGTAACAAATGCCAAAAAGAATATTCCATTAAACAAGGAACTTTTGTAAGAAAAAAAGAG
>JAEIGA010014689.1_pt1 | contig 11915 bp, 16 predicted proteins | sample 9270691 | NCBI WGS metagenome assembly JAEIGA01 (sample SAMN17057246, study PRJNA624740) | gut metagenome | biome: biome; isolation source: fecal sample | host: Bos grunniens | place: China: Xizang | collected 2019
AAAGATGAATGTGAAATGATTGATGCTTTTTTAAGAATTGTTGAAAGAAAATTCCGTGAAGAAAAACAATATCAAAACAAAAAAGAAATGTTTAATCACATGAAATATGTATTAGTTGAAGAACAAAAACGCTTAGATGAAATTAAAAAACAAGAAGAGAAAAAACAACGCAAAGAAGCTAGAAAAGAAAAATTTAAAAGTTTTTTTAGAAAATAAAAAATTTAGGGGGTAATATAATGGCAAATTTAAATGAAGTTAAAAATTATATTAAAGAAGTGGAATATTATATTAATGATATTCAAGATATTTGTGAATCAATTTATCGATATGGAAAAGCAGAAGTTGAAGATGGAACTATGGAAGATGTTGAACGTCTTTTAGGATATAAAATGGAATCAACTTATTTAAGAAAAATAGCTTGTAAAGATGGTTCATATTATCAAGTAACTAAAGAATTATCTAAATTAAAAGCTATTGTAAAAGAATTAGAAGACGATATGAAATATGCTGAAGCACAAGTTAATAATGCTTATAGTGTTAAAAGAGAAAATGATAAAAAGATTTATAATAATAAAGTTAAAACAGATATTTTAGATGCTCGTAAACAAAGAAATTTAGAATATGAAAATGTTAATAAAGATGTTAAGTTTTTAAATAGTGTTAGACAAGTAGTTGCAAACGCTGATAATTTTAAACAATCTTATCAAAATAATAGATTAGGAATTAATTATACTAATAAAGAAGATAACGAATATATTGATTTATTAACTAAAAATTATTCATTAGCTGAGCTTAAAGTTGAAGATAGTATGATTAGATTAGATAACGCTAATTATGATGGAAAAGTTAATGCTTATCAATATAATGAAAAAATTAAAGATGCAATTAGTTATGTTTCTGATGCTGTTGAAGATTTAAAAAATGAAGCAAAAAATATTGCATGGGAAATGCGCAGAATTGATAATTTAGATAATTATACAAATAATTATTACTATCGTTTAGATCATGGTTATTACAAAGATCCTAATGAACCACGCTTTGTTAACTATGAAGAAGAAGTAAGAAATATTAATAATAAAATTGATGAAGCAAATGAAATTGCTAACAAAAGTAATTTAGATGTTTATGCTTCAGAAAAAAAATTAGTACAAGCTAAAATGCAATTAATGAGACGTTTATATCGTTCTGAAAAATCTGAAGTAGGATATAATACAAGTTTAGCAAATGAATTTAATAAAGCTATTATTGAATCAAACAATAAAAGTAAAGTAAGAATTTATGAAAATGATAGTGTTAATAAAAAAGAATGTTTAAATTCATTAGAAATGGTTGATAAATATTTAGGAATAAGAAGTAAAAAACTAAATAAACAATTACAAAAAGATTTATTAAAACAAGAACGTAAAGAAATTAGAGAACAACAAAAACAAGAATTAATTGAAAAACGTAACGAAGTAATTAATAAAGCAAAAGACAAATTTAAAAATCTTTTTAGATAAGAAACATATTAAATGTTTCTTTTTTTTGATATAATTAAAATGGTGGTAGGATGTTAGAAATTAGAAACTTATTTAAATTTGAAAACCAAAATATTATTCTTAATAATATTAATTTAAAACTTAATAAAGGTGATATTTTAGCAATTGTTGGACCAACAGGAAGTGGTAAAACATGTCTTTTAAAATGTCTTTTAAAACTTACTAAATATGATCAAGGTGAAATATATTTCAATGAAAATAAAGTTTTAAATAAAGACGATATGGGCTATCTACCAACTGAAATAAAACTTTATAAAAAAAGTAAAATCAAAAGTTTAATTGAATATAATGATACTTTTTATGAAAATGATACTTTAACTAAGGCTTTAGATCTTATTAAAGTTCTAAATCTTGATGGTGAAAAAAAAGTTGAAGATTTAGTTTTTTCAGAATTAAAAAAACTAGGTTTAGTTTTAACATTAATGCATGAACCTAAAATAATAGTTTTAGATGAACCTACAAGAGGTATGAATCAAAAAGACAAAGATAAAATATTTAATATTTTAAATAATGAAAAGAAAAAAGGAAACATTATTATTATTGCTTCTTCTAACTTAAATGATATAAGAGGCATTTCAAATAAAATTGCTTTTATGAAAAATGGTTCTATTCTAGATATAGGATATTCCCATAAATTAAATACAAAAAATTATTATAATATTAGAATTAAAGGCAAAAACATCAAAAAAGTAAATTTTGATTTAAAAAAAATGAAAATTAAAAAAATAAGTAATGATTATATAGAATGTGTTTTATGTGATAAAATTAATAATTTTATTACATTAATTTCTAATCTAGAAATTGAATATCTTTATATAGAAGAACCACCCTTAGAAGATCTTATTAATTACTTTTATAATAGAAAGGACTAGATTATGAAAAAATTAATAATTTTGTTTTTATTAGTTATATTAATTACTTTTATTATAACTAGTATTAATAACTACGAAAATGATTCACATTATTTAAAACATAAAGGTAGTATTAATCATATTGTTGCTCATAGAGATTACTCTTCTTTAGAGTATGAAAATTCATTAGAATCAATAATTTTAGCAAACGAATCAGATTGTGTTGATGCTATTGAAGTTGATGTACGTATGACTAATGATGGCTTTTTAGTTTTATCTCATAATAATAAAATTAAAACACAAATTTCAAAAACAAAAATTTCTGATATGACTTATGACGAATTTATGAATGTAAAACTAACACGTGAAACAGTATTACAAAATAAAAATGAAATTATAATAAATGAAAACTTTTTATCTAGTACAGCTACTGATATTTTTAATGTTTTAAATATTGTTGAAACAAAAACATTAATTCTCGATATTAAATATGGTAAAAAAATAAAAACATTAAATAAAAAATTATTAAAACTTATTGAATATAATGATAATATTATTATTCAAAGTTCTAATATTAATGGTCTTAAAGATTTAATATATCGTAATAATAAAATAAAATATCAATATGTAATAGATGAACCTGGTGATTTTTACAATGTTACAGATGAATTTTATGGTGTTGCTATTAGGCACAATTTAGTAAATTATGCTAATGTTGATTATCTTATAAATAAAGGTTTAAAAGTATTTATATGGACTATAAATGATACTAAAACATATGAAAAAATAATTAGTGAAACAAAAGAATATAGTAATGAAATATTTTATATAACTGATTATCCTAATATCCTTTGTTCATTTGATATAAAAAAATTTATAAAAATTTAAAAGAACTATGTTATAATGTCGATGGTGATTTAAATGAGAAAGATAGTATTAGCTTCAAATAATAAACATAAAGTAAAAGAAATAAAAGAAATACTTAGTGATATTGAATTATTAACTTTAAATGATATTGGTTTTAATGAAGAAATTGATGAAACAGGAACAACTTTTTTAGAAAATGCTCTTATAAAAGCTGAGACTGTTAGTAATTTTTTAAAAAACAATAATTTAGATTATGATGTTTTATCTGATGATAGTGGTCTTTCTTGTATTGCACTTGATGGTAAACCTGGTGTTTATAGTGCTAGATATGCAAGTGATCATGATATAAAATTAAATCGCACTAAATTAATTAATGATTTAAAAGATAAAGATAAAAAAGCATATTTTAATTGCACACTTGTTTTATATCATATTGATGGAAAATATGAATATGCTGAAGGAAAAACATATGGTACTATAATTGAAGAAGAAAAAGGCGATACTTCATTTGGTTATGATTGTATTTTCTTATCAGATGATTTAAAGAAAACTTTTGGTGAAGCAACTGAGCAAGAAAAAAACAGTGTTTCACACCGCTTTAGAGCATTAAAGCAAATAAAAAAATATTTATAAAAAAACTATATTTTTTAATATAGTTTTTTTTTAGGTACTTTTTTTATTTGTTTTTCATAAAATAAAATAAAGAGGTGATTATGTGGCAGCTTATAAAGAAATTGTAACAAAAGCCGTTATAGGAAAAGGGAAAAAGTATTTTAAAAATAGTTATTCCTTAGATTTATCAAATCCAAGTAACATTTTAGGATGCTGGGTTATTAATCATAAATTTAAAGGTTATAAATCAGGTGATAAAATTGGTGTTGATGGATCGTTTGATGTTAATATATGGTATAGTTATGAAAATGATTCCAAAACAGATGTAATCAATAAAAGAATTGAATATAATGATGTATTTAATATTAAGATTAGAGAAAATGCTGAACTTACAAGTGATACTGATATTATTGTAAGAACTTTAAAACAACCTACAGTTACAAAAGCTGAAACTAAAAATAATATTATAAATTTTGATATTGAAAAAGAATTAGGTGTAGAAATTGTAGGGGAAACCAAATTTAAAATTAGTATTGAAGAAGATGAAGAACCATGGGATGAAATTATTGATGAGCTTGATGATACAGAAATTCTAAAAATTGATGAAGAAATTAATGACAAATATCTTGAAGAATCAGCATGATTCTTTTTTCTTTTATTTTCAATACTTTTTAATAAATGTCAACAAAAAAAGGTTGACACGCATATTTTATTATGATAAAATTAAAAACAGTGAACGGAGGGAAAGACATGGCAGTAAAATTAAGATTAAAAAGAATGGGTTCTAAAAAACGTCCATTTTACCGTGTTGTAGCTGCTGATTCAAGAAGTCCAAGAGATGGACGTTTCATTGAAACAGTTGGAACTTATAATCCAATTATGGAACCAGCTGAAATCAAAATTGATGAAGAAAAAGCTATTAAATGGTTAAAAGATGGTGCTATTCCTACTGATACAGTAAGAGATTTATTTAGAAGTCAAGGAATCATGGAAAAATTCCATAATTCAAAAAAAGAAAGTAAATAATTATGAAAGCAATTGAATTAACAGAATTTTTAGTTAAAAACTTGGTTAAAGATTCAGATATGGTTTCAGTTAAACAATTTTCTGATGACGATGATGAACAAGTTATCCAAGTATTAGTAAATGAAGAAAATATGGGTGCTTTAATTGGGAGAAGTGGAAATATTATTAAATCGGTAAGAACACTTGTACAAGCATCTGCATATGCAAATAATGAAAAAAAAGTAAAAATTAATATTGATTCTTTTTAAAAAGATGTTTTCATCTTTTTTTATTTTGTAATTGTATTAATATTATTTTTATATTATAATTATAATGTAGGAATGAGGCAGTTATAACATGATAAATGATAATCTAAAGATTCCACAACATATTGGTTTTATAGTTGATGGAAACGGTAGATGGGCAACAAGACAAGGACTAAGTCGTAGCATGGGACATAAAGCAGGATGTGATAATATTGAAAAAATATCATTATATGCTTTTGGTAAAGGGGTTAAATATATAAGTTATTATGTATTTTCAACTGAAAATTTTAAAAGAAGTAAAGAAGAAGTAGATTTTTTAATGAATCTATTTAGTACTTCATTTAAAAAATATGCTAAAAAATTACATAAAAATAATATTAAAATTATTTTTTCAGGAAGAAAAGAACCTTTACCACAAAAAGTTATTGATGCTAGCTTAGAAATAACAGAAATGACAAAAAATAATACCGGTGGTATTGTTAACTTTTGTTTAAACTATGGTGGCCAAGCAGAAATTATTGATGCAACAAAAAAAATAGCACAAGATGTTAAAGATGGAAAAATAAATATTGAAGATATTACTATTAGTAATTATAAATCATATTTATATCAAGATTTGCCTGAACTAGATTTTTTAGTTCGAACAAGTGGTGAACATAGAATAAGTAATTTTATGCTTTGGCAATTGTCATATGCTGAGTTTTATTTTCCTGAAGTATGTTTTCCAGATTTCGATGAAAATGAATTTGACAAAGCACTTTTAGTTTATAATAAAAGGGATCGTAGATTTGGAGGTATAAACTATGAAAACAAGAACAATTAGTGCTATTCTGATGCTTTCCGTATTCATTCCAGTTCTTTATTTAGGAGGAATTTGGTTTGATATTGCAGTATTTATACTTGCTCTTCTTTCATTAAAAGAATTTATTGATATGAAAGAAACAAAAAAAAGATTACCAATATTTGTAAAATTAATATCATATTTATTTATGACATTATTAATTGCAACAAATATAATTAGTGAAAATGCTAATTTAGAAATTGATTTTAGAATATTAAGTGCATTTTTCTTAACATTCTTAATTCCAACAGTTTTATATCATGATCGCTCAAAATATAGCATAAATGATGCATACTATTTAATAGGTGGAATATTTTTCTTATCACTTTCATTTGTATTATTATCAATTGTTAGAAATGTAAGATTAGCATTAATTATTTATTTATTCTTAATAACAATATTAACAGATACATTTGCTTACCTTACAGGTTTATTAATTGGTAAACATAAAATGATTGAAAGTGTATCACCAAAGAAAACATGGGAAGGTTCAATTGGTGGAACAATTATGGGTGTTTTTGTTAGTACAGTATTTTATCTAACAATTATTGATCCATATATTAATATTATTAAAATATCTTTAGTTGGATTGTTCTTATCAATAATAGCTCAATTTGGTGATTTAGTATTTTCATCAATTAAAAGATATTTTGGTAAAAAAGATTTCTCTAATCTTATTCCAGGTCATGGTGGAATATTAGATAGACTTGATAGTATTATTTTTGTATTATTAGGGTTTATGTTTATTTGGACAATTTTATAGAAAGGGGATATAAATGACATTAATATATTTTATATTAATTCTAGGAATAACTATTTGTATTCATGAATTTGGACATTTTATTTTTGCAAAAAAAGCAGGAGTTCATGTTTATGAGTTTTCATTAGGAATGGGACCTGTTTTAAAACAATGGGAAAGAAAAAATGATGAAACAGTATATTCAATTAGATTATTTCCAATAGGTGGTTATGTTAGTATGGCTGGTGAAGAAGTGGATGAGGATAAAAAAATACCAGCTAAAAAAAGATTATATAATAAATCTTGGTCTGAAAGATTTATGACAATTGTTGCAGGGGTAATGTTTAACTTTATTCTTGCTATAGTAATATTCTTTTTATTAGGATTATTTAATGGTACACCTTCTAAACATGCTTATATAAGTGAGTTAGAAAAAGGGATGCCTGCTTATAATTCAGGACTTGTAAAAGGTGACAAAATTGTTAAGATGAATGGTAAAAACATTGATGCTGATTTATTATTACTTGAATTAATGGTTAATGGTAAAAAAGAAGTTAAATTAACTGTTGTTCATGAAGATAATAAAACAGAAATAATAACAATGAAACCTAAAAAACAAAAAGATGGATCATATAAATATGGATTTGGAATTACTACAAAAGTAGAAAAAGGTTTCTTTACTTCCATAAAATATGCATTCCAAAAAACAATTTCGTTAATTAACCAAATGATTCATATATTGGCTTACTTATTTACAGGTAAATTAGCACTTAATAATTTATCTGGACCAGTTGGAATTTATGAAGTTGTAGGTGAAACTGCTAAAGCTGGATTTGCTAATTTAGTTTATTTATTAGGTTATATCTCATTAAACGTTGGCTTTATGAATTTATTACCTATACCAGCATTTGATGGAGGACGTTTATTATTCTTAATTATAGAAAAAATTAAAGGTAGTCCTGTAAATCCTAAAACAGAAAATGCTATTCATTCAGTTGGTATGGTTTTCTTATTAGGATTAATGCTTGTAATAACATACAACGATATTGTAAGAATATTCTTTGGAGGATAAAATGTATACAAACGTTATAAAATATGCTTTGAATTATGATTTGATTGTAAATTTTAGGAGTAATGATTTTATAACAACAAGACTTATTGATTTTTATTTAGAAGTATTAAAAGAAAATACAAACTATAAAAGATTAAGTAAGATTGATTTTATTATTGGAGAATATTTTAAAAATGATGATTTTAAAGATTATTTTGTTAATCATATAAATGATTATAATATTTATGATTATGGGATTGATTATTTTTATGATTTAGAAAATATATTATATTCTTCATATGAAAAATTTAAAAGGAATTTTAAAAAAGAAATTATAATTACTGAGTGGTTATAATTCTTTTTTTTATAGGTGATAATATGTATTATGTATATATAATTAGATGTAATGATAATTCATTATATACTGGTATTACAACAGACTTTAAAAGACGTTTTAACGAACATTTACAGGGTGTTGGGGCTAAGTATACAAAAAGACATGCAGTAATGAAAATAGAAGCTGTATGGCTGTGTAATAACCGAAAAGAAGCATCTAAGCTTGAATACCATATTAAAAAATTAAAAAAACAAGAAAAAGAAATAATAATCTGTCTAGATTTAAATAAATCCAATTATTTAAAAGAAAAGGTAGATTTAAATATATATAAAAAGATTGATAAATCATTTTATATAAATTATAATTAAATAGGAAGGTGGTATAATGCTAAAAGTATCAAATATTACAAAATATTATGATGAATTAAAAGCAGTAGATAATTTAACATTTGAAGTAAAAGAAGGCGAAATATTTGGACTACTTGGTGTAAATGGTGCTGGTAAAACAACAACATTTCGTTTAATAATGGGTCTAATTGAACCTAATGAAGGAATCATAACGTTAGATGATAAAAAAATTGACTATAACGTAACAGATAAAATAGGGTTTTTAACAGAAGAAAGAAGTCTACTAACTAAAATGAGCATAAAAGAACAAGCTTTATTTTATGGTAGATTAAAAGGTATGAACAAAAAAGATATTTTAAATAAATTAGATAATCTACTTAAAAAGTTTTATAAAAATGAAAAAGATTTTAATTTAGAAGAATTTAAAAAGAAGAAAATAAAAGAATTATCAAAGGGAAACCAACAAAAAATACAATTTATAATAGCTATATTAAATGATCCTAAATTACTAATATTAGATGAACCTTTTTCCGGATTAGATCCATTTAATATTGAACTATTTAAAGAAGAAATAAATAGATTATCAAAACAAGGAAGTATAATAATATTCTCATCACATAGAATGGAACATGTTGAATTATTCTGTGAAAAAATTCTTGTTATTGCTAAAGGAAAAGCATTACTTGAAGGATATCTTGATGAAATTAAAGAAAATTTCCAAAAGAAAAATATTATTGTTAATGGCGATATTGATATTGAAGAAATTAAAAATATCGAAGGCGTAATAAGTGTTAATAAGCAAGGCATGGATTACGAAATAAAAATTGAAAATAAAAATATTAATGACAAAGTATTTAAAAAAGTTAAAAATTATAAAAATATAACTAAATATATATTACAATCTCCTTCACTAAATGAAATATTTATCGAGAAAGTAGGTGAATATTATGAAGGATAAATTTAAATTTTTAATAGAATATGGATTAGAGAAGAAAATAAAATCTAAATGGTTTGTAATAGTAAATATTTTATTATTAGCATTAATGTTATCATTATGTAATATTGATCGTATAATAACATTTTTTGGTGGCGATTTTAATAAAGAAACAAAAATTTTGGTTGTTGATAATATTGGATGTTTTGATTTATTAAAAAGTCAATTTGATTTAAACAAAGATAATTTATCAAAATATTCAATGGAAAATTATAAAAAAGATTTAAAATCTTTAAAAAAAGAAATAAAAAAAGATGACAATACAGTAGGTATTATTTTAAATCCAAATGAAGATAAAATAATAGATGTTAAAATTATTTCTAATGGCTATTTAGATTTAATTGATAGTGAATATTTGAAAAGTATTATTTATAGTACTAAAATTGTAAAAGCTATTGAAAAATATGAAATACCAATAGAAACAATTAATAAAATATATGAAAATGTTGAAATAGATAGAGAAATATTAGGCAAGAATAAAAAGAAAGAAGAAGAAAATATGGAAATGGTTATGGCTTATGTTTTCCCATCAATAATACTTCCGTTATTCATGTTAATATTATTATTAGTTCAAATGATAGGTTCTGAAATAAATGATGAAAAAGCAACAAGAGGAATGGAAATAATTATTTCTAATGTAAGTCCTAAAATACATTTCTTTAGCAAAATTATTGTTTCTAATTTATTTATAATAATTCAAATTGTATTAATGTTATTTTATGGAGTTTTAGGTATGCTAATTAGGGGAAAACAAGCTATTGAAGCAAATAGTGAACTTTATAATTATGTTAATACTTTTAAAGAAAATATCTCAATTCAGCTTACTGATAAATTGATTTATGTAATTCCATTATTTATTATCTTATTAATTTTAACATTTATAGGATATTCATTACTTTCTGGAATTTTAGCAAGTATAACAACAAATATAGAAGATTTCCAACAACTTCAAACACCACTTATGATAATATTAATGACTGGGTATGTACTGTCTGTTTTTGCAGCAACATTTGATGGTTCATTATTGATTAAATTAATAGCTTTTTTACCATTTATTTCAGCTATTGTAGCACCATCACTGTTTATTATCGGCCAGTTTAGTTTAATAGATATGATTATTTCAATTGTCTTAATGTTAGGCGTTAATTATATCTTAATTAAATATGGTCTTAGAATTTACAAAGTTGGAATTTTAAATTATAGTTCATCAAAACTTTATAAAAAAATGTGGAAGGCGGTTAAAGAAAAATGAAAAAATTATTAATTATTTTAATGGTTTTAGTTTTAACAGGCTGTAATAGTACATCTAACTTAGAACCAGTAGTTTACCAAACTATTAATCAAACTGAAGCGCAAGAAAAGTTAGATAATGAAAATGCTATTTTAATAGATGTTAGAACAAAAGAAGAATATAAACAAGGAAATATAAAAAACAGTATTAATATTCCATTAAATGAAATAGAAACTATCGATTATGAAAAAGATACTGTACTAATAGTTTATTGCCGTAGCGGCGGTAGAAGTAAAAATGCTGCTAATATTTTAATTAATAATGGTTATACTAAAGTATATGATTTAGGTAGCATTGATAACTGGATAGAATAATGATATAATAAACACCATCTTTAAAGAGGTGTTTTATTATGAACAAAATTATACTCAGCATGAGAGAAATAAGAAAACTAGAAATAATTGGAATGGGCGGGGAAGCCTTTGTTTATAATTATAATGATAAAGCATTAAAGGTATTTAATTTTGATTGTATGGATCCTTTATTATATGAAAATAAATTTAATAAACTTGAAGCAATTAGTAAAATGAAATTAGATAATTTTATATTACCAACAGATTATATATATACCCCAGATGATTTCTTCTTAGGATATGCTATGGAAAAATTAAATTCAAAAATAGATTTATATTCTTATATAAAAAACAATCAAATAAGTTTAAAAGATAAAATAGATATGCTAAAAAAATATGAAAAACTAATAAAAAATGCACATAACAAAAATATTTCTATTGTTGATGCTAATTTTTGGAATTGTATTATTGTTAATAATAAACCTCATATAATTGATATTGATAGTTTCAAAATTAATGATTTAAAAGAAGATTTTCTACCAGAAGATTATGAAACAATGTATTTAGTATTAAATCAAAAAAAAGCAGAAGCAAATCAAGATTTTGATAAATTTCAAATAGGTATTCAAACTTTAGGAATGCTAATTGACCCTAAAATTGTAAGATTCAATCAATATTTAAAATTTAAAAATATTATAGATGATTTAGATTTAGATGAAATATCATATAATTATTTTATGAATTTACTTTTACCAACTAAAAATAAACTATATATAGAAAATAATTTAGATAATCTTCAAAATAGGGAAGAAGCTTTTATAAAAAGAAAATAACACACAAATCGTGTGTTATTTTAAGTATTTAATTAAATCTTCATATATTT
>JAEIGA010014690.1_pt1 | contig 11913 bp, 13 predicted proteins | sample 9270691 | NCBI WGS metagenome assembly JAEIGA01 (sample SAMN17057246, study PRJNA624740) | gut metagenome | biome: biome; isolation source: fecal sample | host: Bos grunniens | place: China: Xizang | collected 2019
CATTTACAAAATAATACAAACAAGCCCGTTACAACCCTCATTTATAACCCGTTCTATTGTCTCCTGAACACGCATACGGGCATCATTAGGCATGCGTGAAAGCTTGGTGTGCAGTCCCTCGTTTACAAGCTCGTGCAAGGATTTGCCGAAGATATTTGAATCCCAAATTTTAACGGGGTTTTCCTCAAACTCGCTTAACAGATACATAATAAGGTCTTCCGACTGCTTTTCGCTTCCCACAATAGGGCTTACCTCGGTGGTGATATTAGCCTTCATAAGGTGGATTGACGGCGCTGACGCACGAAGCCTTACGCCGTAGCGGCCGCCCTGCTTCATAATCTCGGGCTCTTCAAGCTTTAAGTCCTCGATTTCGGGCATTATTATGCCGTAGCCAGTCGCCTCTACCTCATCGAGCGCACCCTTTACCTTGCTATACTCCTTTTGCATTACCGCTAACTCTCTTATGCTGTCCATAAGCTCCTGCTCATCGTTTATAACAAGACCTGTTGTCTCGGCAAGCACCTTGTAGAAAAGGGAGTTTTTAACATTTATCATAACTGCGGCACTGCCGCTGCCGAGATTGATTTCCTCAACCGCCGCACCGTCCACATTCTGACTGTCTTTAAAGGCGGTCTCAAAGCGGCTTATGTCCCTTATATGCCGTATACCCCCCGCCGATTCCTTAATTGTATCTGTAAGGTCGGCTCTCAGCCAATGGTCAAGGGGCAGGGAGTTTATCCAACGGGGGAAATTAATACAGATTTCCTTTATCGGAAACTCGAACAGCACATAGGACAAAATCTGCTTTATATTTTCTTCACTAAGCTCTAAGCAGTTTACAGGCTGTACGGGAACGCCGTATTTTTGAGTGAGCCTTAAAGCAGTATCCGCCGCCTCGGCGGAATCGGGGTACATACAGTTTAATAGCACTATAAATGGCTTATTTATGGCTTTTAATTCGTCAATTACCCGTTGCTCGGCTTCCTCGTACTCTTCCCTTGGAATATCGCTTATACTGCCGTCTGTAGTTATCACAAGACCTATAGTAGAGTGCTCGTTTATAACCTTTCTGGTGCCTATTTCCGCCGCCATATTAAAGGGTATCGGCTCGTCAAACCACGGGGTCATAACCATTCTCGGCTGGTCCCCCTCTATGTATCCTAAAGCGCTGGGAACAATATATCCCACGCAGTCGATAAGCCGCACATTCATCATCGCAGAGTTATCAACCTTAATTTCAATTCCCTTTTCGGGTATAAACTTAGGCTCCGTAGTCATTATTGTTCTTCCCGAGGAGGATTGCGGCAGCTCGTCGTTTGCCCGCTCTTTTTGGTAGTCACCCTCTATATTAGGCAATACAAGCTTATCCATAAACTGCTTAATAAAGGTGGATTTACCCGTTCTTACGGGGCCTACCACTCCGATATAAATATCCCCGCCGGTTCTGGCGGCAATATCCTTGTAAATATTCACATTTGTCATACTGCTTCCTCCATACCTTTTGGTAAAGCATATGCCCTGTGGGACGAATTTATGACAAATCGGTTTTTATTATTATGTAATGTAACTGTTTCTTACATAACCTACCGTTCCGCCGTAGCCTATTAAATCCCAATCGGGCAGTCGGTTATATATAACCACCTCAGAGCCGTTGGGCACCCTGCCTATTATAGGTGCTGAAATATCGGGTCTTGAGCGGATATTAAGATTAGAGCCTTTGGTAGATACATAACCTGTCATAATCGGCTGGGGCATATTAAAGGGTATGCCGAAAAACTCGGTAAGGGAGAGCACCAGATTTTGAGCTATCGCATTTATATTGTTTCTTATCCAGTTTGCGTCCTCAGGGTTATCGTGGTAAGCAAGCTCAATAAGCACACCCGGCGCCCGCACCCTTGCCACTTCCCCCAAGCTGGTTGTGGGAACTGTTTTTACCTTACCGGGCAGTGGGTAAATTAGCTGTAAATTATTTGCCGCAATCTCCGCAAACCGCTTGCCCTCGGCACTTGTGGGATAATAATATACATCGGTGCCTCTTGTGGTTGGAGCACCGCTGCCGACAGCATTAGAGTGCAGGGCTAAATGCAAATCATAATTTCCCGCATTTGAGGCAGCGATTGAAGAGGCGGCGGTCATATCGGGGGTATTTCTTACAAACTGAATACCGCTGGCCGCCAAATAGGGCTCCATAGCGTCGGCTATAAGATTCATATAATACTCTTCATTACCCCCGCCGGCATAAGGGTTGAATTCCTGCGTTGACGGACTTAAATAAATTGTAGGCATAAAATCTCCTCCCTCTTCAAAACTATGAAAAGGGAGGAGAAAATATGTTATATTAGCCTAATAACTCCTTAGCGCTCTTTTTTACCGCCGACATAAACCAGCAGTAAAGCGCCTCGCCAAGCTCCTGATAAACGGGGTCGCCGTCATGTGCGCAAAGCATAGCAAAGGTCTGCCCCATTCTGCGGTCTATCTCGCCGCCCCGCCTGTAGGCGACATAGTAAAAGGAAAACGCACCTGTATCGCTTGATGATTTATAAAGCTTATCATCGGTCTTTCTAACCGTGTCTATAAAGCTTTTTTGTGCCATTCCCGCAAGGGTATCATCAGCGCAGTACTCCTCAAAGCCTACAGTAGCGGTAAAGGAAAGGAGCAGTCGGCGTTGGATTATCATTTCAAAATCCGAAGGGTCGCCCCCTTCGTCGGAAGCCGTAGCGTCCCTTGCGTCCTTAATGAATTTTTCCGCAATTATTTTTCCAAGCTCCTTTGCGTTTTTAATAGCCTGTGCATTAGCCTCTTTAGGAGCAGAAACTGTGCTTTCTCTATTCTTTTTTATATCAACCGAGGGCTTGTCACCTGCGATTTTAATATCATTATCTGAACACAAAGTCATTCACCTTTTTGCAAAGAGGATTATCCCTCCGTATTATATTCCTTTAACGCCTCTGCTAACTGTGCGGGGCAGGAGGTGTTTTTAAAGCCGCACTTAATACCCTCAAGCTTTTTTATAACATTCTCTACCTTCATCCCCTCTACAAGGGTGGCAACACCCTGGGTGTTGCCGCTGCAGCCGCCGTCAAACCTGACCTTTTTTACAATGCCGTCTTCAACCTCGATAAGTATACCCCTTGAGCATACTCCCTTAGTTTTATATGAAATTTCCATTGCATTTATGCTCCTTTTATCTGTCCTTAAACTTATTACTGCGAACAGGGTGACGAAGCTTTCTTAAAGCCTTTGCCTCAATCTGGCGGATACGCTCCCTGGTAACATTAAATTCCGAGCCCACCTCTTCTAAAGTGTGGCATCTGCCGTCCTTAAGGCCGAAACGAAGCCTTATTACTGATTCTTCCCTCGGGGTAAGGGTTTTAAGCACCCCGTCAATATCTTCGTTTGTTATTGTTTTCAGCGCCGCCTCGTCGGGAGCCAAAGCGTCCTCGTCCCTGATAAAGTCCACAAGTCTTGAGTCCTCCTCAGGGCCTATAGGGGTCTCCATTGAAACCGGCTCCTGAGCCACCCGCATAATCTCACGGACACGCTCTACGGGAAGCTCCATTTTCTCGGCTATAAGCTCCTCGCTGGGCTCAAAGCCGTTTTCGTGCAGAAGCTGGCTTTGAACCTTTTTAAGCCTGTTTATGGTTTCTACCATATGCACGGGTATGCGTATGGTACGGGCCTGATCGGCAATAGCCCTTGTTATCGCCTGTCTTATCCACCAAGTAGCATAGGTTGAGAATTTAAAGCCCTTTTGATAGTCGAACTTGTCAACTGCTTTAATAAGTCCCACATTTCCCTCTTGGATAAGGTCGAGAAAATACATACCTCTTCCCACATATTTTTTGGCAATACTTACAACAAGGCGCAGGTTTGCCTCTGTAAGTCTCTGCTTAGCCTTTTCGTCGCCCTCGGAAATCTTTACAGCAAGCTTGATTTCTTCTTCAGAGGACAAAAGCGGAACTCTGCCTATCTCACGAAGATAAAGCTTTACGGGGTCATCAAGATTCATATTATCAAAGCCTATATCTTCATTGATGGCATCAACATCCATCTCCTCAAGCTTTAATTCATCCTCGGTGGGTTCTTCGTCGAAATCAAGTTCCAAGGTCGGCGGTTCGGAGAAAAGCTCCTCCGGATCATCGGGAGCATTTTCAATATCGTCGATGGTTAGGTCCTTTTCCTCTTCGGAATCAAAGACTTCGCCTACTTCTTCGGAGTTAATTTTTTCTTTTTCCTCGATTTTTTTGTTCTTTTCCATTATTTTTTTCCTTTCGATTTTTTATCGATAATAGTCTGTAATGCCTGTGCCCAGTCTTCAACAGATGTATTTTCACGGCTTTGTGCCGATAAAAGCATTTCCTCTTCTAATATTACCCTTATGCAATCTTTTAATACAATTTCGGGGTTTTTACCCGCTTTTTCGCTGTTTTGCAGGGATACAAGATACCCTATTTCCGCCGGCAGCAGCTTTTCTGCAAACACCGAAATATCAAGCGAGCCGCCTTTGTCAAGCGTAAAAATAATTATCTCATAAATCCGCCTGTTAAGTGAGGTAATAAGCTTTTCTGGCGGCAGCTGCTCCTTTGCGAATTTATAAAAATCGGGATTTTTAAGCAGTACCGCTATAAGCGTTTCCTCGGCCGCTGTGGCTTTTGGCGAACGCCTCCGTTCAGGATTAATGTCGTCCCTTGTAAATTTTGGTCTTATTATGTCGGATATTTCTTTCTTTTTGCTTATCCGAATATTCTTTTTCCTTATTTCCTCCACCTTGGCATTAAGGGCTGTTCTTGAAACACCGTACTTTTCGGAAAGCCGGCCTATGTAAATATCTCTGGTCATAACATCGTCAGAGCCAGCCACAATTTCTGCCGCAGCCGAGAGGTAACGAAGTCTCCCGTCCTCACTTTCAAGGTTTATATCCTTTGCGGCGGTAAGTAGCTTATACTCAATGTCGCTAACCGCACCCTCCAAAAGAGCACGAAAGCGGTCAGGACCGTTTTTCTTAATAAATTCGTCGGGGTCCTTCCCGTCGGGTATTACAACCACACGGGTTTTAAGCCCTGTGTTTTCAAGCAGCTCCGAGGCCCTTTTTATCGCCTTTTGACCCGCCGCATCTGCATCAAGGGTTAAAACAATTTCCTTGGTATACCTGGCAAGCAGATTTGCCTGCTCCATAGTAAATGCCGTGCCGAGAGGGGCTACCGCATTTGTAAAGCCCGCCTGATGAAGCGAAATAACATCCATATTTCCCTCGGCCAGTATCACACGCTCGGAACAGACATTTTTAGCAAAATTCATTCCGAAAAGGTTGGAGCTTTTTTTATAAACGGGGGTGTCCGAGGTATTAACATACTTTCCGCCCTGCTTGTCCTCCCCGGGCATTGCTCTGCCGCTAAAGGCGATTATATTGCCCCTTATATTAATTATCGGAAACATTACCCGCTTTCTGAAACGGTCATAAACCGTGCCCCGCTGGCTTTTGCCTACGACTCCCGCCGCAAGCATATCCTCTTCTTTATAGCCCTTTTCTTTAAGGTGCTTAATTAGCATATCCCATGAATCGGGAGCAGCGCCGAGGCCGAAATGCTTTATTGTTTTAAGGGTAAGTCCTCTGCCTAAAAGATAATCCAGCGCCCATTTACCCTCCTCCGACATCAGAAAGCTATGAAAGAATCTTGCAGTATCACGGTTAATATCGTATATCTTGTTTTTAAGCTTTTGCATAGAGTCGTCATACCCGTCCTGGGGAAGTGTTACCCCCGAACGCTCTGCCAAAAGCTTTACCGACTCGATATAATCGAGGTTTTCAATAAGTCCCGTAAATGTGAAGACATCGCCCCCTACCCCACAGCCAAAGCAATAAAAAGAGCCGTTTTCGGGATAGACCGTAAAAGACGGGGTTTTCTCGCTGTGGAACGGGCAAAGCCCCACCAAATTTTTTCCCCTGCGTTTTAAATTAACATATGAGGAAATGGCGGTTTCTATATCGTTTCGGTATTTAATTTCATTTATAATATCCTCGGGTATCACAAAACCGCTCCTTTATATATTTTCAATTAAATTGACCAGGCTTTCGGAATATAAATATCCGAATAAACCGTAATCGCATAATGGTCGGTCATACCTGCGATATAATCGGTAACCGCACGTATTTCCCCGTCGGTCTCGGCGATATTCAAATACTCTTTAGGCATTTTTTCGGGCTGTTTTAAATAGTATTTGAAAAGTCCCTCAACTATTCCTAAAACCTTTGTTTCCTCCGACTTTGCAACGGGATTTTTATAAACGCTGTCAAAAAGGAAATTGTGCAGCATATCGTAATACACGGCAGTATCGTCGTCCATTTTAATATCATCGCCGCTGTTTTTAACAATAGAAGCCACAAGTGTGTTAATCCGCTCACTCTTTGTGTAACCGAGCCTGTCCGCAATTTCTTTAGGGATATCACTTTCGGATATAACTCCGGCACGCACGGCATCGTCAATATCGTGGTTGATATACGCCACCCTGTCCGCCATACGGACTATTCTGCCCTCAAGGGTGTGTGCTTGCTCGCCTGTTGTGTGGTGCAGTATTCCGTCAAGGACCTCGTATGTAAGGTTAAGCCCATTACCCTCTTTTTCAAGCCTTTCACAAACCCTGACGCTCTGCTCATAATGGGTAAAGCCTATATCGGTAAGCTCCTTGAGCGCCCGCTCACCTGCGTGGCCGAAGGGGGTGTGACCTAAATCGTGACCTAATGCTACCGCCTCGGTCAAGTCCTCGTTAAGGCGCAAAGCCCGAGCCACAGTCCGTGCTATCTGAGAAACCTCAAGCGTGTGGGTAAGCCGTGTTCTGTAATGGTCCGATTCAGGAGATAGAAATACCTGGGTTTTGTGCTTTAGTCTTCTAAACGCCTTACAATGGATAATGCGGTCCCGATCACGCTGATAGCAAGTGCGAAGCTCGCATTCCTCTTCAGGGACTTTTCTGCCCTTGGAATTTACACAGAGTGCCGCTTTATCGCTTAATATAAGCTTTTCATTTTGTTCGGTTACTGTTCTCGCATTTTCCGTAATATCAGCCCCTTACATAAAGTATATTAGACAAAAATGTCGAAAAACCTTTTAATATTTAAAATTTTTAGTCGTTTGTCAAATTTCCGTTGCCGCTTACGGGTATTTTTTCACCTAAATAGGTGGGCTCAGGTTCGATTATACAATTAAAAAAGTCTTTATCCCGTGCTAAAATCTCACGCAAATCCCGCATTTTCTGCCCGCTGTAGGTCCTGCGGTCTGCCGAAACACCAACCGCCTTTACATCTAATTTTTTCGCTATATAAAGCGCACGGTAAAGGTGGTATTCCTGCGAGACAATAATTATATTATCTGCCTCGAAAATCTCCTTGGTGCGGTAAACCGTTTCATAGGTGGAAAAGCCTGCATGGTCCATGAAAATATCCTCGGCAGGCACGCCGTTATCCACCGCAAAGGACTTCATTATATTAACCTCGTCATAATCTTCACTGCCGTGGTCGCCGCTCATAATAAGCTTTTTTACCGCTCCGCTTTTATATAATTCTATTCCCGTAAGCAGTCGGTCTTTCAGCATCGGGGTCGGCTTTCCGTCCCGAACTCCAGCGCCCAAAATAACCGCACAGTCGGTGTCGGTTAAGTCTTCGGTCTCCTCTAAAGAAATAATATCGTTTTTAGCCTTACTTACAACAATAAAATTCGGGACAAAAATCACCGCAAGAAGTAAAACCGCCGCCGAAATTAAAACAGTAATAATCCTTTTCCCTTTCCTTTTCATTCCGCCACCCCAAGCATTTTTTTAGTGATTTCTTCGGCAGTTATCCGTGCGGCGAAGGTTTCCTTAAGCTTTAGTAAAAAATTTTCACAGGCGGAATTTTCAAGGTAAAATTCAAGCTCAACATTTTCGGTATAAACTGTGTTTTCCAAACTGCCGCCGCAGTCGGTTATAAGCTTTGTAAGCCGTTCAAGCTCGGAATAGCCGCAGCCTGCCTTATATACGGTGCAGGAGGTCATCCTAACCCTCTCTGCATTGGCTACAGCCTCTCTTGCCGCAGCGGAATACGCACGCACAAGTCCTCCCGTACCAAGCAAAACTCCCCCGAAATAGCGGGTAACGACCACAGTAATATCGGTAAGTCCCGAGCCGTCTATAATATCAAGTATCGGCTTGCCCGCTGTGCCGTGGGGCTCTCCGTCGTCCGAAAAGCGCTTAAGCGCACCGCCCGACATAGAATAGGCATAGCAATTATGCCTTGCATCCCAGTATTTCGAGCGCATCTCGGCTAAAAACGCCGCCGCCTGCTCCTCTGTTTCGGTATGCCGCAAGGTTGCGATAAATCGGGAGCGTTTTTCGGAATATTCACCCACCGACTCCCCCGATACCGTAATATAGCTTTCCATATTTCGCCCCCCGTTTAGATATCAGACATTAGATATTAGATGTCAGACAACGAAAAATTTAATTACAAATTATGAATTACGCATTATAAAAAATCCGCAGTCGCCCGAGCGACTGCGGAGTAAAAGGTTTATTAATCCATATTGAAACGCTTTTTAAATCTGTCAACACGACCGCCGGTGTCTACCAGCTTCTGCTTACCGGTAAAAAATGGATGACATTTAGAACAAATATCCAAACGGATATCCTTTTTAGTAGAGCGTGTCTCGAACTCCGCGCCGCAAGCGCACTTTATAGTAACCTTTTCATATTGCGGATGAATACCTTCCTTCATCTTTGTCACCCCTTTCAAAATCGATAACATATTGATAATATCACATCTTAATTCAAAATGCAAGCTTTTTATTTATTCTTTAAAAACTTTTTTATATCCTCATAAATTTCGACCGTTTTAAACCGCATAACATATTTTTGCGGGTGCTCAGCTATTTGAGCGCTTGTGCTTGAAGTACTGTCCGAAAGGCTCGCATCTGTTGCCGCAGGAACACATACTGCGGGGAAAATAACGCACCACCAGTTTTTGCCCCTTGCTTCTCCTAAGCGTATTATAAGCGAGCGGTAGTTTCCCGAAGGCAGTGTGAAGTCCTCATATTCCCTTGTTTCAAAATAACTGTCCCCTATTCCCGCACTTGCGCCGTAGGAAAAACCGTTCTCCAACAAAACATCTTCTGCTGTTTTGCAAAATTCGTTTAATCTGTTTGCCGCCTTTTCTTCTGCCTTTTTAAGATCGGTCTCGTCGGCAAAAATATCCATAGACTCTTCTAAAATTTTATCCCTTACAAGCAGCTTTACGGCTTGGTCTTCCTCGCTGTCGGAATTTGCGATTATATGTAACCGCAATACATTTTGCCTTAAATCGTCGCACGCCGCCTCAAAGTGTGCCATTGATGCGAAAATCGCACACAAAAGTCCTACTACTGCAGAAAGCTCCGCCCCCCGGCGAGAAAAAATCTTTTTTATCATAATTATAACTCCCGTCTTATTTTCCTAACAGAAATATGGACGGAAATTATTCTTTTTATTCAATTATCAGCGATTTATCCTGCGGTTCACACAAGAAAACGGGAATATTGAGCTCTTTAAGCGCCTTTTCGGCGGTTGCCGCCTTTTCTTTATCTCGGTAGACCGCAAACCAAGCAGGCCCGCTCCCCGAAAGGGAAACCGTGTCCGCATTAGTTTTTACAAGCTCGGCTTTTACTTTACTTTCCTCCCACAAAACGGAAAAGGAATTATCTAATGAAGCTAAAACAGCAGACAAATCTCCCCTATTTAGTGCCGAAACAGTTTTATCTATATCAGGCTTACTGTAATCCACCGAATCGAGAAGCTTAAACATCTCACCTGTTGATGGCTTATTTTCTCCCTTTGCGATTAAAAAGCAACAGCCCCGAAGGGGTTTTACAGGCTCTAATATTTCACCTATTCCCTTAGCTCTCGCCGTACCGCCGCAGATTAAAAAGGGCACATCTGCCCCCAACTTCACCGCTATACTTAAAAGCCTTTCATAGGAAAGCCCTGCTTCGTAAAGCTTATTAAGACCTACAAGCACCGCCGCCGCATCCGCACTGCCGCCGCCCATACCCGCCGCAGAGGGTATGCGCTTTTCTATTTTAATTTCAGCGCCTCCGTTTATTCCGCACGCCTTAAAAAATGCCGCCGCAGCCTTAAAGGCGATATTATCTTCTCCCCCGAACTCGCCGCACTCCACCGTGATTTTATCGCTCTTTTCGATATATACGGTATCATAAAGGCTGATGCTTTGCATAACCGTATCAAGCTTGTGGTAGCCGTCCGACCGCTTACCTAAAACCGAAAGGGAAAGATTGATTTTCGCATTAGCTTTTATTTTAAGACTCTGCATTTTTTACACGCCCTTTGTAATTTAATACAAACACCGAGGCTAAAACAATAAGTATTCCTGCTACGCCCGACAGGGTAAGCGCCTCGCCGTAGACCGCCGCCCCTATCAGGGTTGCGACCACGGGCTCCACCATAGCGATTATGGGAGCAATCGACGCATCCTCCCCGCAAAGTCCCGTGGTATAAAGCAGATAAGGCAAAACTGTATTAAAAACCGCCATTAAAAACGCTACGGGAATAACTGCGGGAGCGTTCACGCAAACCGCCGCTGCACTTTTAAAATCGGTAAACGGGATACAGCCGAGAAGGGCAAAGGCGAAGGTGTAAAATGTGATTGTATAGGAACTGTAGCCCCTGTCAAGCAGTAATCGGCTGAAAACTGTGTAAAGCGAATAGCCAAAGCCGGTAAGCAGGCCGAAAATAAGGGCTGCGGCGCTTAAAGCTTCCCCCGTGCCGAATGCGCCCGTAACAAGACAGCACCCCACAAAGGCCGTAACGCAGGCGGCGCATTTTTTAAGGGTGAGCCGCTGTTTAAAGATAAATACCGACATTATAACCACGAAAAACGGTGCAGTATAAAGCAGTACCGCCGCCACAGATAAAGAGGTAAGGGACATTGTTTTATAATAACAGAAATTAAAAAGCACAATGCTTAAAATGCCCGCCGCAATAAAAAGCCACAAATCTTTAATTTTGATTTTAAAAAACGACCTATCCTTAATGAGAAGTATTATTCCCAGCACCGAAGCTGAAAAGAGGGTACGGAATAAAACCAACTGCATTTCGCTAAGCCCGTACCTGCCCGCCGTCCTTACAAAAAGTCCCGCAGTTCCCCAAAGAGCGGCGGCTAAAAAAATCAATATAAAATGATAATTAATCCTTGTTTTCAACTGTCCTCCACACCCCAAAGGTGAATTTTGAAATCACACGACTTACTTTTTTAATCCGTAGAACCAGATAAAAGCACATAGCCCCTGTAACATTTAAAATAACATCGTCAATATCGCTTGCCCCCGTCAGCAATAAAAGCTGTAATAGCTCCACAGCCATCACCGAAAGGGTGACAGCAACAAGGACTCTATACCACTTGTTAAAGGGTTTAAAAAGGCAGGCCAAGAAAAAGCAAAGGGGCATAAAGGCGACAAAATTGCCGAAAATATTTTCGTGCATCACCAAAAATGCAACATTCCCATTTTTATATCCGTTGATAAAAAGCTTAACCGTATGAAACGGCACTATGTTGGTGCTTGTATCTATATAATCCCTGAAAGCGGCCCTGTTCCACGAAAAGACATTAAAAATATTCCTGCCCATACCCTCATCGATAAGGGTGAAATCAATAAGCATAATCAAATAAAACACAAAGGTAAATATTAAACAGCGTTTAATAATTTTCCCCCGCCTACTCTCATTATCATTAGCAAGTGCCGTTAGTGATGCGGCAAAAAAGCCGCTTACCACCGCCAGAACACCCGCAAATATTTTTTCGCTGTGGGCAAAGGTTATTAGGTCAAATTCGCCCGCAACAAGCATCACAAGGGCGCAAAGGCTTACAAAATAAAGCACCGACGAGAGCCCTAA
>JAEIGA010014691.1_pt1 | contig 11913 bp, 10 predicted proteins | sample 9270691 | NCBI WGS metagenome assembly JAEIGA01 (sample SAMN17057246, study PRJNA624740) | gut metagenome | biome: biome; isolation source: fecal sample | host: Bos grunniens | place: China: Xizang | collected 2019
CAACACGCATTTGGCTTGATTTAATTTTTAAGAAACGATTGAAGAAGTGTGTAGATTGGAGCAAGATAAATAAAAAAGAATACCTTGATGCTATGATAGCAAGCCATACAAATAGTGATCGAATTCGTACACTATTAAAAGATGCTTTAACGGATAAGATAAACGATAGAGAGACTTTTATGAAAGGCATTGACTACTCGTACTACTACGAACAGGAGGACTAATAGAACATTATTGAAAGAACTCTACAAGACAATGAAAACTTTACGAAAAGAAGGTTTGTCAATGATAAAGGGGGCGAATTTGAAAAAGGCGAATACGATTCGCCCGTACGGATGGATGATGCGGAAAAATATGATATTGGTGGTAGGGGCGAATTGCATTCTCCCTCAAAAAATGATATTGCCATACAAAACGATTGGTGCTATTGCTTGTGGTCTTAAAGGTCAAAAGGTAGTTGTTGCCTTATTGGATAAAAAAGCGTAAATTTGCATCGGTAAAAGCCAAGGTGCAGTATGTGAAATAATACTGCTAAGGTTTTGGTAATAAGAAGTATCGAATATTTGATAGGTGATGGAAAAGATATTGGATTTTTATAGGCAGAGGTCTGCAATAGGTGAGCTGTTTGAAAATATAGAGGCCCCCAAGAGTCGTATGAAACTCAAAGGGCTGTCGGGGTCGTTGCCCTCGGTGTTGGGAGCTCTGTTTTCAATGCGTAGCGCTGAAGTGGTCAACCTATTTGTTGTTTCGGACAAGGAGGCTGCCTTTTATTTTATGAACGATATAGAGGCACTGCTTGGCGAGAGCGATAAAGACCTAGCCGAAAAGCAGGTGCTACTGTTTCCCACCACCTATCGCAAGCCCTACCAGACCGAAGATGTGGATAATGCCAATGTGCTGTTGCGGTCGGAGGTTGTTAAGCGGCTTAGCGGTGGAAAGCACCCCATTATTATTACCTATCCCGAGGCGTTGTCGGAGAAAGTGGTGTCGGCCCGAACACTTAAGCAAAATACCATAAGCCTGAAGGTGGGCGACGAGGTAAGCAGCGATTTTCTGATAGATGTGCTGATGGAGTACGAGTTTGAGCGTGTGGATTTTGTGGTAGAGCCGGGTCAGTATGCTGTAAGGGGCGGTATAGTAGATGTGTATTCGTTTGCCAACGAGCACCCTTATCGTATCGAGCTGTTTGGCGACAGTGTGGAGTCGTTGCGTACCTTCGATACGGTGTCGCAGTTGTCGGTGCAGATATTGGACAGTGTAACCCTTATACCCAACCTCGAAGCCAAGGAGATTCATAGTGTAGAAACTGCCAAGGTGTCGCTGGTGGAATACCTTTCGGAAAAGGACGTGCTGTGGGTGGATAACCTTATGTTTACTGCCGATACCATAGAGAAAAGCTACAGGGAAGCAGAGCAGATATACAAAACTATACATACCACTATAGCCCGTCAGAAACCTGGCGAGCTATATACCACGGCCAACGAATTTCTGAAACATATATTAGACCTGCATATAGTAGAGTATGGCAATACGCTGTACTTTAGCGATGCAAAGATAGTAACCTTCGACACAACGCTACAACCGGTTTTTAACAAGCACTTCGAGATGCTGATAAAAGCTCTTAAGGACTATGCCGAACGGAACTACAAAACCTATATTTGTGTAGAAAATATTCATCAGCAAAAACGGCTGGATAAGATATTTGAGCAGTTCAAAATATCGGACGGACTGATGGTGGAGTTTTTGAATATATCGCTCTCGCACGGCTTTGTTGACGATGCCAACAGGGTGGTGTGCTTTACCGACCACGAGATATTTGAACGCTATCACAAATACAAAGTCAAGGACTTTGCCGATGCCCGCGAGGCTCTTACTCTAAAAGAACTGTTTGAGCTGAAGCCCGGCGACTATGTAACTCATATAGACTATGGTGTGGGGCGTTTTGCCGGATTGGAAAAAATGGACAACAACGGTAAGCAACAGGAAGCCATACGCCTGATGTATAAGGACAACGATGTGCTGTATATAAGCATACACAGCCTGCACAAGATAAGCCGCTATGTGGGCAAGGAGGGTAGCACACCGGCGCTTAACCGCCTAGGCTCATCGTCGTGGCAGGTGCTGAAACAGAAAACCAAGCAACGTGTAAAGGATATAGCCAAAGACCTTATAAAGCTATATGCCGAACGTAAGGCCTCGAAAGGTTTTGCCTTCTCGGCCGATTCGTATTTGCAAACCGAGCTGGAGTCGTCGTTTATATACGAAGATACACCGGACCAATACAAAGCCACACGCGATGTGAAAGCCGATATGGAATCGGAGGTGCCTATGGATAGGCTGGTATGTGGCGATGTGGGTTTTGGCAAAACCGAGGTGGCTATACGTGCCGCCTTTAAGGCTGTGGCCGACAGCAAGCAGGTGGCAGTGCTGGTGCCTACAACAATATTGGCACTGCAACACTACAACACTTTTGTTGACCGCCTGAGCGGACTGCCTTGCAATATCGAGTACATAAACCGTTTTAGAACCACCAAGGAAAAAAACCGAATATATGCCGACCTTGAAAAGGGGAAGATAGACATACTTATAGGCACCCATGCCATTACCAACTCGAAGGTTAAGTTTAAGGATTTGGGATTGCTGATAATTGACGAGGAGCAGAAGTTTGGCGTAAGTGTGAAAGAAAAGCTCCGCCAGATGAAGGTAAATGTGGATAGCCTTACGCTTACGGCCACTCCTATACCGCGAACGCTGCAATTCTCACTTATGGGTGCCCGAGACCTATCGGTAATAAACACAGCTCCCACCAACCGCCAGCCGGTACAAACCGAGCTGCAAGTGTTTTCGGAAGAGACTGTACGCGATGCCATAATGCACGAGATGTCGAGGGGGGGGCAGGTGTTCTTTGTAAGCAACAGGGTGGAGAACCTTATGGAGATGGCCGGTATGGTTAAACGCCTGGTGCCCGATGCCCGTGTGGGGGTAGGTCACGGCCAGATGGAAGGTGCCAAACTGGAAGAGGTGCTTATGGACTTTGTGAATGTCGATACCGATGTGCTGGTATCGACAGCCATAGTGGAAAACGGATTGGATATACCCAATGCCAATACCATAATAATAAACAATGCACAGAACTTTGGCCTTGCCGGACTGCATCAGCTGAGGGGTAGGGTAGGGCGTAGCAACAAAAAGTCGTACTGCTATTTGCTTGTACCATCGTTTAGCATACTTACCCCCGAGGCTCAGAAACGCCTCAAGGCCATAGAGGAATTCTCTACAATAGGTAGCGGTTTCAACATTGCCATGAGGGACCTGGATATACGTGGCGCCGGAAATATATTGGGTGCCGAACAGAGTGGTTTTATATCAGAGATAGGTTACGATATGTATCATAAGATACTAAACGAGGCTATAGATGAACTGAAGACTACCGAATTTCGTGACCTTTATGCCGACGAGCTGAAAGCCAAAGAAACTACCTTTGTGAAAGAGTGTACCATAGAGACCGACTTGGAGGTGCTGCTGCCCGACGACTATGTGACCAACATTACCGAACGCTTGGTGCTGTACAAGGAACTGAACGACCTGGAAACCGACGAGCAATTAGATACCTACACCGCCAACCTTGCCGACCGTTTTGGTCCGCTGCCGGTGGCTACCAAGGAGCTGGTGGAGACAATAAAACTACGTAGGTTGGCCAAGGATTTGGGAATGGAAAAATTGGTGCTGAAACGCGAAACAATGATATGCTACTTTGTGTCGAACCAAGAGAGCAATTACTATAAGTCGCCGGCATTTATGAGCCTGATTCGTTTTGTACAAGACAATCCCAAGATATGTTATCTTAAAGAAAATAAGGATAAACTATCGTTGGTATTCGGTTCGGTGAAGTCTATAGCATCGGCAACAGATATATTGCGACGGATGGAAATATAAAAAACTATTACTCCTTTCGTTTGTTTTAATTCTGTGCTTTGATATTGAAGCACGGATTTTTATAAACCAACTAAACAACGAAAGGAGAATTTGTACTATGTTATTAGCAAAACGACCACAGGAAATGTTTTCCACCACATTGATTGATAATTTTTTGAACGACGATTGGGTAAAGAATCTATACAAGAAGGTAACGGCTACGCCTGCCATCAACGTTATAGAAACCGATGGCGAATATGATATGGAGATGGCTGTGCCGGGTTTGACCAAAGAGGATTTGAACGTGCAAGTTGATGAGAACTGCCTGAATATCTCGATGGAAAAGAAAACTGAAACCGAACACAAAAACGAAAAGAAAAACTATCTTCGTCGAGAGTTTTCGACTCAGCAGTTTTTCCGCAGCTTTGAACTACCCGAGAATGTAGAAAAAGAAAAAATTACTGCCAAAGTGGAAAACGGAGTGTTGAAGATTGCTTTGCCAAAGGTATCGCATGTAGAAAAGAAACCACAACCCAAAGAGATAGCCATTGGCTAAAAGCAGGCAAACATGCACAAAAAAGAAAGACTGCTACTATGTTGCTGGAAACATGGTGGCGGCCTTTCCTATTATGTATTGTTTCATAGATGTGTTATATTATTCGTAGTACGATATTTGGCGTAGGGTGGTGGTATATTCCTTGCCGTTGTATATAAAGGTCATAAAAGTCCAATTGCCTTGCTTGTCGTATTCATATTTATAAGAGTATGAAGTTTTAATCACCTCGTCGTATTCGGCAAAGGTTATTGTTTGCTTCTTTATGTTGCCATGCTTGGTGTAGTCAATCTTTGTGGTTCTGAACGGGAAGTCGTCGGCGGTATATGATGTTTCGTCTTTAAGTTTGCCGTGCTTGTTGTAGTTGCCCACGGTTCGTGTGTCAACGCCCTCGTCGTTGTAGGTATATTGTATGTATTGCAGCAGGTTCGACTCCATGTCGTATATATACGATATGGATTTTTCGAGTGTTTTATCTTCGTTAAAGAGGGTGTCGAAGGTATATGTGCATTCTTTTATCTTACAGCCGTCTTGGTCGTATATACTTATTATCTGCTTGGTTTTACGGCCTTCTGGCAGTGCTATTATTGTTTGATATTGGGTGTTGGTGCTAGTATCGTAGGTTATCTCCACTTTTTTTACTGCCATATTGTCTATATATTCCGTTTCTGCAATTTTTTGGTTTAGGTGGTTGTATTCTATTGCAATGGTTTTGTTGTTGCTTGTTGAAATGGTATCGGGCAATGATGCGGTAGAGCTGTAGTGATATGCCATATGGTTGCCATTTTCCAGCTGGGAGGTTAGTCGGCCCATGGTGTCGAACTCTATTGTGTTGGTGCGTAGTGTTGGTGCCAAATTGGTTGCATACACCTGGGTTGAAACCTTTTTTACTTTGCCTTTCAACCCATAGTATTTGGTGGAATATTGTGCCATCGATGGGACGATGAAAAAGGTTGTTAGTAGTAAGACTATGTATAGTTTGATAGTTTTCATGTATTATCGTATTTTGTTTTTAAGCTGTTGAATACGCACGTACGATTGGTGTATTCTTTCGCGCGATATTTTTCCGTCAATCACCTTGTTGTATATTATTTCCACCGCTTTGGGTGCTATATGTGGGTCGTATGTAGTGCCGTTGTTGGATAGGCATAGTATATCGGCACCTGCCAATATTGCCAATTCCAGCATATCTTCGAGGCTGTAGTGATCTGCCATAGCCCCCATAGCCAAGTCGTCGGTAACTATAACACCATTGTAACCCATTTTGTTGCGTAGCAGGTCGGTAAGTATTTTGCTTGACAATGTGGCCGGATATACCGAGTCTAGTTGCGAGTTGAATACATGCGATGTCATTATCACATCTACCATTTGGCTGTCTATAAGAGCTTGGTAGGGTATAAGCTCGTCGGCGGTCCATGATGTACTTACGTCGGCAATACCCAGATGGGTGTCTGTTTGTGAGCTGCCGTGGCCGGGAAAATGTTTTAGCGATGATATGATGTTGTGCTTATCATGTTCTTCTATCCACATCATGGCGTGTTTTACCACCATCATCGGATTGTCCGAGAAGCTACGTTCCAATTTGCCTATCACGGGGCAATTGGGATTTGCATCAATATCCACACATGGTGCAAAGTTGAGGTTTATACCCATCGATTTCAGAATTTTGGCAGTTTGGTTGGAGTAGAATCGTGTGGTATCGGGGTCGTTTTCTACACCCATGGCTTTTGCCGAAATAAAGTTGGGAAAACCATATTGGCTTTTCAGACGGTTAACTTTTCCACCTTCTTGATCTATAGCTATCAGTAGGTTGCCATCGGCTATTTGTTGTAGTCCGCGGCATAGTTTTTGTAGTTGTAGGCGGCTGTTTATATTCCTAGGTCTGCTTTGCGATGGAGCATCGTATTCAAACAATATTACTCCGCCTATATTATATTCAGTAATATCACGATATATGGTGTTACCCGTTGTAGCTTCGGTGCCACGAAATCCTACCATCAACATTTGTCCTATCTCTTGACGTAGTTCTATATCCTCGGGTGAATAATATTGTGCATTGCAGGCGTTGCCACTTAGCAACAAGGTAATAATTATCAATATAAATGTTCTCTTTGTCATGATTTTGTTCTTTATTTACAATCTGCAAAATTACTCTTTTTTTTCAAAATATTCGAATGTATGTAATATAAATATGCAAAGTATCGAATATTTTTGTATTTTTGTAGTGCCGTAGATAATATTGTTTATTGAAATAAAACTTTAAGATATAGTATGTTACAGTTACAATACTTGAGAGAAAATACACGTGAGGCTGTGGAACGTTTGCTTATAAAAAACGTTTATGATGCCGAAATACGTGTTGAGGAAATACTTTCGTTGGATAATGTACGTCGTGAGTTGCAGCACAAAGCCGATACTGTGAAGGCCGAAGCTAATGCTATAGCCAAGGAGATAGGTAAGCTGTTCAAAGAAGGAAAGATCGACGAGGCTAATGCCAAAAAGCAACGCACATCGGAGCTTAAGGCAATAGAAAAAGAACTTGATGAGAAATTAGCTGCCGCTGAACAAGAGCTTAATGCCAAGCTGATATCGTTGCCCAATACTCCACATATATCGGTACCCAAGGGCAAGACTGCCGATGATAATGAGATAATAGCCAATTATGGCGAGATACCCACATTGCACGAAGGTGCTGTGCCACACTGGGACTTATGTGCCAAATATGATATAATAGACTTTGAACTAGGTAATAAGATAACAGGTGCCGGTTTCCCGGTATATAAAGGCAAGGGAGCAGCATTGCAACGTGCATTGATAACATTCTTTTTGAATAGTGCTGTGGCCGAAGGTTTCTTGGAAATACAACCTCCGTTGATGATAAACGAAGCCTCGGGCTTGGGTACAGGTCAGCTTCCCGACAAGGAAGGTCAAATGTACTATATGCCTGCCGACGACTACTATATGATACCCACCGCCGAAGTGCCCGTTACCAATATATACCGCAATGTGATAGTGCAAGAAAGCCAATTCCCTATCAAGCATGTGGCATACTCGGCATGTTTCCGTCGCGAAGCCGGCAGCTATGGCAAAGATGTGAGAGGCCTCAACCGCCTACACCAATTTGACAAGGTAGAGATAGTGGTGGTAGAGCATCCAGAACGCTCCTATGCTCAGTTAGAAACAATGAAAGATTATGTAGCCGGATTGCTAACCAAGCTGGGTCTGCCATTCCGTATAGTTAAGTTGTGTGGTGGTGATATCAGTTTCACTTCGGCTATGACTTATGACTTTGAGGTGTATAGTGCTGCTCAGAAAAAATGGTTGGAAGTAAGTTCGGTATCCAATTTCGAAACGTTCCAAGCCAACCGTATGAAATGTCGTTTCAAAGATAAAGATGGCAAAACTCAGCTTGTACATACCCTCAACGGTAGTGCATTGGCATTGCCTCGTATAGTAGCTTCGATACTCGAAAACTATCAAACTCCCGATGGTATAATAGTACCCGAAGTGTTGAGACCTATACTTGGATTTGACAAGATAGACTAGCTAATACCTAAAGGTATATAAATACCCGTTGAAAAGCAATTAAGCTATTGAATACTATGTATTTATTGGCTTAGTTGCTTTGTTTGTATATTTCGGGGTGCAAAAACATCTTTTCTACTACCAAATAGATGTATTTTGTAGTCTAAAGCAAGGGTATGGAAAGAAAATAATGTTCTTTCTAAATATTTGATATTCATATTTATTTCGATGTTGATGTGCAATAAAGATAAAAAATATTTGGTAGAGACAAAAAAAATGTGTAATTTTGCAACGTCAAAAACAACAATGCGGGATGGAGCAGAGGTAGCTCGTCGGGCTCATAACCCGAAGGTCGTTGGTTCGAATCCGGCTCCCGCTACAAGGTTAACAAGATGTGTCAGCAATAGTGTTTGACACATCTTTTTTTATTATCCATAATGATGCAGAAATGGATATCAGGCTATAGTCGTAAATAGTAAACACAACAGCCGAAGAAATAAAATACATCACGATGTAGATTTATCTACATCACGTAGTAATTGTATCGGAATAGAGAGGGAATTTTATCTACACCACTATTAGTTTTGGGGCTATATATTGGCTAATGATTGATAGTATATTATCATGAAATTGATACCCTATTGTGATAGAATTGGTGGTATATAGTGGTGAAACCAAATATCTTCTCCAAAAAAACTTTAATAAAAAGATGCGAAAATGATAAATATTCGAGAAAAATGTGTAATTTTGCATATCGTAAACATAAAAACAAGAATATAATAACATTAAATAGTAATTTGATAATGAATAAATTTGACCCGGCTACTAATATCCAAAAGTTGGATGGTAGAGACCCTTTCAGAGGTGTAAACCCATCGATAAGCGATAGTGCAACATTTGCATTTGAAAAAGCTCATCTTATGACTGATACTTTCCATGGCGAAACCGAAGGTTACTTCCTATACTCTCGTCACTGGAATCCTAGCAACATGTCATTGTGTAATGCTTTGGCAGCTATGGAAGGAACAGAAGCTGCTTGGGTAACAGGTAGTGGTATGGCAGCTATTACATGTGCTTTGCTTCACGAAGTAAAACAAGGTGACCACATTGTTAGCTCAATGACTACATATGGAGGTACTTTTGCATTCCTTAACAACTACATCAAAAAATGGGGCGTTGAAGTTACTTTCGTAAACTTCCAAGACCTTGAAGCTGTTAAGAAAGCTATTCGTCCTAATACCAAAGTGCTTTACACCGAAACTATGAACAACCCCTTGCTTCGTATTGCCAATATTCCCGAACTAAGCAAGATAGCTCACGAAAACGGTGCTCGCCTATTAGTTGATAATACTTTTACTCCTATGATATTCAGCCCTTATCAATTGGGCGCCGATGTGGTAGTATATAGTATGACTAAATTTATCAACGGTAAAAATGACTGTGTAGCAGGTGCTATTTGCGGTACAGCCGAATACATCAACTCTCTTATCGATGTAAACGACGGTACAGCTATGTTACTAGGTCCTGTATTAGACCCTATGCGTTCATCATCAATACTTAAAAACTTACACACTCTTCACATACGTATGCAAAAACATAGCGAAAATGCAATGTACCTTGCAAAACGTTTTAAAGAAGTGGGATTTAAATATAACTATCCCGGATTGCCCGAACATGTTGACCACGAATTGTTCAAGAGCATGATGAACCAAGGCTATGGATTTGGCGGTATGATAAGTATAGATATGGGTACAGCCGAAGCAGCCAGCAAAATAATGGAAATAATGCAAGACAAGGGAGTAGGTTACTTGGCAGTAAGCCTTGGATACTTCAAAACATTATTCTCCAACAGCGGTAAATCAACCTCTAGCGAAGTTCCCGAAGAACTTCAAAAAGAAATGGGTATGAGTGAAGGTTTGATCCGTTTCAGCGTAGGTTTGGATAACGATATTGAACGTACATTCCAACTTATAGCCGAAGCTGTAGAAGAATCAAAGAGATAGTATTATTTTGATATAAAAATTTTAGAGAGGTACACACATTTATTGTCGTGTGCCTCTCTGTTTTTTTTGTTATAGTTTGTTGTATATGTACAATAAAAATATGTGATATTTCGTTATATACAAAATATTAGTAAAGTAGAATATAAAAACTCAAAACTCTATGAAAAATATAGCAGTAGTACTTTCGGGCTGTGGAGTTCGTGATGGTAGTGAGATACACGAAGCCACACTTTTGCTTTTGGCAATAGATAAACTTGGAGCTAAATATACTATATTTGCACCCAATACCGATTTCAAAGCTTATAACCATTATACAGGCAATTATACCGATGAGAAACGAAACATACTAGCAGAGTCGGCACGTATAGCCCGTGGCGATATCAAAGACCTTATAACTTTTGATGCCACAGAATATGATGCATTGATATTTCCGGGAGGTTTTGGAGCAGCCAAAAACCTTTGTACCTATGCTATAGATGGTGTAAATATGGAAGTAAGAAAAGATGTGGCACAAGCTATAGTGGATATGCACTCAATGCACAAACCCATAGGTGCATTGTGTATAGCCCCTGTGGTGGTAGCTTCAGTGCTAGCCAACAAAGTATGTGTAACCATAGGCAATGATGCTGCTACAGCCCATGATATAGAAGAGATGGGAGCCACCCATAAGGTAGCCAGCGAAACCGACGTGATTATAGACCAAACCAATAATGTATATACCTCGCCATGCTATATGTTGGCAACACATATATCGCAGGTATATGAGGGAATAGAAAATTTGGTAAAAGCAATATTACATTCAATGGAATGATAATATTTATATAATATTGATATATAGAACGAAATCTGAAATTTATGTATAAGTTCAGATTTCGTTTTTTTTATATATTGCTTATAGGTGCTTATACCCGAAAACAAATGTATGTAAAAGGGGTAAAATTTATTGTTATTCGATAAAAAAAATAAATTATATTGTATTGTTATATAGGTGTTTGTGGTGATTAACAATTTTTATAGTAGAAAACTTTAGTGATTATTGAAAGTTTTTTGTTACTTTTGCAAATCGTAAGGTAATATATTATAGTACGTATATATCTAATAAAATGGAAACTACAAACAGAAATATAATTAGAAATCGCATAGTTGAAACGGCCTCGGAGATGCTCTTGAAGTATAGCTGTAGGCAGATAACTATGGATGCCATAGCCAAAGAGATGGGGGTGTCTAAGCGTACTATATATGAGTTATTTTCAGACAAAGAGACATTGCTTGAGAAATGTATAGTAAATATCATTGAAAAAGACGATTCGATAGAGCAGTTTAAGATTGATATTAATGAAAACTTTTTGATAACACTGTCTCGTTTCTCAGACCTACATTCGTCAGAATCTTTTAAGCTGAGGTGTGCCACCACGAGGGATATAGCCAAGTATTATCCCGAAGTGTATGAAAACTATTTCGTTCCACGAAATGAGAAAATAACTGATATGGTAAGAGCACATCTTATCAGGTCCAAAGAAGATGGATATATATATAGCGATATAGATATAGATATTGTTGTAATAATGCTGTCGGAGATGATAAACTCCATAATATGTGGCAAAGTATTTTTTGATAAAGACTATAGCAAAGAAGATATAATAGCACATACTTTGTTTGTATATCTACGAGGTATGGCTACACCTAAGGCTATAGAGGATTACAATAACTATATAGCAAAAAATGCAACAAAATAATTAGCAATAAATAAAAAACAAGATAATATAATAAAAGTAAAAATAAATGAATAAGAGAGTAATTTTAATTGGACTTATCAGTTTGGTTGTTTCTGGCCATATTGTTAACGCTCAAGAAACCTTGCGTCTTTCGGTTGAAGAAGCAGAGCAATATGCTATAGAACACAATCGTAACTTAAAA
>JAEIGA010014692.1_pt1 | contig 11913 bp, 17 predicted proteins | sample 9270691 | NCBI WGS metagenome assembly JAEIGA01 (sample SAMN17057246, study PRJNA624740) | gut metagenome | biome: biome; isolation source: fecal sample | host: Bos grunniens | place: China: Xizang | collected 2019
CTTAATCCGTTAAACGGAAAATACCTTAAGCAGATTAGCGACGAGATTTTAGAGGTTCGCTTTGAAAAAGGCTTGAAAGAAATAGTGATAACATTAAAATAAAAAACATATGACAGGAAAGGAATTTGCGGAAATCATTTTGAATGACCCGTCATTGTCGTCGTGCAACATAAGTCGGTCTTTGGTCTATTTGCTGAAAAACAGGCTTATATTCCCGTCTGACATACTCGACCAATATCAGGACCTGATGAACGACGAGCTCCACAAGGCGAAGTCACATTTCCATGAGGCGTGTTTCACCACTCACCAACTGTTATCGGGAAACTTTAAGGGTGACGACCTTGAGAAGGTGAAGAAGAGGGCTTCCTACAACATATCGTTCGGAAGCGTGCTTCCATACAGTCCGATAGCGCTTACGGAAAACGAGTTGGATGAGTTTAGAAAAGAGTTTTTTAACAGATATGACATAGACTTAGGACGATGAGCACAAAATCACAGAAATACGGATTTACAGGTGAGACCAAGGTTGTTGACGGTGTCACATTGAAGAGGATTGTCGCCAAGAAGAATTTCGGACGCGTATTTAAGGGAGATGTCGGCGGTTGGATTGAGAAGCGTGCGAACCTTAGCAATGGCGGGTTCTGTTGGGTTAGTGACGACGCTATGGTATATGGTGACGCGGTGGTTTCTGACAACGCCTCTGTATGCTATAACGCGATAGTGAGGGGCAATGCGATGGTTGTTGAAAATTCCGTCGTGTCAGGATTAGCCATAGTGGAGGACATGGCGGTTATACGCGGATTCGCGAAGATACGGGACAAGGCGATTGTATGCGGTGGCTCTTGCGTCAAGGATAATGCGGTAGTAAGCGGTCAAGCGGTTGTCAAGTTTAGCGGATGTATTAAGGGTTTTGAGATTATATCCGGCACGGCTGTAATATACAAGGCTGACGACTATATATCCATAGTGTGCTATTGGTCCGGAATGACATTGGTCCATACGTTTATGAATGGCATGTGGTGTTTGGACAACTGTCTTTTCGATACTAAGGACCTTTTAAGGGCCGCTTATCGGAACAGTAAGGAGATTGGAGACTATTACAAGAAGACGGTCGAGTATGTCGAGTATGTGAGGTCGAGAAAGTACCGTGAAGAAAAAAAGACGTGGTGGAAAAGACTGTTGGCCGTGTTTAAGGCTTGATAAGGTTTACTTTTTCTGCATTTCGCTCAATTTTTTTGAAAAAACATTGACATGGATTTCAACAGAAAGGGCGAATGGTTCAGAATTTCAATAGTGGCGCTAATGATTCTCATGATAGTCTTGGGCGCGTTTACTAAATGTGCTGAGATACCTTCTTATGAGGGTGGTTTAAACGATGACAATAAAGGCGGATTCATTACCATAGATTCGTTTGAGCAAGGTGACACTTTTAACTTTAACATAACTGTTTGGGACTAAAAAAAATGAACAACAAGATTTTTATAAGCGGACAGGTGAGCGGTATTGACTACAAGGTCGCCAAGTCCAATTTTGACATAGCCGAGAAGGTTTGGAGAAACAAGGGTTATGAGGTTGTCAACCCCACCAACCTTTGTGAGGAGAAGTGGCCTTGGTTCGTGTGCATGGCCGTATGCCTTTGGCATCTTATTAAATGCGACAGTGTGTACTTCCTGCCCAATTACAAGAACAGCAAGGGGGCTATGATTGAGTACAAGATTTCAGAGTACATGAGAAAAATGATGTACGTTAACAATTTCCACACACCTAAATACTTTAATTGACATGCTATACAAGATTGGTGACAGGGTAAGAATGATTACCCTCTCGGATGCGGACGAACTAAATGAAATCAGGGACAATGATTCATATTTCCCAACCCCGCTTAAAAAACTGTGTGATAAGGTAGTTACCATTAAGGAGGTAATGGACACCCCTTTCGGTATTGAGTATTACAGACTTGAGGAAATGCCTTGTTATATGGTGACGGCTGAAATGTTTGACGGATATGCGGATGTAATGTGTTCCAATTATGATGTAAAGCAGTCCATAGACGATATTGGTGTGTTGACGACCCACAACGCAAGAATACCTCAAATGAGGATTAATGGCGAGAAGATAGGAAAGCCCGAGAAAATAGAGGTAGTTTTGGACGGCTATGAGGTTAAGATTGAGGACGACAAAGTCTATTTGGTCAAAAAGCCTGAGGTTGTATATCCCGATACTTATAAGGGTTGCCTCAAGGAAAGCTCATCATTCGTAGACAAGGATTGTCCGTTAACAGCCTTACCTTCATATAGCGACCTTAATTATAACGGGAAGTTCTTGATAGACAAACTTGAGTGCTTAAGGAAGCTTTATGTTTGCTATGACCATTATTTGAGACTGTACGACGGAAACTATGACGTTGATGGGGTTAGGTTCGTGTTGGAGTTGGCCGAAGACGAATTTAAGATAAGCGAAGTGGGTGAGACATACCCGTACAGGCCTTTTTCGTTTCCGACACGCGAATTGGCAGAAAAGTTTTTGACGAATTTCGAAAGTTTAATCATAGGTGCCAAATATTTCTTTTGACACCACAAAAAATAAAAAAAATGAAATATAAGAAAAGTGGAGGTGAAAAAAAATACCGACTGACAGTAAACAAGGAACAGCTAATGCTAATCAGCAACTGCTTGGAGGACTGCCACAGGTTCATGGCGGGTCAGCTTGAGCTGTCAAATAGTACCGCTATGTGTGACGACATGCATGAGCTTCATGACGAGCTCAGAAAACTGCACCGTCTTGTAGTACCCGAGCTTAACGCCAAATATGGACCAAACGCGAGCTATTCTTGGTCAGGTGGAGGCTGTCCTAACGAATACCAAAGGAAGTTTATCGCGTCTACATATTATTTATATAGGGAAATACTGCATTTCTTCGAGAAGGAACGCAAAAAGAGTGACTTGGACAGGGAATTCGGTTATTCCGTATACAACAGCCCGACACTGACATGTGAGGATAGTGGGGACCCTATTGATATTGAAACAGTTGAGTTATGATTGAGATAGGGGACATATTAGCCGTCAAGAATCCGATGTGGCTTAGCGACACGTTTGTGTTCGCATATTGCGAAGAACTTTCGTCATACCTGTATGTGAAGGTTAACTATTTGGACAAGATAGAAGAAATAGGTGTCGACATTGAGAAACGTATGCATGGCACGCCTATTGGCAAGATGTGTACAAAAGAGCCTACTAAGGAGCAGGTCGATGCGTTCAGATGCATAGGTGCGGAATATTGGTATAAAATTTTCAATGATTTTCAACGACAGTGAAATATTTAGGAAACAAGCAAAGGATAGTTAACGACATATTGCCGATAATGCTTCGTGAGATGGAGTCGTCGGGAAGAAACACTTTCGTGGACGCGTTCTGCGGTTCTTGCAGCGTGATACAAAACGTGCCACCGCAATACAACAGAATAGCCAACGACAAGCAGAGATATCTGATAGCGATGTGGAAAAGTCTCGTTGACGGAAAACAGTTCCCTCAACGTATAGAGCGCGATTATTACAACAAGCTCAGGGATTGCTACAACGGAAAAAATCAGGATTACGATGACGACATTGTCGGATGGGGAGGATTTATGGCCTCGTACAATGGCAGGTTTTACGATGGTGGATATAGTGGGCATGAGGTTCCGTCAAAAAAGGTTGGTGATGACGGGAAACCTGTAATAGACCCGAAAGTGCGCGACTATATCAGGGAACAAATCAGAAACACGATGCAACAGGTGAAGCAGCTTGAGGGCGTTGACTTCCAAAGCGGTGAGTATTACAACATCAAGATGCCGCCGAGAAGCCTGATATATTGTGACATACCGTATAGGGACACCAAGCAATATGCGACCTCAAAAGGGTTTGACTATGACATGTTCTACGATTGGTGTAGAAGGATGACCGCTAAGGGGCACAAGGTTTTCGTGTCGGAATATTGGATGCCTGAGGATTTCAAATGCGTTTGGCAAAAACAGATAACAAATTCAATGCATCCCACCAAAACTAAAAAAGCGATAGAAAAACTGTTTACACTGTGAAACTTTTAAATGAGGTTAACAAGAAGGAAATGTCGTTGTATCACGGCTCTCCACATTCGTTCAGAAAGTTCGACTTGGCTTATCTGAGCACCGGATTCGGACAGCAGTCTAACGGATATGGCGTCTATCTGACAGACAGCCCTGACACGGCAAACGCATACTCTCAGGGAGGATATATCTACACTGTTGAGATACCTTCAGGAAAATACCTTAGCGACAAGAGCATAGGACAAAGGGAAGCCTACTCTGTTGCTGTTAAATTCTTCAACTACTACACAAAAGAACATGAGTACGGCAGGGAAGCCTACGAAGGTTGCGAGAAGGAATTTTGGGACTATGAGTGTTCTTGCATCGCAAAGAGTTATGACGGAACGGATGTGTATGGTACTATATCATCATTTTTGGGAAGTAACAAAAACGCGAGCGAGTGGTTGAGGAGTATTGGGTATATCGGTCTTATTGTACATGCAAACAACAGTGAGACAGGCGAAAAATTCAAAAACTATGTCATTTTTGACGCGAAGGACATCAAGGTTATCAAGCGAAAGAAATTGAAATAATAGGATATAAAGAAAAACGGAGGTTTAAACAGCCTCCGTTTTTTTTAGTTTGTCAGAGAACGGCGTCCTCGACAGTCCAACCATTAGGTATACCTGATGTACCTGTAGGTAATGAATCCATGTCTGGATGCTTCACGAATGTACCGGTTGATGATACACCATTAGTCCAATAGTTCAAACAGTTAGTTGCTGATATGTCAGTAGCCAACATCGTAATATGGTTCAGACTACTACAATTATAGAACATACTCTTATAACAATATTCAGCCAATGTAGTGGCAGGAAGTTCAGGTGCTGTCGTCAAACTTGTACATTTGAAGAACATTTGACTATAACAAGACTCAGCCAATGTGGTCGCAGGCAGTTCAGGTGCGGTTGTTAGACTTGTACAAGCAAAGAACATACTTTGATAACAAGCGCTCGCCAATGTAGTAGCAGGAAGTTCAGGTGCTGTGGTCAGGCTTGTACAATCATTGAACATAGCATAATAACAACTATTAGCCAACGCTGTTGCGGGCAGTTCAGGTGCTGTTGTCAGACTTGTACATTTTGAGAACATATCCAAATAACAATTATCAGCTAATGTTGTCGCTGGAAGTATTGAAGGTGCTGTTGTCAGACTTGTACATTTTGAGAACATATACTGATAACAACTCTGAGCCAATGTTGTTGCGGGTAATTTAGGTGCTGTCGTCAAATTTGTACAACCTTCGAACATACGTCCATAACAGTTATTAGCCAATGTGGTAGCGGGCAGCTCAGGTGCTGTTGTCAGACTTGTACAATTTTGGAACATATCCTGATAACACTTATCAGTCAATGTTGTGGCGGGAAGTTCTGGCGCTGTCGTCAGACTTGTGCAACCATAGAACATATTTTTATAACATTCAACAGCCAATGTTGTGGCGGGCAGTTCAGGCGTTGTTGTCAAACTTGTACATTTATAGAACATACCATTATAACAACTATCAGCCAATGTTTTTGCTGGCAATATCAGATTGGACACATCAATTAATTGTGTACAACCACTAAATAATTTTAGGCAAGTATAATTTTTACCTTCAAGGCTTGTCAATCCTTTGAAGTCGTCCCCGTATAACAACGACATAGTGTTTCCGTATGCGTTGAATTTTTTACTTGAAGAGAATGTACCGATACCGTATGTATTTGAAGGTGTGATGGTTGACTTCCACATTATCTTGTCACCTGTGACAACATTTACATTTTCACCTGAAGCCAACGCCGTCCATGTTGCACCGTTATCCTTTGAGTATTGTATGTCATCACCGGTGCCATTCTTAGTGAATGAGAACGTGCCGTCCTCCAACGCCTCGAATGTGGTGTACATTGTTGAGTGGCCGATAACATTTGGTTTGTTGACTGCAACTACACCGTCAATCTCCACGTTATAGTTGATGCTCACATTTTCCAACACAGCGTTTTCCATTTCCGCTGTTGTCTCGAATTTTCTAATATTCTTCATATTTCAATAATCAATAGGGTTTGTTAATACCCTCCGTACATAAATAGTTACCTGTTACCCCCCCCCCATTATTTAACATTTTTTAACAATTGTTTTCTTGTTATTTTCAAATTTTATATATACTTTTGCAAGAGAATTTTAACAGTTAAGAAAATGCTTCACAAAAAATTTGTATCATTCGACATAGCGAAGAAGCTTAAGGAAAACGGGTTCAGGGACAAGTGCATCGCCACATACGACAAATTCGGCACATTCTCGTTCAACTACGACGTGTCTTACGAGGAGGTTGACGTGACTAATTTGGAGTATTCGCACAACTCTTCTGAGTCGGGCATTTGGGTTGACGCGCCGATGATTTCACAGGTGTCGGATTGGCTCAGGAAGAAGGGCCTTAGCGTCGAGGTGTCTTACATGTTCACGGAGTTGGACTTGTGGACGTTCGAGATTAAGCATATGGGTTCCTGTTTCACGTCATACGACGACAAGGAATATACGTCGCATGCTGACGCCGAGAGCGCCGCGATTGAGTTCGCGCTTGACAATATAGTATCTAAACAAAACAAAAACGAAAATGGACAAGGAGACTAACAGTAAGATAGACCTGACAAAAGACGGCCATTTATATGGTGACCGAATTGAGGTGGTGACAGGTGATGGATACGAGTTGGACGTTTCAGACGGCAAGGTTTTTTTCACGCGAAAAAAGATAGAGTATCCCGGAACATTCAACGAGTGCAACAAGGTTATAGGGATGAGAAATGATTTCAAGCCTTCTTTCCCCGAGCATCTGCCTGTAAAGAACATTGGGTACAAGACCAATGCCAACAATGAGTTTTCATGTCTGTACAGGCTCAAGGTGTGCAGGGACGCGTATTGGATGTGCCATGACAATTGGAATATTGACGAAGCCGATGAGGACGAATGTTTTTATTGCATAGGCTTCAGATATGGCGTGCCTGTCAAGTTTATCACAAAAGACAGGTACCATTACCTTAGTTTCCCCACACATGAAATGAGGGACGCCTTTTTTAAGAATTTCTATGAGTGGGTCAAGTGTTGTGGAAGTTGGTTTAAATGTTAAGAAAAATTATGTTGTTCATAAAGGAAAACAAGGAGCTTATTTTTTCGGACATTTGCGGAAGGCTTCCGTATACAGTCCAAGTTAAGGTCATGAACAAGAAATTTGGGACATTGGTTGAGGTGCTGCATGACCGTATGACACTTGACTCATATACCCTTTATCTGATGTCGTTGGATAGTGTTACGGCTACACCATACCTTCTCCCGTTGTCCTCAATGACAGAGGAACAAAAGGAAGAGGAAAGGCATCTCAAAGAGGAGTCTTATGCGTTTGACGCGGACGGAAACATATTCACGTTGCAGGACTTCTACAACAAGTATCATTTGGATTATAGAGGTCTGATACCGAAAAGGTTGGCCATAGACGCAAGTGGGTTGGACATATATTAAAAAAATAGTTATGAGAATATATTTTGAGTTTGACGCCGTAACAGACAATTGTTCAAACAAGTGTCCTTTCGTTGACGTAGGTTTTAAAGGAGAGACGGGTCCTGACTGTCAAGTCGGAAGCGTAACCTGTCAGGAATGTAAATTTTGCTATGGGTATAGGGACAGCGGGTTAGACATGCTTTATCTTGACAACAAGTTACATCTTAGGCCTATGTCGTATGTGAAATGCTGTTGGGGCACTGAAAGGCTTACATTTTGGCAAAGGTTGCAGTGGTGGTGGCACCAATTAAAGGTTTTTTTTAAGAGTTTAAATGACTAATGAACAATAACAAGAAATTGCACGGACAGGTATACACGCCTCAGTATATGGTAAAAAACATGCTGAACTATGCGGAATACAATACGGGTAAGCATATCCTCAAAAAACACTTCATGGATAACAGCTGTGGTATGGGGGCGTTTTTGTGCAAGGCCGTAAAAAGGTATATCAGGTCCGCTATGGAACAGCACTACTCCAACAGGGAGATAGTTTCGGACCTTGAGACGTACATACATGGCATTGACAACGACACGTACGCCGTTAACAAGTGTGTGTCAAACCTGAACGACATTGCGGCTCGATATGATATTAGGGGTGTCGTTTGGGACATAAGGTGCGAGGATACGCTTACAGTGACTGAATACGACGGTATGATGGACTTTGTTGTGTGCAACCCGCCGTATGTGAGGGTGCATAACCTTTCAGACAGCTATGACGCCGTGAAGACTTTCGAATTCGCAAAGAAAGGCATGACTGACCTTTACTTGGTCTTTTTCGAGATAGGGTTCAGGATGCTGTCTCCAAAGGGTGTTATGTGTTATATCACTCCGTCTTCATGGATTAACAGCGTGTCGGGAAAGGCCCTGAGGGAATATATGGCAAGGGAGCGCTACCTGATGTCTATTACGGATTTCGGGCACTACCAAATATTCAAGGGCAACTCCACATATACGTCAGTCACCGTATTCAACAAGGCTACGAGGATACCATATTTCGACTATTACCAATTTGACGAGGTAAAGAAGAAGAGGGAACTTAAGTGCCTCCTGTCATATGATGACGTCACAATTGACGGTAAATTCTATTTGGGTAGAAAGGAGGACCTTGACCGTCTAAGGGAAATAAAGACATGCGTTTGTGACAAGGTGCGTGTGAAAAATGGTTTCGCAACCCTTTCGGACAACTCTTTCATCGGCGAGCATATACCCGACTCTCCTATAACGATACCTGTCATAAAGGCGTCTACAGGACATATGACAAAGTGCCTGTATCCTTATGACGAGGACGGAAACGCGCTTCCTTATGACACGGTGTTCTCATACAGGATGGTAGCCGAGCACCTTAACCGTGAAATGCCCGCACTGACATCTAAAAAGCGTGATGGCGGGGACTGGTACCATTATGGAAGGACACAGGCGATAAACGACGTGTACAGGCCAAAGATTAGCGTAAACAACTTGCTGAGGGACAAGAATGACCTGAAGGTTTCGTTCGCTGAGGAGGGCTGCGGAGTTTACAGCGGATTCTACATATTGGGAGACATTACGTTGGATATGGTGGCCGACATTTTGAGGACGGACGATTTCGTGTCCTATGTGAAGATGCTGAGAAAATACAAGAGCGGAGGATACTATACATTCGGCTCAAAGGACCTTGAACAATACTTGAATTTTAAACTTTCTAAATTATAAAGATATGACTAAAAAACGTTTAACTGAATTTGAGATGGACTGCCTTTGGATGAGCACAAGATATTGCATAGGAAGGCGCACTATATCAACATGTCTTCATCCGAGTGAGATAGCGAAGAACTGTTACGAGCGCATGAACGAGGACGAGAGGATGATGCTTTCAAAGGACATTAACCGTGAGATTGACAGCACACTTTCAATGTCGGGATGGTATGACGCCAAATTCTGTTTCGTGAACAACAAGACAATGAAGCCACTTACCGTCCTTTACAGTATCCTATCGGATATCGGTGTCTCTTCAATACTTGACATTCACAGAATCAAGGATATTGAGCTGTCATACAACCATAACACAAAAGCCTTGAAACATACCGCACATATGAGGCGGAACGGAGAGGCTAAGGACTATGACACAAGGTCATTGGAGGACCTTTCTGACCTTGAGCGTTGGCAGAACCTTTCGATATTGTTGGACAAAAACGAACACAAGTGGTGTAGGCTGATTGACAACAGCATAGCCGAATACTATGAGACTTGGACTTATAGAAGAAACTATGACGACGGAAGACTCGTCTTCCATAAAATCAAGGTGTTGGTTGAGTACCCTTACAGTTTTGAGGTTAGAAAAATCATAACGGAAGACAAGATTTTGGAGGACAACATTAAGGACATCAGCACCATTGAAGGTAAAGGACCTGACCAAAGTCGGAAGAAAAATGAGAAAAATTAAGAAATATTTCAAAAATATCGAAACCGGACACATATACAAAGAGTCCGGTGACGATTTCGGATACCAATACCTGAAGATGACTCCGTGGGATGAGGGTGAGGACAGGCGGACAAACATCAACGAGCTGAAAAGGCTTGAGCTCGAGGGAAAGGTGGTGAATATTCCATTCCAAAAGGCCCGTGAGGAGCTGAACGCCGTATGGAACGTCACGGACAGGTTTTGGACACACGACGGCAAAAGATACCGCACGCTTGCGAACAGTGACTTACTTGAGGCTGTGGTGCACCGGTTCCCGCGAACATGGCGGGACATGAACGGGTACGAGCACACAAGCTACAATGAGTACAGGCTTGTGATGTTTCAGGGAAAGCTGTATTGGGCGTTTATTAGCTCGTACTACACACAGGTACAGTTGTACCACTTCGAAGGCATGGACGTCGAGCCTAAGTCATACGCACAGTGGACAAGCGCCAAGAACCTGCGCCCTGTATATGTGATGGGTGAGGACGGCGTGTGGGAGCCGGTGTGACGAAAGAAAAAACGGAAGGATTGTCCTTCCGTTTTCCATTTGCAAGTGTATAAGCTTGTTTTGGCGTGTTGCAAGCGTATTTGCTTGTATTTGTCAGAGAACGGCATCCTCGACTGTCCAATAATTAGGAATACCTGATGTGCCTGTAGGCAATGATGTCATGTCAGGATGCTTGACGAATGTACCGGTTGAAGAGACACCTTTAACCCAATCGTTAAAACAATAGCTTGCTGATATATCAGTAGCCAACATTGTGATATGGTTCAGGCTTTTACAACCTCTGAACATACCATAATAACAACCTTCAGCCAATGTAGTCGCAGGTAATTCAGGTGCTGTAGTCAAGCCTGTACAACCCCAGAACATATAATAATAACTATAATTAGCCAATGTGGTGGCGGGAAGCTCAGGTGCTGTTGTCAGACTTGTACAATTACCGAACATGTTATAATAACATTCTTTAACCAATGTTGTTGCGGGCAATTCAGGCGCTGTCGTAAGACTTGTACAAAGTTCGAACATATTTGTATAACAACGTTCAGCCAATGTGGTAGCGGGCAATTTAGGTGCACTTGTCAGGTTTTCACAACCTGAGAACATAATATTATAACATTCAACAGCCAATATTGTTGCGGGTAATTCAGGCGCCGTTGTCAGACTTGTACATTTATAGAACATACCACAATAACATCTATCAGACAATGTGGTGGCGGGCAGTATCAGGTTAGATGCGTCAATCAATCCACTACTTCTGGCAAACAAATCATTAAACACATAATTTTTACCAGTTAAATCAGTCTGCCCGACAAAATCGTCACCAAACAACAAAGACATCACGTTTCCGTGTGCCTTAAAACCGCCTGTTGAAGAAAACTTGCCAATACCAATTTCACTTGACGGTGTTATTGTTGATTTCCACATCACCTTATCACCTGTAACAACACTTACAGTTTCATTTGAAGCCAATGAAGTCCAAGTGGCTCCGTTATCTTTTGAGTATTGTATATTATCACCTTTTCCTTTGCCAGTAAAAGAGAATGTACCGTCCTCCAAAGCCTCGAATGTGATGTACATGGTTGAATAACCTGCATCACCTTGTCCGCCATTTTCAGGTGTGGTATACACCTTGTCGTTTTCGTTAACATAGCTAATGCTGTACTCTTCGATGATTGCCTCCATCTTTTCGGTCAGCATTTCGAATTTTCTAATATTCTTCATATATCGTTTATCAAGAGGGTTTGCTAATACCCTCCGTTCATAAATAGTTACCCGTTACCCCCCCCCCATTATTTAACATTTTTTAACATTATTTTTGATATTAAATTAGAAAAAAATC
>JAEIGA010014693.1_pt1 | contig 11913 bp, 10 predicted proteins | sample 9270691 | NCBI WGS metagenome assembly JAEIGA01 (sample SAMN17057246, study PRJNA624740) | gut metagenome | biome: biome; isolation source: fecal sample | host: Bos grunniens | place: China: Xizang | collected 2019
CTTGAATGTGTTTTCAGGAGACTGCTTGTCCTGCGGAAACTGGTCAAGATCGCAAGATGCAAGTGTCAACACGGCAACACAGCATGCAAATATCTTTGTATAGTGTTTCATATTGTGCTATCCTTTAATATTTAGAATGTAAGGTTAAGACCGAATGTGAAAGTCTTTGAGAATGGATAGATACGTGCATCTGAAGATGCGATAGCCTGCTCCGGATCTACATAGTCGGTATGGAATGGCGACCAGTAGCAAAGGTTGTCACCGGAGAAGTACAGACGCAGGCGGTTGATATGCATCTTTTCAGTCCATTTCTCTGGAAGTGTATATCCGAATGAGAGGTTCTTCAGACGGAGGTATGCAAGGCTCTGAAGATAGTGGTCGTTTACTGTAGTAAGCTGACCTCTGTCCAGATATGCTGCACCTCCACGCTCAAGCTGAGGGAAGTATCCGTTAGGGTTCTCTTCACTCCATGCCTGCTCTGCAAGTCCCTGTGGAAGGAATGCTGAGTTTACACGTCCCCATGAACCCCAGAACTTCTCCATTTCTTTATTAGGATAGAGGTCGCATTTGCCGATACCCTGGAATGTTATCGAGAAGTCAAATCCGAAGTATGAGAGGTTTGCACCGAAACCATAGTTGTATCTTGGAGTCGAGTTACCGATGATCTCAAGGTCGCCATGGTCATCGATTGTCTTGTTGCCATGGTCAATCTTCTTGTCGTCGTTGAGGTCAAGGTATCTGAGGTCACCACCGCGAGCTACAGCCCACTCTCCGACAGACTTCTCGAAGATGTCGCGGCCGACATAGCTCTGATCGATCTTCGCTGTCCATTTTGCAGCGTCGTCGTCGTTAACGAACTGGCCACCAGTGCGGTATCCCCAGATTTCTCCGATATTCATGCCTACATAATAGTCATCAAGAAGGCCTGCGTCATTTCCCTGATACTTTGTAATCCATGAGTTAGCATCACCGAATGAGCCGAATACTTCGTAGTTGAATACCTGACCGCCGATCTTGAAGTCATCTCTCCATGAGAGAGCAAGCTCATAACCGTAAGTCTTCATCTCTCCGGCATTCTGTCTTGGAGGATCAGCACCATATACGCCTGGAAGTGTTACTCCGTCTACATACATGCCTGAAGTTGTTCTGATGAAGTAGTCACCTGTGAATGAAAGTCTGTTGCCAAGGAAGTTTGCATCGATACCAACGTCACTTGTGCTGACTCTTTCCCATGTGTAGTCTCCTGCTACTGGTGCTGGAGTTGTAAGATAGTATGCAAGGTTTCCGTTGATGATATAAGAACCCTGCTTCTGTGAAATTGTAGAGTATGGATATGTCGCAACACCAAGCTGGTTACCGAGCATACCATATGAAGCGCGGAGCTTAAGATTGTCGATGAATGTTACGTTCTCCATCCAATTCTCTTCGCTGATTCTCCATGCAGCTGATACCGAAGGGAAGAAACCGAATCTGTTCTCAGCGAAGAAACGTGATGAACCGTCATAGCGGCCGTTAAGCTCGATGAAATATCTTTCATCGTAGTTGTAGTTAGCTCTGAAGAATAGACCGAAGAGCTCGTATGCAGATGCACCACCTGTAGCCTTGATCTCACCTATGATCTTACCGTCAGGACCTACTGTAGTACCACCTGTAGCAAGATTAAGGTCATTGAGTGAGTCTGACATGACGTCAGTTCTGTATCCGTAGAGAGCCTTGCTTGACTGCATCTCGTAGTTCATACCAGCAGTAAGCGAAATGCTGTGGTCTCCGAAAGTCTTGTCGTAATTTGCATACGCGTTTACAACGTGCTGCGGGTTGAAAGACATCTCCTGCTCATAATAGTCTGTCTTGTGGGCAGTTGAAGTGCTGAGCTGGGTCTTGTCTGCATATCCTGTCGAGACGTAAACGAGTCCCTGACGCTTCCAGTTGTCGTCCATGGTGAATCCGAAAGTATAGTCTGCGTTGATTCTAAGACCTTCGATCGGAGTAATTGAGACTGCGAATGTGTTGCGGAAGCGGCGCTTGCCGACGTTACCCTTGGATACGCCGCCGTAGATGTCTGCGATACGGCCTTCGTTGATGACCTTACCGCTCTTCATCATACCGGTCCAATTACCATCTGGTCCGATCGGCACGTATGATGGAGCACAGTTGATGTTTGTTCTCGCGAATGCGCCGTTAGCAGCGTTTTCGCCTGGGAACATGTGCTCGCTGTCAAAGAAGTTAGTCGTATTGGTGATCCTCATCCAGTTATTTACCTGGCCGCTGAGTTTTGCAGTGATTGTATACTTGTCGTATCTCTCCTTTGCATTTCTCATCAGACCGTCCTTGGTGTAGAAGTTACCTGATACAAAGTAGTTGATCTTCTCGTTTCCTCCTGAGATGCTTATGTTGTGTGACTGAGACGGCATCCATTTCTCATAAAGGTATTTCCACCAGTCAAAGTTCGCATAGTAGTTATACTTTCCGTCCTCATCTTCTACTACCCATGGACGGTCAGGATGCTCTGTACGGTCGTTCCTTCTGGCAAGCAACTGCTCATAATCGCTTTCGGAATATCCTGTAGCAGCACCCATTACGCCTTTCTGACCCATGTATGATGTGTCATAAATATATGCGTGATCGTAGCCCTGCCATACAAAGTCAGTCTTTACAGTAGGCGTTGACCAAGAGAAGTATGTGTCATATGATACCTTTGCCTTGCCCTCCTTAGCTGCCTTGGTGTTTACCAGGATTACTCCGAATGCTGCTCTGGCACCGTAGATTGCAGCAGATGATGCATCCTTGAGTACCGAGATTGTCTCGATATCGTTAGGGTTGAGCTGGTCGATACTTCCTGGGATACCGTCAACGAGAATAAGCGGTGAGCTTGAGTTGATTGATCCTGTACCACGGATAGTGATTGTACCGCCTGCACCAGGAGCACCAGTGTTTACCTGAACGTTTACGTTAGGCATTGCACCCTGAAGCATCTGAGTCACAGAACTCATAGAACGGTTCTCGAGGACTTCAGAGTCAACAGATGTTACGGCACCGGTGAGGTTGACCTTCTTCTGTGTACCATATCCGACAACCACAACCTCATCGAGGAATTCCTTGTCTTCATACATTACGATGCCCATCAGATTCTGATCAGCACGCATTACTACAGTCTGGTAGCCCACGCAAAGGAATTCTACATCAGCTGTAGGTTCTGCCTCAATGTGGAATGAACCATCAGCCTCTGTAATTGTTCCGTTCAACTTGCCGTCGTGTCTGACAACAACAGAGACACCCGGCAGGGGAGCGCCGGACTCATCTTTAACGATTCCTGAGATTCTGTTCTGTGCGAATGCAGAGAATGAGCTCAGGAACATGACAATCATCAACGCTGTGCTGATGATGTTTTTTCCGGTAAGTTTAATGTTATACATAGTTTATTTAAATAAGAAATTGTTTACTTCCTCAAGAGTAGGTATTGATGTCTGGGCTCCTGGACGAGTCACTGCAATTGCTGCAGCTGCATTGGCAAACTCCAATGCTTCCTTGTCTATAATTCCCTTTGTTGCCAATGCTCCGCAGAAAGTATCACCTGCAGCTACAGTGTCAACTACTTTAACCTTGTGTGACGGTATTCTTACGATACTTTCGGAGTTCTTCATGTAAACTCCGTCGCCTCCGAGTGTGATGATCACATTCTTTACACCGCGGGCCATAAGGCTGTCTGCGATCTCGTCAAGGTTACTGCCATCATACTGGATACCAGATACGACAGATGCTTCAACTTCATTGAGAACCATGGTGGTTATGCACTTTATAAGTCTATCATCTACGTCGCATGCTGGGGCAGGGTTGTACAGAACCTTCTTACCCTTTGCTGCTGCCTTTTCAGCTACTGCACATACAGTCTCGTAAGGAATTTCTGCCTGCATGACTACGATGTCAGTTGATTCAATGGCATCTTCGAAGAGATCTACCTTTTCAGGAGTGAGGTGTGCATTGGCTCCTGGAGCAACAGCAATACAATTTTCTCCTTTTGCCGAAACGAATATAAATGCAGTTCCGGTCGGAGCAGATGGGGTATCAAGAACATATGTCATTTCGATACCGACTGATTCAAACTGATTTCTCAGCTGTGAAGCATAAGCATCATCACCTAACATTGTCACGAAAGTAACTTCGCCACCTAAGCGTGCAGCAGCTACAGCCTGGTTAGCTCCCTTTCCTCCAAGTGTCTGGACAAATTCTGCGTTAGTCACAGTTTCTCCTGGTACAGGAAGATGATGTACTCGAGCTGTCAAATCTACGTTTGAACTACCTACAACAAGTATTTTGCTCATGTTTTTAATTATATTAAAATATTATTTTGCAACATTTTGCGCAAACGATTGTGCAAATAAAGACAAAAAAAATGTATTCCAAACAAATTGAATGTACATTTTTGTGAGTTTTTTAGTAAAAAATTGCGCAAAATGGCCCTCGTTTTGCGCATATTTTGTAGATTTGTAGAAATCTGACCGCTATGAAGGAAACATTATCATCTATAGCTAATCGAACAGGTTATTCAGTAGCTACTGTTTCAAGAGTACTCAACGGGGTTGCAGCTAAATATCGAATCAGCGAGAAAGCACAGAAGACTATTATCAAAGAGGCCCATAGGTGCAACTATTCGCCTAATGTCATCGCAAGAAACTTACGTACCAACAGATCAAATACAATAGGATTGATTCTTCCTTCTGTTGCCAATCCATATTTTGCCGATCTGTCAAGTGCAATAATCTCCGAAGCCAATAAGAACGGATATACAACGATTGTAGCTGACTCCCTTGAGAATGAAGATAACCAGAAGGCAAATGTCGCCATGTTGATATCACGCAGAGTAGACGGTATCATAGCCGCACCTTGTGGCAGTGATCCGGAACTCTTTGAGGAAATCTATAAGTCTGATATACCAATTATTCTGGTTGACCGTTACTTCAAAGGCTCGCACCTGCCATATGTTACGACAAATAACTATTCGGGTGGTCTCCTGGCAACTAATTATCTGATCAGGAACGGTCATAGAAATATCGTCTGCATTCAGGGAGCAACTAATTCAGAACCAAATCATAAGCGCGTTGAAGGCTATCTGGAGGCTCTTCGCAAGGCGGGGTGTGAGAATGAGGCATTGGTAACTGGAAATGAGTTTTCCTTACAGAATGGTTATGTGGAAACTAAGGCTCTTTTGAAGACAGGTCAGCATCCGACAGCAATTCTGGCACTAAGTAATACTATCGGTCTTGGTGTCATCAAGGCAATCCGTGAGGAAGGCCTAAGCATACCTGAAGATATTTCGCTAGTGTCCTACGATAACAACATCTATATGGATTATCTAGTTCCATCTGTAACCCGTATCAGCCAGCCGGTTGAAGATATGGCTAGACATGCAGCCAGACTTCTCTTTGATTCTATTGAGAAGAAGAAGGTATTGATGACAAAGACTGAGCTTTCTCCAAACCTTATTGTCAGGGATTCGGTGAGAAAGATTAATACAAGGTAATTGTTTCAGCTATAACAGTTTTGTGATATCGTCCTGATACTTGCGGGATATAGGAATGCTTTCATATCCGTCCTGATTCAGCTCGGCAACTATAAGACCCGAGTGGTCTCTATGGACGATTCTGATGTATGCAGGATTGATGAAATATGACCTGTGGCAGCGTACCAGGCCTTTCTTTGACAGATCATCCTCCAGGGCTCTCATTGAGGAACGGAGGATGAATTTTTTTGTCTTGTTCTTATCCAGATAATGAATCTGGACATAGTTGTCCTCGGATTTGATGAACATCACAGCCTCATGCGCAATCACCAGGCGAAGCTTCTTATACTCGTCGTAAAATCTTATCAGTGAATTTTCGTCTGCCGGGGCAGCGCTTTCCTGATTCCTGACATATCGCTCAAAGCATAGCCACATGATTGTCAATGGATAAACGACTGTTGTGAGCAAAGTGAGGAATGTGACGCCGGCTATTTCAAAAAATGTGTAGTTGTCATTGGAAAGAAGGACAAGATATAGGGCGCAGAACATCGATGCTATCAGTGTTTCTCCAATGCACCACAGCACATATGTCATGCCTGACAGTTTGTAGAACTTTTCCAAGGCGAACAGACTCCATCTTGTTATTCCCAATGATAAGAAAATGATGCAGAAGAGCATGGTCGCGTTGAAACTGAATGATGCATTGGCCATGCTCAGGAAGTCGTACACCAGATGTGGTCTGTAGTATAGGCAGAACACAAATGTGAATAATGGTAGTACGAGCCAGTGGATGAATGTCCCTGGCAGTGATGTGATCCTTGCAATCGTTCTGTTCATATATTTGCGTCAGTTATGTTGGGACAAAGGTATATATTTTTCGTCAAACGTCCCTAAAATCGCACTTTTATCCCTAAATAATGTATTTCTTCCCTTTTCATTCGTCCCTACGTCTATTATTTCCCGGCAAATTGCCAACACCTTACCTTTGCGCTGTCAACTAATATGAAATACAGATGAACAAGACAAAAGTCATAGCTTTAGGAGACTCGCTTACTAAAGGAGTTGTCCTTTCAGCAGATAAATATACGCTTGCCGAGAATAGCTATATGGATATCATCAGCCGTGAACTCGGTCTGCAGGTGGTTAATTATGGACGTTTCGGCTCTACGATCGATACTGGCCTCACTATGATTGAGCGTCACTCTGACGAGATCGCAAGCAGTCAGTATACTTTCATCGAATATGGTGGAAATGACTGCGACTTCGATTGGATGAAGATCGCAGATTGCCCTTCGGGAGATTATGCTCCTAATACTACACTTGAAGATTTCAAGACAAAATTCTTCGAACTTATCGAGAGAATCAGAGAACTGGGATCTAATCCTGTCATAGTATCTCTTCCGCCTATCCTTTCTTCCACTTACTTCGAGTTCTTCAGCAGAAACTTGGCTGAGGAACAGAAGAATAGCGTCATAAATTGGCTTGGAGGCGATACGGGAATCATATCAAGATGGCATGAAAGCTATAACAGGGTCCTCTTCATGATAGCTAAGGAGACAAAAACACCTATCATAGATATTACAACTGCATTTGATACATATAGAGGAGACCTCTGTGCGTTATTCTGCGCAGATGGCATACATCCAAACGAAAAAGGTCATAAGCTGATTGCTTCTGCAATCATCAACAGTTATCTGTAGCTTCAGGCTTATTTCTGCATCGAGACTCCGTCCACAAGATACTTCTTGCTGCCTATTTCAAAATATGTTCTTTCGCCTTTGCCTGTAAGGTAGAAGGTGTATCTTGTCTTTGTTCTTGTGTTCATGAATTTGCCGGAGCGTTTACTGCCGACGCTGGTTCCGCCTACACGGATGATGTTCTTGGTGACTTCTTCCGGTATTGGCATGAATACAGCATCTGTTATGTCGATGACCTTCTTACCGATCAGGAACTTTACGACAAGCTCATTTCCTTCAATCTTGTTCTCCATAGGAAGCGTGCCCATCACCAGCAGGACAGCGCCGACTATCAGCATAATAGTCGATAATGTTGTAGTCCACATGATATTCTTGACATTCATATTTTATAACTCTGGTCCGTGGAGGAACATGTCACTTTTCAAATGATTGGATTAGTGTGCGAATATGAAGCCGAAGTAGATGCGTGGACCCATAGGTCTGTTCAGACCATCTGAGTTGATGGCAAGAAGCCAGTCTGCCTTGAGGGTCAGTCTGAGGGCTTCTCCTACTGCGTATTCTATTCCGACATATGGGTCGATGGCAAAGAATGGCTGTTTGTGCAGTACTGATTTCTGCTCGATTTCCCAGTCGTGCTTGTCTCCTTCAAACATGTAGAATGATGTTTCCATTCCACCACCGAAAGTAGTACCGATGTATGGAACGACTTTTCCTTTCTGCCAGTACCAGTCTGCCAGAATGCCAGTCCAGAACAGTTTGTTGTGGCTTCCGCTTTTTACGTGATTGCTGATAGGAGCTGTCGAGAAATAGCCTTCAAATCCTGTCCTGAAATGCTTTGTAAGGTGCAGCTTGGCACATCCGCCGATACCGAATGTCGGGCTGCTGATGTCCAGGCCATATGGATTGTCGCCTCCGTACTGATATCCGGAATGTACCATCATTCCGCCAGAGAAGCCTTTGATTACCTTATTTTCTTCTGCATGTGCTCCTGTCGCAAGTGCGACAGATATGATAAGTGAAAGTATTATTCTGTTAAATTTCATGTCTGTTCTTATTCCCTTGCAAAGATATAACAAATAGAAAACCCTTGCAATCTGAAAGGATGATTTCGCTAGAGTATTGGATTTATTAGTAACTTTATAGTCGAATTTTCAGATTATGTGTCCTCTATGGTTATAACCAAGGAAAAGCAGTATATTTGAACCATGGAATATTTGTCAAAAGAACGATACGGCGAGTTAGTTACCGAGTTGAATTACCTTATCAATGTGGTATATCCGCAGGTAAGGGAAGATGTTGCAGAGACCAGTGCACAAGGTGACCGTAGTGAGAATGCGGGATACCGTGAAGCAAGGCGAAAACAGGCGAAGACCATCAGCCGTATCCGTTTCCTGCAGAGGATTCTGGAGCATTCCCGCGTGATCGATCCCAATGCGCTTCCAAGAGACAGAGTCTGCCTTCTGAGCTATGTGGAATTCACGAACCTCACGACAAATGCACGAATGAAATTCCAGATAGTAAGTCCTCATGAGATGAATCTGGAAGCAGGCAAGATTTCGCTCAAGTCACCGATTGGCGCAGCCCTGATGGGCAGGAAAGTTGGCGAAATAGCCGAGGCGCAGGTCCCGTCCGGTACGCTGAGACTAAAAATAGAAAGCATCACCCTCGATTGAGAGTGATGCTTTTGACTTTTAGTGAGAGCCGATGGAGGGAATCGAACCCACGACCCCGAGATTACAAATCACGTGCTCTGGCCAACTGAGCTACATCGGCAAAATGTCTCCCTTTTTGAAAGGGAGTGCAAATGTATAGCTTTTTTCGATACTACCAACACATTGTTGATATTTTTTCGCCAAAAAATATGAGCAAGTGAACTTTAGATATATCGTTGATTGCATTACAGAATTTCGTGCATGTCCATTTCCCATTCGTAGTCGATTTCTGGATCTGGAACTTCGTACTCGAGAGGGTCGAATTCATTGAATGAGCACAGATGTTCTGCTGCAGTCATTTCCTCTACCAGCTCCTGAAGGCCGGAAGGAAGTTTTGGGAAGAGGTTATAGCCGGTAAGCCATTCGATCCAGTTGACACTGCAGCTGTAGAACCACACTGACTTATCTGGTTGCAGTCCGGACTTGGGAACGATAAAGCCTATCGATTTCCAGCTCAGATTGCTTCGAGATCTTGTACATACTGCAATAAACTGCATACCGCGAACAGGACCGGTAACTATGTAAACCGGTCCTTCCGGTTTTTCTTCTACCCATTCTCTGCAGAACTCAATTATTTCGGAAGGAATCTTAGTCTTCACGACTGATTCGACATCAATTGTTTCAGTGATCCAAAACGGAGCTGCCTTCAAGGAATCAGCTCCATGCCAACAACCATCCTTATACCAGATCGTTGGGTCTATTACTCCGCTACTTCTCTCAGGCAGGCCCAGTTCAGGCATATTCTTCCTGACAGCCTTCGCCTGGATCCTCGAGGGCCTGAGAATCTCCTGTCCCGACAGAGAAAATCCTGACGAAATGCTCATCAGAAAAAGAATTAGTATATATATCCGGCATTTATGCATATATATCTGTTGCTTTCGCACATAAATATCGTTTTTTGCGGCAGCAAATAGGTTTTGGGAAGAGTGTTTAACGTGTCGAAATAAAGTTCTTTGTGTGTTGATTCCTTGCAATGAGTCCCATCGTCATACGGAGGTTGATTTCCGAGACGGGGATAAAAATAGGGGAGTCTGCTTGACAGATGATCTGGTCAACTCCCAGAAATCCTTCATAATTTCCTACAAGACTTTCTGCAAGAATGGCAGTCAGGTCCTCGCGGATAATAGTCAGCGTCTCTCGTGGGATATAATCAGTAATAATGTCTTCAATCTCCTCGTTACTTGCAAGAATGTTTTTGCTGTAAGCACCGTTTCTGGACTCGAACAGGGAATAACCGATGAAATCTATGCCTTCATGATGGCACTCGAAGAGCATGGCACACTCCTTAATTATTTCAAATCGTTGCTCAACGATCACAGAACCCTGTTTGTCAAGTGTCCTCCTGCACCATCCTTCGTCGCTCTCGGAAAGCCTTTCTCTGACAAAGCGGATTCCTTTCCCGCTCCCTGACAATGGTGATTTCAGCACTGCGCTGCCATTGGCTGATATGAACGCCTCTATCTCACAGACACTCGTGGCGGTGATTCGGTAATCAGGGCCAATGACCTGTGAAGCCCTGCTGTTTAGGCGTGAATGAACATCCAAGACAAACTCGCGCCTTGAGTGAGTGCGTATGAACTGCAGTTCTTCTTCTGAAGGCAGTGTGGCGGGATCAATGCCTTCATTGATGAGTCGTTTCTTCAGAGCATGATTCCATCCCCATGGGATGATCTGTCGGCGTTGCTTGTTCGGACGCTCGAGATACTCAGACAGATCTATGTTCTCTTTCGCAAATCCCACAGCTGACCTTGGGGGTACGAAGTTCTCGTCCCCATTTGCAATGCACAGGTCGTGCTCCGGATTAAAGATATAGATCTGATCTGACATGTTTCTTTGGCGACGATTCTAAAGCCCCTTACCAGATAACAACTCTCTCTTCTTCAGGAAGGAACATGGCTCCGTCTGTGATGTCGAAGGCTTCATAGAAGGTTGCGACATTACGGAGTGTTGCATTCACGCGGTTCTTTCCAAGAGAGTGAACGTCAACCTTGGTCAGGCGGGCAGCCTCCTCATCGCGGATGTTCTGACCCCAGATGGTTGCGTATGAGATATAGAAACGCTGAGCAGCTGTGAAACCGTCTATCGGCTCAGGCTCGCCGTTTGCCTCGAATGTATTCTGGAGGGCAGTGTAAGCCACTCTGAGACCGCCCTGGTCTGCGATGTTCTCGCCAAGAGAAAGGGCGCCGTCCGCCATGAGTGCAGGTTGTCCGTTCTTTGCAGGGATGATCACGATCTGGTTGAACTGCTCCACAAGGATGTCAGTGCGTGCCTTGAATGCAGCAGCATCAGCTTCTGTCCACCAATTGGCCATATTGCCGTCCTTGTCGAACTCACGACCCTGATCGTCAAAGCCGTGGGTCATCTCATGACCGATCACCACTCCGATAGCGCCATAGTTCACAGCATCGTCTGCAGTCGAATTGTAGAACGGTGGTTGGAGAATAGCCGCTGGGAAGCAGATTTCATTGGTTGTAGGATTGTAATATGCATTGACTGTCTGAGGTGACATGAACCATCTTGCGCGGTCAACCTCTTTGCCCAGATCAGCAAGATTGTCAGCTGTGTACCATGCGCTTGCACGCTTGATGTTCTCCCAATATGAAACCTTTGGATCGATGGTAAGGGTCGAGTAGTCCTTCCATTTATCCGGATAGCCGATCTTCACTGTGAATGTGTTGAGTTTCTCATGAGCCTTAGCCTTTGTCTCCTCCGACATCCACTCGAGAGCATCGATGTGCTGACCAAGCGCTACCTGGAGGTTCTTCACCATCTGGGTCATACGCACCTTGTCGCTTTCAGGGAAATACTTCTTGACGTATACCTGACCGATAGCCTCAGAAAGGAGTCTGTTAGGAACAGCCATCGCACGCTTCCAGCGCGGACGCATCTCCTGCTGCCCCGACATCTGACGGCCGAAGAAATCGAAATACGCAGCATAGAGTTCATCGCCTACATAACCGGCTGCACTAGCGATCACGCTTGCAGCGAGGTATGTCTTCACGGTCTC
>JAEIGA010014694.1_pt1 | contig 11913 bp, 9 predicted proteins | sample 9270691 | NCBI WGS metagenome assembly JAEIGA01 (sample SAMN17057246, study PRJNA624740) | gut metagenome | biome: biome; isolation source: fecal sample | host: Bos grunniens | place: China: Xizang | collected 2019
AGTGAAATTCGATGACGACGATACCAAAAAACCAGGTTGGAAATTTGCAGAATACGAGCTTAAAGGTGTGCCAGTGCGTTTAGCAATGGGTGCTCGCGACCTTGAAAACAACACAGTTGAAGTAGCACGTCGCGATACCTTAACCAAAGAAACAGTATCATTCGACGGTCTTGTAGGTTACATCCAAAACTTACTTACTGACGTTCAAAACAATATTTTCCAAAAAGCAGTTGATTATCGTGCTTCTGTTACCCGTGAAGTAAACTCATACGAAGAGTTTAAAGTAGAAATCGAAAAAGGTGGTTTCCTACTTTGCCACTGGGACGGCACTCCAGAAACAGAAGAACTTATCAAACAAGAAACCAAAGCAACTATCCGTTGCATCCCTCTAGAAGGCGACAAAACTCCAGGCGTTTGCATGGTTACAGGCAAACCTTCAAAACAAAGAGTAGTCTTTGCTAGAGCGTACTAATGACGGTATAAAATTGTATATTTTGTAATATATACTTTTAAAAACAAGAATAAAATTTGGGCGTAGTTTCTAAAATAAAATGTGGAATAAAGCAAAATCAGCGTGAGGTAAAAGATATTTTTTACCTTATAGCCTTGCAGGGGTTAACATACGTTATTCCTTTGCTTGTATTACCATACTTAATGAAAGTTCTAGGCGCAGAAAAGTTTGGTTATATAGGGTTTGCAACGTCAATATCAACATATCTAATGATATTAGTTGATTTTGGTTTTAATCTATCAGCTACAAAGAAAATCTCTATAGCGAGAGATAATAAAGAGGAATTAAGTAAGATTTTTACAGAAACAGTGTTGGCAAAAACATTATTATTACTTATTTCTGCATTTGTATTATTTCTCGTAGGTCTAATACCTGCATACCATATCTATAGAGAAACTATGTGGATAATGTTTTTAGTAGTTGTGTCTAATGCTTATTTATTTGTATTCTTATTTCAAGGAATGGGGTACATAAAATGGGTAACAATTATAAATTCAATATCTAAGTTGTCTATATTGCCTTTAACTTTTTGGATAGTAAAGTCTCCAGAAGATTATTTAAAGGCTGCCCTTATTCAATCTATGGTATATGTGGTTTCTACACTATTATCGTGGGCTGTTTTATATTATAAGAAATGGGTGACATTTGTTAGGGTTAGTTGGAACAACATAAAAGATGCATTAAAACATAGTCTTCCATTATTTATGTCAACAGCTGCAACAAGTGTATATGTAGCTTGTTATGTAGTGATTCTTGGTTATTTCGTTTCACCAGAACAAGTAGGTCAGTATTCTGCTGTGGAAAAGATAATGAGGGCATTGTGTTACTTACTGCTTACACCTATATTGCAAGTGATGTATCCATATATCGGTAGATTAGGTATAACAGATAGAAAGAAATCACTTTCAATTTTTCGTTATGCAATGGTAGCGGTATTTATATTTATGAGTGCAGCTACATTATTTATGCTGTTAGTTCCTACATATTTTGTAAAATACATTGGCGAATCTTATGCAGGTTCGGAAATGGTGTTTTATATAATGGCTTTTGCTCCTATTTTTATTGGACTAGGTGGCGTAATGGGACAACTAGGATTGTTGGCATTGGGAGATGAAAAAGAAAAACAACAGTTTCGTAATGTATATTTAGTAGCAACCATAGTGTCAATAATTTCTATTTTGTTGTTACCAAGGTGGTATGGTATTATAGGAGGATCAATCTCTCTGTTGTTAACAGAATTACTTGTATGTTTAGGGATGTTCTGTTATGGTAGAAAATTTTTATATAGTTCTAAGTCTTAATGAGTTTAATTGTAATTATATTGGTTTTCTTGTTTGTGATGTCGTTTGTAAATGTTTTACTGCGAGATCAGCAACCTATATGCAATCAACTATATAAAATTTCATTTTTCATTACATTTTTTCTTTTTACTATTAAATACTATTATGGTGCAGATATAGCAAATTATGTACCAATGTACGAAACAATTCCTACGCCATTGGAAATATATCAAAATGGTTATGATATGTACGATGGTTATTTTGAAATGTCGTATGTGTACTTATGTTCTATTGCTAAGTATTTCGGAGTCTCGTTTTGGAGTCTTACAGCTCTAATATCTTGTTTTTATTTTTACGCGCTCTATAAGTTATTTGAAAATGTTAAGACTTATAAGATTGTTGCATTATTTATAATAGTATTGCTGGATTATAATTTAATATTTGCAGCATATAGACAGTGTATGTCTGTTAGTTTTTTTATGTTAGCATATGTAGCGTATATAAATAAGAAGAAATTCCGAATGTTTATATATCTAATATTAGTGGCATTGCTGCATAAATCAGGCTTTTTATTCTCTGCACTATTTATAATAATTTTACTTAAACCATTAGTCTTTACTAGGAACTATTATTTTATATCGTTGTTATTATTTGTATTGTTCTTGGTATTACCAGTAAAAGCAATAATATTATCAATAGTATCTAAATTACCTTTAAGTGCGAATGTTATAGAATCCCTGGATCACCACTTTTCAAATTCAGTGCCAATTCAGATTATTTCAATTTTGTATTTGTCTATTATAGTCGTACTTTCTTTAGTATCCACTAAGGGAGAAATTCAAAAGAAATTAAATTACTTTATAGGAGTATTTGTATTTATGATAGTTGTTTTTTATGAAAATAATATGGTATTAAATAGAATGCGCTCATATTTCCTACCATTAGCTATCATATACATTTTTAATTTACTTTGTAATATAGAAAATGAAGAAGAGGTAGATGTAGTAGACTGGTTTAAAGGATTAAGTAAAAAATTAATACCACAAACTTTATTAACAATATTTACATTATTTGCTGTAGCTCAGATATTATCTATATATACTTTGCATACTACATCAGAGAGTAGAATATATGACATTTCAACAGTTTTTCAATTGAGAAATAAAACAGAAGAAGAGATAAAAGAAGAAAGAATGGATAGGGCGATGATATTTTGGAGCAAAGAAAATAATAAATATATTTTAAATAATGATTGATATTCTACTTTCCACATATAATGGAGATTGCTATTTGTCACAGCAAATAGATTCTATACTTAACCAAACTATAGAAGATTGGCATTTATATATACGTGATGATGGATCTAAAGATCAAACATTATCTATTATAAAGCAATATGTTAATAATTATCCTAACAAAATAACCTGGATAAATGAAAATGCTGTAATAAATTTAGGGTGTATTAAGTCTTTTGAGGAGTTGTTATCTTATTCAAAATCAGGTTATTTTATGTTTTGTGATCAAGATGATGTTTGGTTGCCCAATAAGATAGAACTTACCTTTAATGCAATAAAGAATGCAGAGAAGGAAAATCCTGATATTCCAATATTTGTCCATACAGATGTTAAAGTAGTAGATGCAACATTGAATATTAGGGAAGAATCATTTTTTAAGATGTTAAGATTCCCACATTCAGTAATTTCATCTAGTAAGCACTATGCTATGCTTTTTAATTATATTACAGGATGCACAGTGATGGGCAATGCAAAATCAAGACAATTTGCACTTCCATTCCCACGTTTTATTGATATGCATGATTCTTGGGTTGCAAGAAAAACCATATTAGAAGGAGGAAAAGTAATATCACTATTTGAGCCTACGATGTTGTATAGACAACATGGGAATAATGTATTAGGTGCAGGAAACAAGATGTCACTAAAGAAAAGAGTGATAGGATTTATTAACGCTTATAAACAATATAGTTTATTATATGAGAAGAATAAATGGGTGATTCCGTTCTCATTTATTTATCACAAAATAAAATTTAAAATCTGTTATGCATAAAACTAAGTTGATAGCAATTTATTTTCCACAATTTCATAATATTCCAGAAAATGATGAATGGTGGGGACGTGGTTTCACAGATTGGCAGTTGGTAAAAGAAGCAAAGCCTTTGTATAGAGGACATCACCAACCTCGTGTGCCATTAGATGAAGATTACTATAATCCTTGTAATGTAGATACGTTGTCAAAACAAATAGCAACTGCAAAGGAATATGGTATAAGTGGTTTTATGTTTTATCATTATTGGTTCGACGGTAAATTAATTTTAGAAAAACCATTAGAAACATTTCTTAATAATCCGCAACTAGATATGCCATTTTGTATTTCATGGGCAAATCCGTCTTGGACTCGCCAATGGAAAGGCAATAATGAGGTGTTACAAAAGCAACAACATTTAGTAGATAAAACATTGTGGCGTAAGCATTTCGATTATCTTTTACCATTCTTTAAGGATAGCAGAGCGTTGAAAATGGATGGAAAACCGATGTTTGTTATCTATGTGCCAGAAATAGTTAATAATGCAGGAGAAATGTTTGCTTGTTGGAATGAATGGGCAAAAGAAAATGGATTGCCAGGAATTTATTTTGTGGCAACAAAAGGATATGACTTTGCAAATCCTTCTTTCTTAGAATCTTATCAAGCAATGCTTAAGTTTCAACCACGCGAGGCAAATACCTCTGCTAAAAATACAAAGGTTTCCGGGGTTTATAAATTGAGCACATTATTCCGTAAGTTACCACAAAGTTGGCAAGCAAAATTGGTAGAATGGCGAATAAAATTTAAAGGAGTTACATTCCATTCTACAAAAAATGTATGGAATATAATTTTAAAATATGCTTATGAGAATGATTATTCTCAATATCCTTTGCAAATATTTGAGAGCGCATTCTTTGAGTGGGATAATACAGCAAGGTATGCTAAACGAGCAAATATATTCACAGAAACTACTCTAGAAGAAAAACGTGAGTTTTTTGAAGAATTATATAAAAAATCACAAGAAGCAGAAGCTCCATATTTATTCTTCAATGCGTGGAATGAGTGGTCTGAATCTGCATATCTAGAACCAGATAAGCAAAATGGATATTCACATTTAGAAATCATTAGAAATACCATATCTTAGTAATGATTACAGCTTCTATAGTTATATATAAAACAAAGATAGATATGCTTAAAACTCTGTTAGATTGCGTAAAAGTTTCTAACAGTGTAGAAAAGTTGTGGGTGATAGACAACTATCCAATGCAAGAAAATACTTGGATAAAAGATTATCTGCCTTGTATTGAGTATATTGAGAATGAAAATACAGGTTATGGTCATGCACATAATATTGCACTACATAAAGCTGTAGAATTGGGTAGTACATATCATGTTATATTAAATCCAGATATAGAGTTTTCTGCAAATGCATTAAAGGATTTAGCTTCATACATGGAAGTAAATACAGATGCTGGTTGGGTAATGCCTAAAGTATTATATCCAAATGGAGAAATTCAATACTTATGCAAGAAACTTCCAACTCCGTTCAATCTCTTTTTGCGTCGTTTTCTTCCTGCATGGAATTGGGTAAAGAAAATGGATGAAGATTTTGAACTAAGATATACAGGTTATGATAAAGAAATGAATGTTCCATTTCTTTCAGGTTGTTTTATGTTTCTACGAGTTGAGACTATCGCTAAACATAATCTTTATTTTGATGAGCGTTTCTTTATGTATTGTGAAGATTTAGATTTATCTCGCAGGTTTAATCAGATTAGCAAGAATATGTATTATCCTGCGGTAAGCATAATTCATAACCATGAAAAAGGTTCATATAAAAGCAAAAAACTAATGATGTGTCATATAAAATCAACTTGTAAATATTTCTGTAAGTGGGGATGGGTATTTGACGCGGAACGTAGAAAGATTAACAAAAATAGGAGATAGAAATATGGATAGAATATCATGGCTTGATTATGGTAAATGTATATGTATGCTTTTGGTGATTTTTTCCCATACGTGCATATATTCTACAGGACACACAAATGTATTTTTGGAATTATTATTGCCTACTCGTTTAGTTGTATTCTTTTTTATCTCAGGGTATCTAATAAAGTTGGAGTCTTTTGATTTTAAAAAGACAATGACGTCTATAATAAAGAAGCTACTTTTCCCTTACTTCTTATTTACAACTCTTATTTATATCCCTAAACATTTAGCAAGTGGAGCAGAGTTTGGAATACAAGCTATGTTTATAGATATTGTAGGGGGGTATGCTAGTTGGTTTGTTGCTGCATTAGCTGTTTCAAAAATATTATTATCGGTGTGTTTAAAATATACAAAAAAACTATCATTTATAGGTCTATTTTGTATCTTACTAACAATATTAGGGTTCTTGATTACCAATTATGTAGATGCAGACATCCCTTGGTATGCTAATTACGGCTTAATTTCTTTAGTTTATCTGTTTCCAGGTATGATATATAAAAAATATGAGAGTAAATTAGACAAATATCCAGTATATCAATCTGTAATTTCTGTATTATTATATATTGGTTGCGTAACGTTAGATTATTTTTATTTTCACACATCTACTTATATCTATAAATTAGGATTTGGAGATGTTTCATTTTTAGGCGTTTTAGGTTATTTGCTACTTTCATTTCTAGGTATTTGGATGATGATTTCGTTGGTGAAACTAATTCCTTCTGGAGTTACTTGGATGTCATATATAGGTAGAAATTCTCTAACCTATTATTATTTGAATACAGGTTTATTAGTAGCATTAATAGCAATTTTACCAAAAATTGGAATTACTTATGTAGGAACAAATTGGTTTATATTCCCTTTATTTATTGTAGTAGTAGTGATTCTTACTATAATCTCTCAAATAATATTGAGATATGCTCCATGGATGGTAGGTAATTTTAAGAAGAGTAAAAAGTAATTTATTTTATAAGCCCCCTTAAACATACGTTTAAGGGGGCTCTCTTTATTTAGTATCTATGTCTTTAAAATAATTCGCTTGGTGGAGTTTGTCAGATAACTCTAAAGCACTGAATGCATCGATTTTTCTAGATTTCCCGTTTCCATGTAGGTTTAGACCAAATCCATTCCAATAGTAGTCTTCGCAACCAATTATATTAAGTATTGTAGGGAATATATCCATTTGGTATGCGATTTCGGTTACAACTTTATTCCCTTCAATATTAGGAGAATATATGATTAGGGGACAATAACCTTCTTCTGAAATATTTAAACTTAATAGGTTGTTTTTACAAAATTCTTTAAATGAACCTCTTAGTTCTTTGTTAAAGACTGTATGGTCTGCAGTAATTACTATTGTAGAATTTTTTAGTTTCTCGCTAGATTCTATGGCAGAAAATAATGTAGCTAAACATTGGTCTGTATAATTAAAACTCTTCAAATAATTAGAAAAACTAGTTGGTGCACCAGTAGGAATACTTAGGCTAGATAAATGTGCGTATGCGTTAAACGGTGAGTGGGTTGACATGGTTAGCATCATTCCATAATCATATCCATTGTACTTCTCTATGAATTGTTCTATTAACTTTTTGTCATTCAAACTTCCATCAAAATTATCTTTTATTCCGTATGCGGTATTCATTAGAGATTGATTCCATACAGTCTGTCCTCCAGGAATTACATTAAAACTAGTTTTGTATAGTTTACTTAAAGAAGGGAATGTGTTTCTTGGGTATCTAAAACATACTGCTCCTTCTTTAGTTGGTAATAAGCCTGTGTTTATAATCATTTGACCATCAGCAGATGTGCCTCCTCTTGTTTGGCATTTTAAGTTTGGAGCATATAAGATATTTTCTTTTTGTATGAACTGATATAGATTAGGCATTGAGTATGGGTTTATTGCCCAAGTTTCTAAACTTTCTACTACTATAATGTATAAAGGTCTTTCTGGTATTACGTTTTTATTATTTGGTTTAATGAATTTTCTAGCTTGGTTACTTTCCCCGTCTGTTAATGTGTATGTATCAGGAAATACAATCTTGCTAAAAAAGAAATGCGTTTGGTAAATAAAATGATGTATTATTGATGTTTCACGTGTGTAATGCGCGTTGTCGTACAAATCCCAGCAAGCGAAGTGTGTTTTGTCTAGGGAATATGGGTTGTAATATTTTTTTACAAGGAATGGTTTGTATGCACTATGACTTCTTACTCTCATCTCGTAGCCATATATATGAACGATGATAGCTATAATTAATCCTAATATACCATTTGATATTTCCCTTCTCTTATTCTTAAATAGTACATATGTAAAAATTACAGTAAGCGAGGTTAAATATATGATAAAGTCACTACTTCTCATATAAAAAGGGACACTACTCCAGAAGCCATCCATATTACCAACCATAGTGATTGAATACGCATCTATAAGTATACCATTTGCTCGTTGGTACATAATATTGGATATTCCCCACATATTAATTAGTACAGAAACAACTATAGTCCAACTCTTATGCTTGAAAAGAAATATTAACGAAGCGATAAATATAGCAATAGATGCTTTAAACACCAACATATATGGAGTTACAACCTTAAGACCAGGTAGTATAAGGTTTTCATGAAAAAAACAACATTGCAAGTATATTGTTGTGGCAAAAACAACAAAAAGAACAATATTCGCTCCTTTAAATTCTCTAAGTTTATTTAGTAGTGTTCTCATATAAATTGTAATTTAAGTGCAAAATTAATAGTTTTTAGTATCTTTGCAAAAAAAACTAAAAACTAATGGACTTACAAACAATCAAACTATCTCAAAAAGAGTGCAATATGATGCGTGGTGTTGCGATATTTTTTATAATATTTCATCACCTTACTAGATTGGTTTCTGAATGTAGAGCTAATGAGTTCTTTTTCAAGCTAAACAATACAAATGTATTCTTTACAAAGTTAATAAATTTAGATGCTACTTTCTGGCTAGAAGTTTCTACTTTCTTGGGTTGGTTTGGATTAGTAGTGTTTATATTCTTAAGTGGCTATGGCTTAGTATGTAAGTATGAAAAGAATGATGTTGAGTTAAATTTCAAATCCTTTGTAGGAGACCATTTTAAGAAACTATTTTCATTGATGATAATACCATATTTATTATATCTTTTCTTAGTATTTGTATTGCATGATAAAACAGAAGATATTTCAAATATATTCTATCAATTAACTTTCTTAGGCAATTTAGTTGCTCCTTCATCTATTTATCCAGATATCTATTGGTTTTTTGGTTTAATGATGCAGTTATATATTTGCTATTACTTCTTATTTTATAAGAAAAGAAATAGGTTAATGATATATGTGAATATCTTATCATTTATAATTTTATTTTCTTGTTTCTTTATAGGTAGACCAGCAGAAAGACATTTTGCTTATCATAATTATAGTTTTCATAACTGCATTGGATGGATATTACCTTTTACCTTGGGAATTTTATATGGAAGAAATAAGATTTCTTTACCTCAGATGTCATATCTGAAAAATTTGGTTTTAGTCTTAGTAGGTGGAATTTCTTTAGTAATATTAAATTGTAATACTTATACATGGTTTTTGACTCCTGTCTTGGCTGTATTCGTAGCTTTATGCTTAAATGAAGTAATAAAGCCTATTAAAATATTAAATTCAGCTTTGGGATATTTAGGGATTCTTTCAGCCTTTATTTTCTGCTTTATTCCGCATATGAGGCAGTTGTATCTAAATTTGAATGGTTCGAAGGAGTTTATAGAAATTCTCCTATATTATTTCATACCAACTATCATATTGGCATTCCTTTATATGAAATTTTATAAGGAGTTATTTATATCTCAGAGCGATAATAATTCTAATTTTAAATAGAGATATATGCGAAAATTCTTTTTCTTCATTATTCTAAATTTTGCTTATAATGTCTTTCCTGTTGATTATCAAGGACATTATATAGCTCATGCAGGTGGAGGGGTGGAAAATCATAATTATACTAATACTCTAGAAGCATTAGTATATAATTATGAGCAAGGTTTTCGTTTTTTTGAACTAGATATTGTAGAAGATATTTATGGGAATCTACTAGCTGCTCACGATTGGAAATATTGGAAAAGTATTACATCTTGTGATAGTATATACGAAAAAGAGGTTTGTGATACAATAACTACAATAGTGAAACTAGATAGCACTAGTATTAGCATAAAATGTGATACGTTATCTATTATTGAGGAAGATGAAACTATAGATACTATAGTGAAATGTGATACGTCTAATACTACGGTAGAATATGATAGCCTTGTAACTAGTATAGATTGTAAACAGGTAACTAATATAGTTACAGAAGAACATTTTCTTACTCATAAAATTCATGATAAGTATACTCCAATGAATATGGAGATGATAAATCAGTGGTTTGCAGAGCACTTAGATGCAGTGTTAGTTACAGATAAGATAGACGACCCCGAAAAAATGTCTTCTTTATTTATAGATAAAGAACGTTTGTATATGGAATTATTTTCATTTGAGTCTATAACTAAAGCTAAGGAGTTGAATGTTAATTATATGATGTCTGAGAATGTTTTATACAAACTAGGAGAGAAGAAGTATGAATATTTGATAGAAAATGAAATACCAGCATTAGCAGTTTCTCGTAGATTAATCGAACGTGATGAGTATAAGGAATTGTTTTTGAATTGTAAAGCAAGCAATATAAAAGTTTGGGTGTTTCATGTGAACTTTGACTCTGGAAAAGACGAGAAATATGTTTTAGACAACGAAATGCAATATATCTATGGTATGTATGCAGATAGGTGGATTGAAGATTTTGAAATGGTAACTACTATTCCAGATATTTATTCTGATAAGTTAATGGTTTCTTGTGCAAGAGGAATTTTGTCAGTCAAATCAGATGAAGAGATAAAATCTATATTTGTTTATAATATTTCTGGAAAATTAATAGCAAATTATAGTGATATAGGTAGTTATGAATTCCAAACATTCATAGACAATAGCGGTGGAATGCTAATTGTAAAAATACAAACAACAGACTCAATAGAAGTGCTGAAAATATCAGCGAATTAAACTTGTTTAGTTGTGATCCAGATTGTTCCAGATGTGATTCAGATAAATTTTCTACGTTTTAACAAAAAAAATAAATAATTTTCTTGCATTTATAAAAAAATGCCGTACATTTGTAACGTTTTTAAAGCACAAGACATGAAAAGATTCTTTACATACTTTTATTACTTTTTTTACTTTATCACAAAGTAGAACGGGTTTTGATGTATGTAAATGAAAGAAAATAATTAGTCAAATATATTGAATCCCGTTCGTTAGAACGGGATTTTTTAATTTTATAGCCTTATGAAAAAAGTAGCCATTCAGGGAGTAGCAGGATGTTTTCACGACATCGCAGCCCGTCAGTTCTTTAAAGAAACAGGAGTAGAAACGATAGCGTGCGATACATTTAAAGATTTGTTTGCTACAATAAAGAAAGATAACTCTATTCTTGGCGCAGTAGCCATAGAAAATACCATTGCAGGAAGTCTTCTTCCAAATCACAATATGCTTAAAGAAAGTGGATTGACAATTCTTGGGGAAACAAAACTTCGCATAGAGCACAATCTAGTAGCAATGCCAGGACAAAAGATTTCAGACATCACAGAAGTGCTTTCACATCCAATGGCACTTATGCAATGCGAAGATTTTCTTTCAAAATATCCAAACTTAAAGGCTGTAGAAGCAGAAGACACTGCAGCAAGTGCAAAAATGATTGCAGAGCAAGGCGTAATGGGAAAAGCTGCCATTTGTAGCAAGCTAGCAGCAGAAATCTATGGTCTAGAAATCCTTGCAGAAGGCATCGAAACAAACAAAAGAAACTTTACCCGTTTCCTTATAGTGGCAGACCCATGGACTGCAGAAGATTACTTAAAAGACAAAACAGTAGACAAAGCTTCTGTGGTGTTCACACTGCCTCACGACGAGGGCGCACTAGCAAAAGTGCTATCAGTACTATGGTTTTACCATATAAACTTAACAAAAATCCAGTCGCTACCAATAGTAGGACGCGAATGGGAGTATCAGTTCTATATCAAC
>JAEIGA010014695.1_pt1 | contig 11913 bp, 2 predicted proteins | sample 9270691 | NCBI WGS metagenome assembly JAEIGA01 (sample SAMN17057246, study PRJNA624740) | gut metagenome | biome: biome; isolation source: fecal sample | host: Bos grunniens | place: China: Xizang | collected 2019
CGATAGAATATAAATATAAGGTGGAAGATGGAGCTACTTCCATTCTAAAAATTAAATATGCTGTGGTCTTGACTAATCCACATGGAGATACGCCTGAACAAAATCCTCAGTTCTGGTTGGATGTATTGAGTAGTCGTGGTACGCTTTCTAATGATTGTGGGTATGCCTTCTTTACTGCTGGAGATAATGAAGAATCGGGATGGCTTGAAGGAGCGGATGGTTGGGTGTATAAGAACTGGACCGAACATGCCATCAACCTCCGTGATTATATTGGACAGACGCTAACTATTCGATTAGTCACTACTGACTGTTCGCCATCGGGTCATACAGGCTATGTATATTTCGTGTTAGAATGCGAAAGTGGTGAGATGTCTGGCCTTAATTGTGGTGAGGATAATCCTACTACTGAGTTTAAAGCTCCTAGTGGTTTTGATTACGTATGGTATCATCCAGATAATCATCTTGATACGCTTTCAAGAGAACAGATCTATAGAATCGAACCTATGGATACTAACACTTATTGTGTAAATGTAATCAACAAGAATAACAACAAATGTTGGTACACATTATCCGCAGTGGGTCGCCCACGTATTCCAACTCCTTTGGCTACGTATAGTGCAGTGGTTCAACGTTGTCAGAATGTAGTTACTTTCACCAATCATTCATGTGTCAGTTTGCAGGATATGTACACCAATCGGTTTAAACGTACTAATGAACCTGTTACATCCCTTGTTTGGGATTTTGGAGATGGTACAGTGTCGTCTTCTTTGACGCAAATAGGTACCGAAATTCGGCATGCTTATCCACCAGAAGGAGGACGGTTTGTGGTCAAACTGACGGCTGGAATCAGTAATGATGCGTGTGTGGTAACCGATTCTATCATTCTCAATTTGCCCGATATATCTACCATGGTGACAGAGGTACATGAGAATTTATGTCGAACAGATTATCCATCTGGATACAACTATGCCGATCAATGGTGGGTAGAAAATGTGGATTCTATTTTCACTTTTACATCTGTCGCTGGTTGTGATAGTTTGTGCCACTTGGTTTTAAATTTCTTCGACAAGGTAGAAAGCACTTACTTTGATACTATTTGCGAGGGACACGCGTTTGATTTCTTCGGAAAACCGCTTACCCAATCGGGGCAATATGTTGACACCACCACGAGTGTATCTGGCTGCGATAGTATTGTACATCTCAATTTGTACGTCGAACCGATGTTGCAAATCAATATCCAAGATTCTCTATCCGTATGCCTAGATGACAGAGTACTAGAAATCCCTTACCAGATTCTGAATGGCAATATGGATAGTATGATTGTGGTATTTGATTCGCTTGCAATGGAGGCAGGATTTTTGCCTCGCTATGCGTTTGGCGCGGCAGAGATACCCACGATTGAGTTGCCAGACTCTGTAATGCCAGATTTCTATTCAGCAATTGTGTCATACATCAATCCATATTGTGAGATAATGCCAGATACCCTATCCGTGGAGTTGGCATATTCTAGTTCTATTGCACAGGTGAAAACCAATCTTTTGGCAGTGCAAAACGACGAATACAATGGCGGCTATGCTTTTGACTCCATACAGTGGTACAAAGATGGCGTACTTATTCCTAACGCCACCACTCCGAATTTGGCAGTGAGCGCAGAGGATATAGGGGCTGAATTTACCGTTAAGTTGCGTCGTAATGGTGAGGATGTGATGATAGGTAGCTGTCCAATTGTGTATCTGCCTACTAGCACCCAATCGGTGTATCTGCCTGCGATGACTTGGCCATTACGCGTTTACAATCTGTTGGGCATGCCATTGGGCGAGATGACGCTGAACGAATTTACTAACCTACCTGCGGGTATATATCTGCTGTCCGATGAAAAGAACACTGTTAAGGTCATATTATAAGGCGCTACTCCTGGTTCTGGGACTATCCTTTGCTTCATGGGTCAATGCCCAATCGGAGTATTATGCTGTGTCAAGCAACAAATTGACCCACTATTTGGGTCTATCCATAGGTGGCGGCGAAGCGAATCGTATCCGCATCAACACGGACGCGCTCCGGAATAAAGCTGGTGGAGCAGCTTCCTTTGCCTTCCACTATGAGATGCAATATCGCTCTTGGATGTGGGGATTAGGTGTAGAAGGATCTTTCCAACACTTGCATGATCAAGTATTACCATTCTCGGATAGTTTCGCGCGAAGAGACATTGATGGCGATGAGGTGAATTACGCATATGTATATACTGCTTATGGCGAGAAGAGCCAAATGGCCAATCTGCGTATTCCTATCTATTTTGGCAAGAGTTTCTCTAATGTATATACCCTGATAGGTGTCCGATTGGAGATCCCTATATGGTCGCAATATAGTCTTGCCGCGGATATGTACACGCAAGGCACCTACCCTTGGTCCATCACGCCAGTTATATCGGAGGGTATCAATGATTTCTCTTCCTTGGGCTTCTATCCTACAAAGACTTATACTTATGCTTCCACCTACGAGGAGAAACTACATATTGCTCCATTCATAGAAGTGGGCTACGAGTTCTTCCGAACCGATAAGGTGAATATGCGAGTGGGGGCTTATGGCGCGTATGCGATACCTATGACTTCCGCTGCAGAGAGAATAGGATTAGTAGAGTATTCCAATATTGACACCCGTCCTCAGACGCAAACACAGGCGAATATGGAGAAGAATATCAGATGGAATCCACTCGTTGATTCCGACAAATATCCTTCGTCTCCACACCGATTGGAAGTTGGCGTCAAACTGACAATACTATTCAATGTAACAGCAGATAACCACAAATGTATGTGTGTAAAAATATAGTTAGTCTGTAAAACAAAAGGTTAACTTTATTATTAACAATTAAATTAACACTATTATGAGAAAGAAATGTCTCCTTTTCCTACTCTGTATGATGACTACAGTAGTAGCGTTCGCAGGCAAAGAGTCTCTCTACACTTTCTACGAAGGTTTTGAAGAGGGTATCCCTGCGACATGGATGCAAGAGTACAACTCTGGACAAGTACCTTGGGTTGTCGAGCAATCAGGAGCGTCCTTGTATCCCGCAGCTGCCATGGAAGGTAATAGCTATGTTGCGTTGCGTAATACTACAGGACAAACCCAGTATTTTACCACGATGTTGGTATCTCCTGTCATTGATTTGACGGAAGTCTTCCAACCTATCTTGGTATTCTCCCATGCACAGCTGCAATATGCAGGTGATGTGGACGCTTTGCGTGTGTACTATAGAACATCTGAGCAAAGCCGTTGGGTAGAAATTGGTCAATACACTAACAAAACCAAGGGATGGAAAAATGACACCATTGTCCTTACTGCACCTTCTGCAACCTACCAAATCGCTTTCGAGGGTATGGACCAAATGGGTCGCGGTATTGCTTTGGATGAGGTTATTTTGCGTCCTACTCCTACTTGTGATGACCCAAGTAATATCTCTGCGGATGGATTGACCGCTAATACAGCCACCCTGCGTTGGAATGGTTCGTTGGATACAGATAGTTTTCGTGTTGTTTTATCAACTACTCAACTAACTGATATGGCAAATATTTCATCTGTAGTAAAAGATGAATTTGTGTTTAATTTTGAATGGCAAGTCAATGGTCTGCAACGTGATACCAAATACTTCGTGTATTTGCAAGCATATTGCGGCAATGCAGAGTCTGAGTGGGCTTCTTTCTCATTCAAAACTAAGAACTTGGCAGAGGTTCCTTTTGTGGAGACCTTTAATAGGGATTATGTTAAGAATACAGCAGCACATGCTAACTATTGGACACACGGTACCAGTTTGCTCAATAGTGATGGAGAAATGGCTTTCATGCCATATATCAATCAAAACACAGAAGATAATGATAGAAGATTCTATAGTTACAATTCTTCTACGGGATTGGTTTTCAATGCGGCAATTACAGCCAAACCACACGACGACGATAAGAATCCGATACCAGCAGGTCATTACCTATATGCGGCTACTCCTGAGATGAATGTGGATAAAGTGTCAAATCTGCAAGTGACTTTCTGGGGAGGATGTTTTGATGGTGTAAGCGAAGAGTTTATGAGTTCACTCATCGTAGGTGTGATGACAGATCCTGCCGATTTCTCTACCTTCGTTCCTGTAGATACTGTTACAACCAAACGTTATCGTGGATTCGATCGTTTCACTGTTGATTTTGCTTCATACAATGGAAACGGAAAGTACATCGCTTTTGCTTCTAACTTCGTGGAGAAGAGTAACCTCTTTTATATGGATGAGGTAGTGGTTGAGGAACGTTCTGCGTTCAAATCAATCACCGATGTGAATATGAGCAATTATAGAGGACAAAGTTTCGAATTGAGTGCAAATCTCAATGGCAATGCACAAGTCCAAGTGGTAGTGGCTCGTGATAGCGTGGATGCTAAAAAGGGTATCATCTACCTAGATCCATTTGAGTTGCCAGCAGAGTATGTATTAGTAAATAAGACTGTATCCGCCAACGAGTTTCCATATACCGTGGAGGTTCCACAGAATGGTGGCCTTGTGCAGGTTTATTTGCGCGGTACAGATGGTGTGAACTATGGTCAGTTTACAGTACCTAAAAAGGTGCTTCTACCAATGAAGTTTACCAATGATATATTACTTGGTTTCGAGGAGAAAGAAGGTTCTAATGTGTGGACTCCAAGGGATATGGCTAACTTTATAGAGGAAACATATACATATGCTTTCCCATACGAAGTAATTACCACACCTCAAAATACCCATGGTGGAACTCCTAAGTATCCAACTTCATACCAAGGAACTTATGGCAATGGATATGAGTCAGCAGGTCGCGTAAAATTGGGTAAGAATCAAGTAATCGATGATGCTACAGGCAATGTGGATTACGAGCAAGCAGTGGGTGACTATATCGCATTACCAGAGGTGGAAGACTTGAAGAGTGTCTATATCAATTTCTGGATGATGGGATATACCACTGAGCATGTGAGCCGAGTAGCCGTAGGTGTGATGACCGACCCATATAATCCTGCTACATTCGATACTCTGAAGATCTTTGAGGAGAATGAGCAAATGTGGCAACCATTTACTGCTACTTTTGATGAATATAAAGGTACTGGTAAATTCCCTGCCATTATGGCATTAAACGCTGATAATAAAGCCGCTGGTGGTTCTTCAAGCGGCTCAGGTGGATCATATCATTCCTACGACCTCTCTTACCAATATATCGATAATGTGACATTGGCTAAGAAACCTGATTGTATGGCTCCTACTGGTATCGTGGCTACAGCTACGGATTCTCAAATAAAATTTACTTGGGATGCCAATGGTATGAATAAGTGGGTAATTCGTCTCTATGCAGATGCAGATGCTACAGAGATGTTAGATTCTGTAGTAGCAACAACTCCTACTTATACTCTTGAAAATCTTCACCAACACACTACCTATTATTATACCGTAGCTGCACTCTGTGGAGAAGAGTTGACAGACGCATTTGTATATTCGGTAACCACAACTTGTGCTCCTTATGAGGCAATTCCTTATATTGAAGATTTCGAGAGTTGGGAAGGTGGCGTGATGAACACTCTTACAGAACCTCTCTGCTGGGTAATGCCTAGATATGGCAACTCCACAGGACTTTATCCTTATGTAGATGCATCGGGTAGTCGTGCATACAAAGGAAAAGCATCATGGGTTTCTTATTCAACCAGTATTAAGCCAGAACAAGATCTGTATGCAGCAATGCCTTTGATGAATGAGGACTTGCAGAAACTTCAAGTGAAGTTCTATGCTAAACCTTCTGGTGTAAATTATGTAGGTGATATATTGTACGTGGGTGTAATGTCTGACCCCAATAATATTGCTACCTTTGATACCGTAGCTGCAGTGGAGTTGATTGATAAAAACTGGTTAGATTATATCGTGCCATTCTTTAATTATACAGGCGATGGCAAATATATAGCCTTTATGGTTCCTGCCGAGAAATACAATCGTGCTATCTACGTAGATGAGATTGTGGTAGATTATCTATCTGACTGCGAGAAAATTCAAAATGTGAAAGCTCGTACGATAACTTCTATAGGTGCAGATCTCTACTGGCAGAAAAGTCGAAGCACGAAGTGGGAGGTACTGCTTACCACCGATACTATGACCTTAGGGTCAAAAGTAGAGGTTGATAGTACCAAAATCTTGTCTTTGGAAACTGCTACTACCATGCCATATAGACTGACATCCTGCCCTACACCTAACAAACTGTACTATGTATATGTACGTGCCGTGTGCGATGAGAACAATAAGGGCGAGTGGTCTAACCCAATTTCATTCCAAACCTCTTGTACTCCTATCACAGCAGGCAATATGGGTGTAATTGATTTTACAAACGAGGATGAATTAGATTGCTGGGTAGTAGGTGTGCGCGAGGGTACCACCGCGGCTCCATCACGCAATACCAATAACTATTTGTACATATTCAATACTGCAGCATCAGATGGTGCATATGCCATTATGCCTACATTGGATGTAGATAGCATCACGCGTTTGCAAGTCACATTTGATGCACACGGTGGTAGTACTGCAACTTATTTGCGCAAACTGACAGTAGGTGTGATTACCAATCCTTCTGACCTATCCACCTTTACAGCTATCCAAACGCTAGACCTCAACAAGGTATCAGCTACTAATGCCGCTGCTAACTACGGATTCAACGAGGCACGCCAATATACGGTTCGTTTTAATCAATATATGGGTGACTACAATGGTGAATATGGCAAGAATATCATGTTTATCTCTGAGTCAGGTACTGCAGCGAACTACATCTATATCAGGAACGTACGTGTAGATACGGTGGGTTCATGTGTTGAACCATTGCAGTTGACTCTCATGGATGCTACTGCCAACGAACTGACCATTGGTTGGGAACAATTACCAAGCAATAAGTACCAAATGCAACTTCTCGCCGAGGATAAGCAGACAGTATTGGTAGATACGATCCTGACCAACAATATGGTGAAGATTGATGGACTGACCATGTTGACGTCATACTACGCTAAGGTACGCCAAATCTGTGGTGTAGGGGATACGAGTATCTGGTCATATCCTACCTTGGTGGAAACCGTTTGTCCAGCATACTATCCATTGCCATATAGCGAGAATTTTGATAGCTATAAGTCAGGTGCAGACTATATGCCAGAGTGCTGGGAGCGTTTCCACAGTAGTACTAGTTACAAACCTTATGTCAATAGCTCTGCGAAGGCAGGTAGTACAGGTAATGGATTCTATATCTATGGTAGTACGTCTGCTTACAACTACGTAGTATTGCCAGCCCTTGAGGGTAAGATTGGCGAAATGATGATGTCATTTGACTATCGAAGCAATAATACCTCTAACGATCAATTCTTCCTCATAGCTGCGGCTACCGACGTTACCAACGAGGAGACTATTGAGGCAACTATGACGGTTATTGATACTGTTAATATGCCTAAATATGCAGATCCAAACAAGGTATGGTACTACTATTCAAACAACTTGTCTGCATATACGGGTGAAGGTGGAAATATCGTCCTAATATCTAAGGGGGTTAATCAAAAGACCTATATTGACAATATCTATATCGAAAAAGCGCCTACATGCTTCCGCCCAATCGGATTCGAATTTCTAAAATCTACCACCTCATCTGTGTCGCTCACATGGACACCAATGGGTAAGGAGACTGCTTGGGATATTGCATACGTAAAGGCTGGTGGTGATGTAGAGGATGCAACCATCGTTACGGTTGATAAATCAAACACAATCCTTTCAGGTCTCAATCATAGTACGGACTATGACTTCTATGTACGCGCTAATTGTGGTAATGGTGATGTGTCCTCTTGGTCTGATATGATATCAGCAAATACGCTTTATTTGGTGGATTTAGTTAACGCAAAATGGAACTTCGACAACTATGCAACTCAATATCCTAGTCCTCTAAGTGCTACTACTCGTCTCGAGAAAGGTTGGATGGTAGGCAATACCAAGAATGCTGCTGTGGGTAATATTCCTTCGAACTTGAAGAATACATACAATACCACAGGAGCGAAGACCATCAATAACCACTATGCTAAATCAGATAGTTGTGCTTTGAAGATAGGAGCTACTACTGCAGCAAACAATGGCGCGTATGCAATCATGCCTGAAATCAATGCGGATTATGATACGCTCCAAGTGCGCTTTGCAGGTCGTGCCGTTTCTGCAGTGGGTAGCAAGATAGCTAATGAGGATTCACTATACACCTTAACCAATGTGGGCTCTACCTATCAACATTCCATCAAGATAGGTACGCTGACCGATCCTTATGATATCACCACCTTCGAACTCCTAACCGACTATACCTTCCAGACGGTTGAGAATGCGAAGCCGATAGTAGAAGGTGGATACTGGGAAGACGTAGTGGTATCGCTCTATGGTGCTAAAGGCAAGTACATTGCGTTTGTATCTGACTACAATGCGCCTAACATTGTCTATATCGATGATGTAATCGTAGAGAAAGTTAATCCATGTATCGCTCCTCCTAACTTTGTTACTATGGATGCTTTGGCTCCTGATAAGGCTACCTTCTCATGGGTGTCTAATGCAGACAAGTGGCAAGTGAAAATCACCGAGGTAGAAACAGGTACTATCGTTGACGAAGCAACTCTGACTGAGCGTACTTGGACTACTACCAAGTTGCAACCTGTAGTGAAATATACCTTTGCGGTACGTACAACCTGTGATGACAATGCATCTGCATGGAAGACATATGATCTGAAGACACCTTGTGTGCCTGTAGCTACACCTGCTGACTTTGTATATGATTTCGAGAACAACTTGTGTGATATTGAATTTAGCCAAAAATTGCCTGACTGCTGGGAGTATGGTAATCTTGTGGGTACAGACAATACAACGTATATACCACAGGCAGAGTTTAATACCAACGCTTATCAATATTCGCGCAACGTTGAGACCGATAATACCAAAGCGGCTGCATTGCACTTGGCAAATGCCGCATCATCTCCTACCGATCACTACGTGATCTTACCTGAGATGAGTTTTGATCTCGACACTTTAGCTTTGCATTTCTGGGCACGTGCAGCGTATTTCTATGTGGCAAATCACAGTACGTCTAGTTATCGTAACCGCTTGTACCAAGCTAATGCTAATTATCAAAAGAGCATTGTGATAGGTGCGATTGCAGATATTGAGGATATGAGTACATTTGTGCCAATGGATACATTTACCTATTCTCAATCGTGGACTTCATATTCTGGTATCTTGACAACCAAGGATGCGACAGGAAATGACTATTGGGAGGAGGCATTGATTCCTTTGAAAGACTATCAAGGCAAAGGAAGAATCGTGCTTTTCTATCCTAATAATACCAAAGTGTCTCACTTCTTTATCGATGATATGAGCCTTGTGGGTATAGATGTATGTTATGCAGCTTCTAACCTACGTGCAACGGCTATTACTGCTAATGCTGCTACCTTGAATTGGACCGTTACGGGCAATGATAGCGTACGCTTGCAGGTGGCAGCTGATGATCAGTTTGCTGAGGGTAAGCTTATCCTAGACAAAGTACTCGTCAACGCAAATGGTTCGTATTCAGTAGCTGGATTGGATGGCGGTAAAGAGTATGCTTTCCGCGTACAACACCTCTGTAACGAAGAGGAGTCCGCAGATTGGACTATGGCTAAGTTTACAACGCTCTACGATGTTCGATTCTATGAGAACTTTGCTGCGGAACGTACCTATCCTATCAATTGGACCCGAGCAGGTGGGGTACCTGAAGATATTTTCGCGGCAACAGCGAAACTTTCGTCTGTAACAGATGAGGGACTCAACTGGCAACGTGCGACTTCATGTGTGTTTGCTAATACAGCGATGCGTACTACTACATCTAGTAGTCTTACTACTAAATATAACCATTGGTTGATCACACCAGTGATTGATTTGGCAACTGCTGATAGTAAGCAACAACTGATGTTGTCATTCCAAATGGGTCTGTCGGGTATTGGCGGTGCTGAACAATTGCCTAACACTCCTGGATTAGGTGATAAGTTCTTCGTGGCTGTATCCGAAGATGGTGGTGCTACATGGAAAAAAGAGAATACCACTTGGTGGTCTGACGATACCGAGGATAATGCTGCGTTCTCCTATGCTGCTATTCCATTGGAGGGCAAGATGTATAACGTAGATTTGTCTCAGTATAAGGGTAAGCAAGTGAAGTTGGCGTTTGTTAACTATTCTGTCAACACCAATTCAGATAACTATATCTATTTGGCTAATATTACCATCAACAATGCAGAGCTTGAGACTTATGCAGCTGCTACATGCCAATGGTGTGATTATGAAGATGCTAACTTCTTCATTGATGCGAATGATCTTCGCGTGGCAGAGACTTCTACCTACACTAAGTATGAGCAAGCTAAGAAGGATGGCGTGAGTGATAAACTTATCACCATGAATCTTACCGTTCAAGCTGCGGCGAATGCCATCTATCAAGCTACTATTTGTGAAGGTGAGACCTACGAACAATATAACTTCACTATCCAGAAAGCTACTAAATCTGCTGTTTATAAGCAAAAACTTACAGGAGTGAATGCATGTGACTCTGTAGTGGAACTCAACTTGACAGTATTGCCAAAACTGCGTACAACTGTTGAGCAAACCATCTGCCAAGGTGACTACTACGAGTTTAATGGTGTGAAGTACTATACCAGCACCATCCAATCTGACACGTTGACATCTCAGGTTACTGGTTGCGATAGCATCGTAACGCTCTATCTCACTGTTAACGCAATTATTGAAGGCACAGTGGAAGAGCATCTTTGCCAAGGCGAATCGGTTGAGTTTGGCAAGTTTGGTACAATCACCGAAGCAGGTACATACGTAGATACTATTAAGAATGCGCTCGGTTGCGACTCTGCAGCTACGCTCAATGTATTTGTGCACGCACCTGTGGCTACCACCGTACGTGGTGCTATATGCGAAGGTGAGAGTTACACTCAAGATGTTTGGAATGGTTTGACACAAGCGGGCGACTATCCATCTGAGCAAGAGACCATTTGGGGCTGCGATAGTATCGTTACACTCCACCTCATGGTAGCGGATGCTAACAAGACTATCTACGACAATATCACCTCTGCTGATCTGCCATATGTGCTCAATGGCGAGGAGTTGTTGCCTGTAGGTACTACCGATGGTACATACACCAAGCTCATTGACCTCAGCTGCGGTACTATCACAGCGGTGATTACTGTGGGTCAAGTTACCGACGTCAATAGCGTATATCAAAATAGCCTTGCTTTGGCTCCAAACCTCGTGACTGTGGGTCAAGAGACCAATGTATATGGCTCATTTGATGAGGATGCAGTATTGGAGGTTTACCATACTACTGGTGCATTGGTTTACCGCTCAGCGAACACCAACGTAGTTCCTGGCTTGCCAACAGCAGGTGTATATATGGTGACCGTGAAGTCTAATAACCAAGTATTCCAATCAATGTTGATCGTTCAATAACCAACGAACCAACATTCCTATACATTCGAAGGCTGCCCAACGGCAGCCTTCGTTGTGTTATAGAGTCTATCGGGCGGGGGGATAAGGTAGGGGGATAGATATGTTGTACAACATATTTGCTGTTTTTTTAACACAAATAATTGGTAATGTTTAAAAAAATAAGTAATTTTGTGCGCTTTTAGGAAGAGAGTGGGGCACGTACTATAGAATTGTACCGTTTGATGCTACCAAAATTGACCCAAAACAATCAACAACAATATAAACAACGTGGGTGAAATTCCCACACATTATTAACCAAAACACAAACGTTATGATGAACAAACACAAAGAGAATGGCTTTCGTAGCCTACTCATGACATTTGCAGTATTTGCAATGTCGTTGGTTAGCATCG
>JAEIGA010014696.1_pt1 | contig 11912 bp, 5 predicted proteins | sample 9270691 | NCBI WGS metagenome assembly JAEIGA01 (sample SAMN17057246, study PRJNA624740) | gut metagenome | biome: biome; isolation source: fecal sample | host: Bos grunniens | place: China: Xizang | collected 2019
ACCTCATCTGTCACGAACACTTGGTTGCAGTAGAGTTGGATCTTATTGCGTTGAATATCAATATTATTCTTAATACGAGGGAAATACAAGATACCCGTCAAATTGAATGGGTAATCCACATTCAGGTGAATATGGAAGAGTGGCTCATCCATCTGATGAGGATAGAGTTGGTGATAGAACTTCTTGTAGTCCTCTTCGGTCAAATCCGCAGGCTTGCGTGTCCAAGCTGGATTGACATCGTTGATGATATTCTCCTCATCGGTCTCCACTTGCTTGCCGTCCTTCCACTCTTTTTTCATGCCAAAAGCAATCTCCACTGGCAAGAATTTGCAGTACTTAGTTAGCAAACCTTCTACCGTGCTATCTTCCAGATACTGAGCGTATTCCTCATTGATATGCAGCACGATATCTGTTCCGCGCTCGGCTTTGATAGTCTCCTCCATCGTGTATTCTGGCGAGCCATCGCACGACCAATGTACTGCCTTGGCATCCTCTTGGTAAGATAGGGAGAAAATCTCCACTTTGTCTGCCACCATGAAGGCAGAATAGAAGCCAAGACCAAAGTGGCCAATAATGGCTGCGGCGTTGTCCTTATACTTATTGACAAACTCCTCGGCACCAGAGAACGCGATTTGGTTGATGTATTTATCCACCTCCTCTGCAGTCATACCGATACCGTGATCTTGCACGGTGAGGGTCTTTTTCTTCTTATCAATAAGTACGCGTACGCGCGTATCACCTAATTCGCCTTTAGCTTCACCTACAGAAGATAGGGTTTTCAATTTTTGCGTAGCATCTACTGCATTTGAAACTAACTCACGTAGGAAGATTTCGTGATCTGAATAAAGAAATTTTTTGATAATGGGGAAAATGTTTTGTGATGTTACCCCGATGTTGCCTTTTGTCATACAATTATGTAGTTTTAAGAGTTTTAAATGTTTTAAGAGTTCAAAGGTATATCTACAAATAGTTTGCCAAAGGGGGATAAACTGCCAAAATGGCATAATAAAACCGCTTACATATGGAGATATAAGCGGTTGTATATTAAGAAGAAAGAATCTCTATGTTTCGAGTACAGGGATTAGAGCATGAACTTCGCCCATCCTTGTTTACGTTTGGTCTTACCAGCCACGGCATGTTTGATGATATACAAAGTACGCTTTTGCAAACGTTCAGTAGGAATTACATAATCCGAAACTCCATCGTATACTGGACAAGAATACACCTGTTCTCCTAAAGCATTGTAGATATATAATATATCGCCATTTTGTGGATTTGATAAATAGACCACACTAGTAAGTTTATCATAACTGATACTGTCCATAAGTATTGGCAAGTTATACTCATCCACTTTCTCTCCAGCCGAAAGAGTTTTCACTTTAACAGGTTCGGAGAGTGGTGAGATATGCTCCTCACACCCTTTAGTGATATCCGAACTTTGCAATGCGTAGTAGAAGGTCGCCTCAGATGCAATATTGGTAATTTCATATACGCAGAGTACTTCATCTTCAAACGCATCAATAGCCACATCCTTTCCACGATAGATGTAACTTACATTACGCGAGCAAGTTGCGACAAAAGCATCCATTGCTACACCATTTCCACCCATATTCGTGAACGTAAAACGGAATTGTGTAAAGTTATCTTCCAGCTTGAAATTGTGCGTAAATGTTTTTCGTTTTGTGGATGGTAATATATTGGTAGATGCATTCGGAAGAGTCACCCATTCCACTCCATTCCATGCTTCCAAGAGAAGTTTTCCAACCGTATCCACATCCGTAGTAAAGGCATTGAGCCAAAAAGAAATGGAAGTAATTGGTGCAAGATACAATTCGGATGTAATTTGATCACCTGTATTCTTCCAGAACAAGGCACGTACTCCTTCTGATTTAGAAGATGTGGTAGTTTGCGTGATATTACTCTTCCATCCTTCGTCAGCAATAGCCTCACTATTGTTGAATTGCTCAAAACCTTGGATGAAAGACGATTCTCCCTCCTCTGATTGGAACAATGTGAGGTAGTATAGTACAGCATCTTCTACTGGTTTCCACGAAATACGGAAAGAATACGGGGATATATGGGTAGTAGGTTTTAATATTGGTGTAGTGATATAAGTAGGTCTTGGTGAAGTTCCCTTGAGAGTAACAGAAGCAGTAGCTCCTGGTGTAGCAAAAGTAAGAGAGCCCACGACCTCATCACAACTTTGTCGGTTAGGGATGTAACTCACCCAAACTTTCTGTGAGAAATCTGTATCTTTATTTGCCTGAATATCAATAAATTTTTTCCATTCACCGCTACCTCTTTCAGGAGCCTGTTCGCCCAATGCAATCATGAAATTACCTTTGATAGAAGCAGTAATCGTGTCAGATTGTAGCGCTTGCGCCGAAAGTTGAAGAGACTGTGGCGTCCAATCAACGATCTTCTTTTTATCCGAGACAGTAGTAACAAAATGCATCTCATTGACATCTGTTTGCATTGCCACTTCACCTAGACCACGGTAAATAAAGCTTAGTGAGCCATCATGGTCTTTAATATCAAAAATATTTTGTTCAGAAAGAACTGTTCCATCATGTAATTTTGGCACAAAAGTTGTGACATTTTGTGTGCCAGGATAGGTATCAGAAGGTCTTCCATTGTCGCCATTTCGGCGTAGATTCCAAAATATACCATTTGCCTCTTCAAGGTGTACACGAAGGATGTTTGGTCCATTATTTGGAGAGTTGTTATCCCATGCAGATTGTTGAAAATCAATATGCCACACAAGCATTCCTGAGCCAGGCAAGTATGTATCCCATCCAGTTTGTTGTCGGTACTCAAGTAGGAAAAACTCAGCAGGGCTAGGCGTTTTTCCGTTCATATTATGTTGCTGATTAGCAATAAGATATGCTTGATTATCAGAAGCTAGTGGCAGCAATGTATATTGGCCTTTTTCGGAGAGTTGTTGTGGCTTTATCCAACCTAAATAGAATCGCTCATACGCGCTATATGTAGGTGGAGTACGACCGGCATCTGTATGGCTACCCGAACACATGATGGACCAGTTTGCTACAGAATAGTATTTATACTCTGTATCGTACAAGTCGGGTAATCCGAGTACATGCCCGAACTCATGACAGAATGTACCGACCCCCGCTCGTACATCTCCATTGACACCAGAGTGCTCTGATGTACATGCATATGTGGCAAGACGTTTACCATCTACGGTAATATTCAAGCTAATCATATTGCTTTGGTGTGGCCATATATTGTTTTCAGCCGCTCCTTCAGACTCGTTGTATCCTGCATAGAATATGAATACGTTGTCTAGAATGCCGTCGTTATCAGTATCGTAATGCGCAAAATCCACTCCACTTTCGGCCGCTAATTGGCATGCTTCAATAACCATTTCGTGGGGTTTTCTATCCTTATATTTCCCTTCCGTTGCGCCATAGTATTCCAAATTTTTGCTCACAGTAAATGGTCCAAAGGCATCAAATTGAGGCAAGAAAATGCTATCTGATGAAGCTATAAAATAATCACGGCAGGAACCAGCAGCACCATTGTAGTTGTAGCCTGATTGGTTGAGGAGGTTGTTGAAATCTTCTAATGTTTGCTGAAAAGGAAGATCCTTAAAACCAACCAACAGGACCAATGCTCTAGGGCTTCCAGTCAGGGGATAATTGGATGGTATTCGTTGTTGTTCCCTTATCCGCGCAGCCTTACGGATGGCAGCTCCGTTTTGGATGATATCTTCAAGTGATTGGTTGCCCTCCACCAGGAAGCCTCTATTATCACGTTGAAGGGGTGTACCGTCAAGCAGTGTATAGAAATGGTGATATTCATCACCATGAAGTCGCACCATAATGGTAGTTCCGTCGGGTTGTGTAATCTCAATTGGATATGGGGTAGCTGGCACAGCCCAAAGAGCTAGTGACACTGTGCAGCATAGAATAGAAAATAACAGTTTTTTCATTTTTATGTCGCCTACTTAAGCATTTTACATTAAAATCGCTGCAAAGATAGTTATTTTTTTTTGATTATGCAAAAAAAAACGAAAAAGGGTAAATGCAAAATGGCAAAGTAAAGCAAAAGTCCCTTTAAGATATACGAATCACTAAGTAATCACTAACTAATCACTAAGTAATCACTAACTAATAACTAAGTATTGATAGAAGGAGGAAAGGGGGAAATAAGGAGGGAAGAATAGAAAAAAATGGACTTCCAAAAGAAGTCCATTTTTGAGAATCTATTAGATAGAAAAGATATCTACAGTGGTAGATAAAATTTACTAAAATAGATTATTTTTTGTACATTTTGCGTGTTTCAAGGATAGTTTTAACATCCATATCAAGGTGAACGCGCTTGTTGTTCATGATATAGTATTTACCCTTAGCACTTGCCTCAGCAGGTTCCTCTTCCTCGTCTGGAGTAATTTCCATGTTGGTATAAGTATACTTGAGGATAGCGAGATCATATGGTTCTACTACGCTAGTAGGATAGCCAGCTTCGTCAGTGTTCACAGCGAGACCAAACCAACGACCTGGGTTCAGGTAGTCAAGCCACTCCACCTCAGCATAGTACTGAAGTCCCTCTTCAGAATCATACAACTCAGCATATGCCACAGTAGCCGTATTGTAGGTATTATACTCTTCGTCATAGTTGATGAAATACATCTCAGCGCCGCCATTGAACGCGTTGAGATAGAGGTTCGCATCCACAGCAACAGTCTCGTCATACATGTTAGCAACGGCTTGTTTGAAGAAATCACCATAGCTTTGTAGGTCAATCATTTTACCTGCTGGACCTACGTAAGGGATGATAGAATCGCCTACTTCAGCAACCATAAAGCCACCACCACCTACGAGTTGGCCATATGCAGAAGCCCATTTAGGATCTTTGTCCACGATTACATACATAGGCATAGGCACAAACATGATGTTGCCCGCACCAGTAAGTGTATTGCCTACAGAAACGATATCTGCATCCCACACACCCAAAGCGATGTAACCGATTTGGCACTTAGCGCTATCACCACTAACGAATTTAACATATTGCTCGGTGTTTGGCACCATTTGGATAGGTTCCGCCTCGCTCATACCAAACAAACCATAGTCAGAGAACTCAAAGCGCTCGTACACAACGTCGTAAGATACGTTGACAACACAAGTACCAGGAGTAGCTCCTTCCGCAGAAGCCGTAACGACAGCAGTACCTACGCCAGTACCGATAATGATACCACCGTCAGCCACTTGCACAACAGTAGAGTCGCTAGTAGTCCATTGGATGGATAGTTGTGTACCCACAGGAGTAATAGCAGCAGAGAGTTTCTCCATATCACCAACACCAATGGTAAGTGAATCAGGAGCAATAGTAATTGTGGCCTTGTTTTCAGGAGTTGGTTCGCAGCCCACAAATGCGAGGACTACGCACGCGAATAGCGCGAAAAATACATTCTTTTTCATAATTGATTATTTTATAGTTATTATTGCTATTGTTTTGTAGCCAATTCAGTAGTTTGACGGATATAAGGGTTGTAATTTGTTTCGCTGGTAGGTATGATAAATGTGAACATAATATCGGTAGTAGGCGAAATGGTTTGATCCTTTCGGAATTGGTTTGCGCCCAAAGTGACGGCTTGTCCCCAGCGGCGGAATGTTTGCAAACCATATCCTTCACCCCATAGTTCAACGCGCCAGTTGTAGCGGATTGCTTCCTTGAGTTTATTCGCATCTGCTGCCCACTCAAGTTTCTTGATTGTGTATTCGCCTTCTTTGCCCTCTTTGACACGTTGGTCTGTTAGTTTGGTCAAATATTCTAATGCCAAGTCGTTATCTGGTGTAGTTGCCATTGCAGCAGCCTCAGCAGCAATGAGATAAGCAGTTTCAATACGCATGAAGACATTGTCGCTCAACCAGACACGATCTCCCATGAGTTCGTTGGATTGGGCAGAGAAAAATTTGCCATCAGGTGCATATTGATACCTTGTTGCACCATTTGCACGAGAATAGTTGCCCCACCAATTCTCACGAATATCCCAACCTTGTGCCGTAATTTCACCGAGTAGGTTGGCATCAATGCCTTTGACATCACCAGCAGATGCATAGCTATATGAATAGATATCGCATTGTCCGAAGAAAGATGCGAGTGCTGTGGTATTCTCGATTGTGACATCTTGTCCCCAAATCCAGTTAGGAGATTCAACATTGTTGAAACCATTGGTGAGCACATCTTCTTTAGGAAGGATAGTAGCAGAGGTATTTGCAATAAGCTCTTGGGCATATTTCAAAGCATTTTCGTAGTCCCCTTTGTTTAGATAAGAATAAGCAAGTGTCATACGAGCAACGTCAATATTGGTTTCTAACTTGCTAGAACGCTTCATTTGATTGAATGCCTCAAAGTATTGGATAGCCATATCCAAATCCTCTTCCACACAGCGATATACATCAGCAGCCGTAGCACGAGGTGCGCCTAAAATGGAGTCACCCAATGTGGCTTTCTCCGTGTAGATAGGCACTGATAATTCTGACTCAATATCATCAATTTCAGCGACGGTCTTGCAGAAATATCGTTGTAAAGCTGCATATGCCCATCCGCGCATGGTGAGCAACTCAGCATAATAGAATCCGTTGGCGTATTGCTCATCAGTGATGGTAGTAGGGTCAAAATCAAGGTCAGGACGTCCTTGTTTGTCTAAGGCATTGATACCTTTGTTGCAGTTGCGGATGATATTATAGTAGTATGTCCAGAAATATGCTGCACGTTGGTAGGTGCGTCCATATGCATCTGTAGTAAACCATCCATAGCTCTGCGTATTCATCGCTGCATCACCGCAGCAAAGGTCTCCATATAGATCAATGGATCGTTGGCCAAAATAGTCGTGTTCACCGCCATAAGCATAGAGCAAAGAGTAGACACCCTTGACGGTACCTTCGGTAACGTTATCCATATTTTGATATTGATCTTCAGTGATCGTGCTACCGCCAGGCATTTGGTTGAGGTCGCAAGCGACAAATGTAAACGCTGCGAAGATTGTCAATATATATAATTTAGTTTTCATAACTCGTTAATATTAAATACGTTGATATTCTATCCTTTGGTTTTAGAATGACAATTTGATACCACCCATCACCGTTGACAATGGGCTATATCCGTGCGTATCAGATGACCCCGTGAATGATGTCATTGGGTTGTATCCCTTACGCGCTGTAGCGATAGCCAAATTGTCTGCACTGAGATAGATATGCAGGCGGTTGAGTTTGATTTTCTCAACAAGTTTCTTAGGGAAATTGTATCCCATTTGGATTGAATTGAGCGAGAAATAGGAATTGCTTGTCAAGAATCGTGTAGACGCAGCATTGGCATAACTATCATACATACCATTGGCATTTGAGAGGCGAGGTATGTCGGTATTAGTATTATTTTCTGTCCACGCATTGCGCATGTCGGTATGCCAGTTGTGACCACCAACAGGGCCATTTGCCATAAGCGTCATATAGGTGTAGTCATAGCCATAACCACCTATCTGATAAGAACATGCAACAGAAAGTGTAACACCATACACATCCAAATCGAAGCCAATACCTCCGCTCAAGTCAGGGAGATAAGATTTCCCCACATATTTTGAAGTAGCAAACGACATGTCAACAATCATGGTGTCGCGCAAATATTGCTCATAGTTGTCAACCCCCTTCTCCTCTTGCTCCATCATCCAGTGGTGGAGTGAAGGGATGTAATTATACTCGTTATTGCCTTTATCAGCTAGCCAGCCACCATCTCTACTGTCGTAGTATGCCTTATAGAGCGCATCACCTGTCTCGGGGTCAACACCTCCATATTCAACAGTATAATGGTCGTACATCGAATGTCCCACTGCCATAGCACCAGACATCTTTTGACGAACCGGGTTGCCGTTAGCATCGTAGTAGTCGATAGGCATTTCTACCATTTTGTTCTTATAGTGGGCACCATTCAAACGAATATCCAACTTCACGTTACGTGTATCAACTGCGTGGGCCTTGAATGTGAATTCTACACCTTGGTTTTGCATTTTCGCATCGTTGACAGGTTTTGAACTATAGCCCAAAGAAGGCGCTATCGCACGTCCGAAGAGCATGTTATCGGTAAGTTTGTGGAAATAATCCAATTCCACATCCAGGTATTTACCTACAGAGAATTCCAAACCTACGTCGGTGGTGTTTGCACGCTCCCATGTAATATTTTCATTACCCTTGCTACCCCACAAATATCCAATCTCACCATTGACATTCACAATGGAGTAGAGGTCAGTGTAGGAATAGAGCGATTCTACCTGGTTACCCAGCACACCCCAAGAGAGGCGGAGTTTACCATTCTTAATCCACTCGCTCACAGGTTCCATAAAATCTTCGTTGGTAAATGACCATGCAGCACTTACTGAGCCGAAGTGACCCCAACGATGACCTGGCGCATAGCGAGAAGAACCATCCGCACGATAATTAGCACTGATCAAGTATTTCTCATCATATGAATAAGTCATACGCGCCAAATAAGAATCCATTGCAAAGCCATCGGCATTACCCTCAATGGCGTTCATCTGAATGGCATTGGATAAATTCAGCGATTCACCATCCGCAAGATATGCCTTGTAACCGTATACATAATTCGAGCGATAATAGAGATTCTCATGTACCACCGCAGCATCGATATTGTGATCACCGATATTGGTCACATAGGATAACATCTCCTTGGCTGTGAAACTGAGTGCGTTGGTTGACTGTTGCAATAAACGACCAATACCCGCCGCATCACCGTAATATTTGTTAGTGAGGTCAGAGTAAAGGTTGTTGTAGTAGTGCAAGCCCGCATCTACGCTGAGTTTCAATCCCTTATAGAGTTTCAACTCCAGTCCTCCTTGTGCATTGACGGTATGTTGTACTTGTTTTTGCTTATCCAAGTAAAGCGCACCTGCAGGGTTAATACCAAAACCAAAAGAACGTCCTTTTTCATCTCCATAATCGTATGCTAATCTGCCTGTGCGAGGATCAATATACGTCTCACCATCGTCATTACGCAAGAAAACAGGGTAGATAGCAGGAATAGCATTGACGTAGTAGAAACCGTTGTTCATCGCACCATCACCCTCTTGGTTAGGAGAGTTCATATCGCTGTATGAATACGAAACATTCAAGTTTCCTTTGAGCCATTTCTTTGGGGTAAAATTAAGATTACTACGCAATGTGATACGGCTGTAATCAGATGATTGATAGTATCCTTCATCCTTCAGATAACCGATACTGGTATAATAGTCTACTTTCTCTGTACCTCCGTGAAATTTCACTGTGGCATTGGCCTTTTGTCCGATACGGAAAATCTCATCGCGCCATGACTCGAGATTCTCATACCCCTTACGACGTGGGATGCTCATATCAAAAGTTGGATTCAGTTCGCCACCAACCACATTACCTTTCTTATCGAAAATCAAACCACTATTCACCAGATACTCACCGTTAGCATTCCATAGATTGTAACCAACTGGCAAACCAGCACTACTATACAAGGCTTTGCTAGCATTTTTAGCAGCTGTATATTGCTTTTCTCCATTAACAATACGGAATGAGTTATACAAGCTCCACCATGACATTGTTACATACTCCTCTGGGCTGGTTATCACATCATACAATGGCAACAGACGCATGTTAGCACCATACTTCACGTCCACATCTATCTTGCCTTCTTCGTTGGAGTTACCCTTTTTGGTAGTGATGACCACCACACCATTCGCACCACGGCTACCATAGAGAGCCGTAGCAGCAGCATCTTTCAAAACGGTCGTAGAAGCAATATCACCTGGATCAATCGCAGAGATATCACCATCATAAGTCACACCATCTACCACATACAAAGGAGTCGCACTACCATTCAATGAGCCTACACCACGGATCACCAACGTGGCATTCGTTCCTGGCTGACCAGAAGTGTTCACCACTTGCACACCTGCTACCTCGCCAGCCAAGGCCTTAGACACCTCGGTTGGGCTTTTTTTCTCAATCACCTCAGCATCAACACTTTGCGCAGAACCTGCAAAACTACCCTTCGACACATTACCATAACCTGTAACCACAACCTCCTGAATGATTTCAGTTGCCTCGTGCAAAATGATAGTCATACGCGCCTGAATCGCAACTTCTTGCGTCTGCATACCCACAAAACTTACTACTACAATCGTAGCATCGTCGGGAACAGACAACAGGAATTCTCCATCATAATCCGAGATGGTACCTAGTGAAGTGCCTTTTACTGTAATACTAGCACCTATCACTGGCTCATTACTCGAATCTAGAACAACTCCGCTAATTTGCTTCTCAGCCATCATTCCTAGACTAAGAAAGCACAATGCTAAAAGTGTAAAAATCTTTTTCATTCGTTTATTTTATTTATAATTCATAATCAGTATTTCTGTTTTCCACCCAGAAGGGCACAAATCGGCTGCAAAGTTAGTATTTTTTTTTGAAATACACAACCTTTAGCCGTTTTTTTGTACAATAATGTAAATAATGCCATTCAAAACAGCAAAACAATAGGTATAAATAATAGAAACAATCGTAAAAGACTAGTCATACATCAAGGTGTACAACTTATCCTCTAGATATACTTCATTGGCAATCTCTTGCAGCTGAGCTGGGGTGATTTCCTGCAATCTAGCAAAAGTCTCTTGCCATAGTGGAGCACGATGATAATACAACATCTGTTTGCCCATAGCCAATGCATTGTTCTCTTGATTCTCTGCGGATATAGCCATTTGCCCTTGCAGCTGCCTAAGCGCCCGATGAAATTGCGCTGACGTCAGTCGTACTTCGCGAAAACGCTTCAACTCCTCGCAACATAATTCTATACACTGATTTTTATATTGGGGTTCGCAAGCTAAATAGATACTCCAATAGCCCGTGTCGCTCAAAGGAGTCGTTTGCGACTCCACCGTATAGACCAAACCATATTTCTCGCGCAAAGATAGATTCAAACGGCTTGACAAACTGCCTCCTCCTAAGATATTATTAATCAAATACATGGGAAGCTGATTCTTGTCGCCAATGGCGTATGCGTGCGAACCTAATATCACATGCGTTTGATGCGTATGACGACGAAATACGCGGGTGGAAGCTGCCGGATGGTGCTCTAACTTCCCGCCTTGTACATTGACCGCACTTGCTGCCATCTCACCCAATTCTCTCTCCGCGGCTGATAGCACTTGTTTTCTTGACACGTTGCCGTAGACAAATAGCACCATACGCTCAGGACGATAATAACTTGCCATCCAGTTCAACGCATGTTGGGCTGAAGAAGATAACTTACGCAACGTCTTTTTCGTACCCAAAACAGGCATCGCTAATGCACTACCCTCGAATATCAAACTTTCAAAATCATCGTATATCAGTTCGCTGGGCGAATCGTTGTAACTCTCTATCTCATCCAAAATCACACTTAACTCTTTATCCGTTTCCTTCTTGGGGAATGTGGGGTGCATCACCATGTCGGCTAGCAAATGCAAGGTCGTGCGAAAATGCCGACTGAGGGTAGCGGCATAATACGTCGTCTCTTCTTTGGTCGTATACGCATTGATTTCTCCACCGATATCCTCCATATGACGAATGATTTGGCGTGAAGAAAAATGTTTCGTCCCTTTGAACAAACAATGCTCCACATAATGTGCCATACCATTATGCTCAGCTGCTTCATGACGCGTACCTGCCCCAACCATAATGCCAACATATACGACAGGAGATGTTGTCTGGCGATGCACAATTTGAAGGCCATTTGGTAAAATATGATAAAAAGTTTCGTTCATATTTGGTAGTTTCAAAAAAAAGTAGTAATTTTGCACCCGATTTCAGCGGCATTGGCGGAATTGGTAGACGCGCTAGACTTAGGATCTAGTTTCGAGAGGAGTGAAGGTTCGA
>JAEIGA010014697.1_pt1 | contig 11912 bp, 12 predicted proteins | sample 9270691 | NCBI WGS metagenome assembly JAEIGA01 (sample SAMN17057246, study PRJNA624740) | gut metagenome | biome: biome; isolation source: fecal sample | host: Bos grunniens | place: China: Xizang | collected 2019
ATCACAAATGACGGCAAATTATTGACTTTGCTTATTTCAGTTTTTCCTTTAGTTGAACTGAAAGGCGCAATTCCTATAGGTTTGGGACTTCAAGAAAATTTATTAACTTCGGCAACGCTTGCTTATATAGGTTCAACTTTAATTTGTATACCTGTTTACTTTTTATTAATTCCTATATTTAATTTGTTAAAGAAAATTAAGTTTATTAAAAGGTTAGTTGAAAAAATAGAAACGGTTTTAAAAAATAAAGCGATTAAGGTTTCTAAAGCAACGGAAAACGCAGACGAAAAGAAAGATAAAATTTTGGCTCTTGCTTTATTTATATTCGTGGCAATTCCTTTTCCCGTAACGGGAATATGGACGGGTACTGCAATCGCCGTATTTTTGCAAATGAAATTTTCAAAATGCTTTTTGCCACTTGTTTTAGGTAATTTGGTGGCAGGCATATTAATTACTTTGCTCACTTTGCTTTTCAAAAACAACTTAAATATTATAATTAATGCGTTATTTGTAATAGCAATTATAATGCTTATAATTTTCATAGTAAAAGTAGTAAAAAGCAAGCCCGAAGAGCAATAATTATTAGCAAAAAAATATAAAAACAAAGACAAGGAAGAAGAAAATATGCTAAAAGCAATAGCTTTTAACGACGAAATAACGTTATACTGGGACAGAGCGCAGTCGTTTGTTAAAGGGGACAAATATAAAGTTGAAGTAAACGGCGAAGTTTATTACGCACAAAAAACCCACTATGAACTTTATAATTTAGAAAGTCAAAAGTTGTTTAAAGCAAAAGTAACCTTAATTGACAGCGACGGTAAAGAAAAAGAATTTATAGGTGAAGGCGAATATCTTACTCTAAAAAACAAAAACAAAATCGACGTAACTAAAGCGCCGTATTACGCTGTTGGCGACGGCATAACCAACAATAGACAAGCCTTGCAAAAAGCCTTTGACGATTGCACGGAAGAAGACTATATTTATATTCCAAAAGGCGTCTTTGTTACGGGCGGATTAAAACTTCACTCTAACAGCGAACTTTACGTTGAAAAAGGCGCAGTTTTACAAGGAACGGCTGACCATAAAGACTATTTGCCTAAAATTTTAAGCAGGTTTGAAGGCGCTGAACTTTATTGTTATCAATCGCTTATCAATATGGGCGAATTAGATAGAAACGGGGGCTATAGTTGTAAAAACGTTATAATTCGTGGTGGAGGACAAATAAAAGGTGGCGGAGGCGAATTAAGAAAAGATATCATTGATACCGAACTTGTTTTACAAAAAGACTATATGGAAAGTTTGGGCGAAAAATTAAAAGAGTGTGAAACGCCCGTTACTATTCCAGGCAGAGCAAGGGGCAGGCTTATTAATATGAGCAACTGTCAAAATATCGTGTTAAGCAATATTGAATTTTTTAACTCTCCATCGTGGAATATTCATTTTATTTATAGTGATAATATCGTTACGAATAGATGTTCGATAACTTCAAAAGGAATATCTAACGGCGACGGATGGAATCCCGATAGTTCAACAAATTGCACGGTGTTTGACACGGTATTTAATACGGGCGACGACTGTATTGCAATTAAGTCGGGTAAAAACCCTGAAGGAAATATAGTAAATAAACCGACTAAAAACGTTAAAATTTTCGACATCAAAGTGCTTTGCGGACATTCGGTTGCAATAGGTAGTGAAATGTCGGGTGGCGTTGACGGTGTTTACGTATGGGATAGTGATATTGTTAAAATTGAAGAAGGCATTAGGGTAAAAGTTACCAAAAAGCGTGGTGGCTACGTTAAAAACCTATTCGTTTACGACTGCGATTTATGTAGCGCCGTGATAACTTCAAGATATTCGTGTAACGACGATGGTGAAGGCGCAAACCAAATGCCTTATTTAGAAAACTTCCATTTTGAAAACGCTACGTTTACAGGTGTTTCTGAATATGCAAGCGGAAGATGTGAAAACGTACCGTGTTTGTCTTTTATAGGTATGGATAGCGACGACCATCACGTTAAAAACGTAACTGTAAAAAATTGCGTATTTAAAAGGGATAAAGATAATCAGCCTGCAAAATTACGCTTTGAAAGGGTAGATAATTTAGTAATAGATAACGCTATTTTTGAATAAAAAACAAAAAAATATGCAAAACTCCTAAAGACGAGTGCTTTAGGAGTTATTTTTTTGTCTAACTGTTTTTATTTTAGTCGTTTGAATAAAAAAACACCTGAAAAGCAAGGCTAACTTAATATAATTAAGTTGACAAACCAAACAATTCATAGTATTATTAAAAAAGAGAGGGCAAATTATGAATAAATTAGACTTAATTGACATTAAAATTATAAACTTTTTACAAAAAAATGCACGTATGCAAATTAAAGATATTGCTAAAGAAGTGTATTTGTCGTCACCAGCCGTTTCAACAAGAATTGAAAGGCTTGAAAAGGCAGGCATAATCAAAGGATATCACGCATCTATTGATATGATAAAAATGAATTACTATATTAAAGCGTTTATCGACGTTGTAGTGCCACCAGACAAAAAAGAAGAATTTTACACTTATATTGAAAAGGTTAAAAACGTTATTGAATGCAACTTCGTTACGGGTGAATTTTCAATGCATTTAAAAACTGTTTTCCACACGACGCAAGACCTTGATGAATTTGTAATGCGTCTTCAAAAATTTGGTCCAACAAGGACGCAAATAGTCTTTTCTACTAACATTGAATCAAGAGGCGTTCAATTTTCAGAAGGGCAATAGTTTAAAAATTTAAAATAAGGCGAAAATAGATTATATCTATTTTAAAACTTAAAAAATCCTTGTAAAAAACGTTAACGTATGATACAATATTAAATAATCGTTTGTTGTTTTTTGCAAAAATATTTGTTAAAGGAGATTGTTATGGCGTTATTTAGAAAAAATATTGAATGGTCGGGTTCTTCTAAAGACCTTATTGTTTACAAATATCCACTTGAAAACTCAGGTAGGGAAATTAATAGAAAGTCTACCTTAACGGTTAGAGAGGGTCAATGTGCTATATTCGTACATAAAGGACAAATAGCCGACGTTTTTGGTCCAGGACTTTACGACCTTGGAACTGATATCGTGCCTATTTTAACAAAACTTGCCGCTTGGAAATATGCGTTTGAAACGCCTATTACACTTGACGTCTATTTTATAAGCACCAAACAGTTTACAGATATTAAATGGGGCACAAAATCGCCTATTATGATGAGGGACCCTGAATTTGGCGTTATAAGAGTTAGGGGATTTGGAGCATTTGCTTTTAAAGTAGATATGCCCGACGTATTCTTAAGAGAGTTAATAGGCACTTCAAGCACTTTTACTACGGCTGATATTGAATCTTTCTTAAAAACAATGTTAATTTCAGCGCTTACCGACTGTATTGGCGAAAGTAAAGTTTCAGCGTTAGATTTAGCCGGCAACACCTTAGAATTTAATGAAATTGTAAAAAGAACGGTTCAAGAAAAGTTTAATAAATTAGGTTTAAAACTTACAAATTTATTCATTGAAAATATGTCTGTTCCTGAAGAAGTTGAAAAGGCTTTAGACGAAAGGTCAAAACTTGGTATTTTGGGCGACAAAACGGACGTATTATTAAAAGTTTCTGCTGCCGAGGCTATGAAAGAGGCTGCTAAAAATCCAAACGGAGGTATGGCAGGCGCGGGAATAGGTTTAGGCGCAGGCGTTGCTATGGGAAAAATGTTTGTTGATAGTATGCAAGGTCAACCATCTCAAACACAAACACCTCAACCAGCAACGAAAACTTGTCCTTCGTGTAACGCGGTTATAAATGCAAACGCAAAGTTCTGTAGCGAATGCGGAACTAAATTGAACGCAAAAAAATTCTGCACGAATTGTGGCGCAGAAATTGAAGGTACGGCGAAATTCTGTCCTTCATGTGGTCAAAAATTATAAAAGGAGTAAAAATTATGGCTGAAAAACAATTAATCACTAAAGACACTTTAATAATTGACGTATTAGATATCAACCCAAACGCAAAAGAAGTTTTTGATAAATACGGTATGCATTGTTTAACTTGTATGTTTGCTGCTGAACCGGTTGAGGCTGCGGCTGCCGTTCACGGAATTGATTTACAAGAACTTTTAGACGAACTTAACAAATAAGGTAAAAATGACTAAAGAAAATGGCGAAAGCCAAACTTTTGAAGCTAACAACAAAATAAATACCGTAACGGCAAGATGTTCAAATTGCGGGGGAGGCATGGCGTTTTCGCCTACTCACCAAGCGTTAAAGTGCGAACATTGTGACACTATCGTTGATATAGCGACAAGTAAAGACGTTATGGAACTTGCAATAGAAAACGCTTTTACTAGTTTAGAACAATGGCAAAGTGACGAAAACGTATACCGTTGTGAAAGCTGTGGCGCCGAAGTAATTGTAACGGGCAAAACACACGCAACTACTTGTCCTTACTGTAATGCTCCGCACGTTGTAAAAACGGAAGATTTAGCGGGGCTAAAGCCAAATGCGATATATCCTTTTCTTTTAACCGAAGAACAGGCGCTTGACGTGGCAACTAAATGGGTCAAAAAGAAGTTTTTTGCTCCACGCAAATTTAAAAAGAATTTACGCGTTGAAAACGTTAAAGGCGTTTACCAACCTTGCTTTACTTTTGACAGTCAAACTATATCTTATTATTCTGGAAGAGTAGGCAAAAGGCATACTAGGGTTGTTGGTTCGGGCAAAAATCGTAGGACTGAAACGTATATAGTGTGGCGCAACATTTCTGGTACTTTTACAAGGAGTTTTGACGATATAGTTGTTAATACGACTTCAACTTATACACAAAAGACTTTAGATAATTTGCTACCTTACGATACAAATACATTAGTTAATTTTGAGCAAAAACTATTAACCGGCTATATGGCAAAACGACACGAAAAAGATTTGCCTACAAGTTGGGGTGACGCTAAAAATATTATGGACGGAGTTTTGCGCAAGGAAATTTTAGGGCAATATTCTTATGACGTTGTTAGTTATTTAAACGTTGATACGACGCATAGTAGCGTTACTTATAAGTACGTATTGTTGCCGGTGTACATATTAAATTATAATTATAGAGGTAAAAATTACTCTATCTACGTAAATGGTAATACGGGTAAAGTTACGGGCAAAACGCCTGTTTCTGCATTAAAGGTTGCTCTTACGGTATTACTTGGTATTATCATTATTGGCGGAATAGCATATCTCATATATGCTAACGGAAATTAAAATAATCGACAAAAGTCGTTTAAATATATTCTATGGAGAATTTTATGAAAAATTTTATTAAAAAATTAGCAGTTTTAGTAACGACGTTAAGTGTAATATTATCACTTACGGCTTGTACTTATAGAAAAGACGGTTACGTATGGCAAGACGTTACTTTAACTTTTAATTATCAAGACCAAAGCGGTGCAGACCAAACGTTAGATTCAACTTTATCGTTAACAACGAATATAACTACAAAAACTACAAAAAGAGTTCTTAGCCTTATAAAAGATGGATTTTATAATGATACTGCAGTTGTTATTGATAGCGAATTTTTATATCTTGAATTAGGCTCGTTTACTTTTAGTGACAACGAATATAAAGATATTATTGATTCAATGCCTGCAATCGACGGCGAATTTAGAAAAAACGGTGTTCTTGGCACGTTTAACGCAAGGGCAGGTTCGTTAGTAATGCTCCGTAATGAAGATAACCAAGAAGAAGGCGGTTATTTAAGTTACAATACGGCAACTTATAAGTTTGCAATTTTATTAAACGACGACTCTATCGACGGAACAAGTTATTGTGTTTTTGGAAAAATTGACGACGAAAGTTTAGAAACGTTAAGCGAAATCGTTGATAGTGAAAAAGAAGGTAAAGACGGCAAACTTCATTACCGTTATTTAGGTGATAGGGACGAAACAAACGGTAACTTAAAAATAAGTGACGGTAAATACGTAAACACTTTTGAATATTTAGTTTCAGCAACCTTAAATAGTGAAATATTCCACCTTAACGGTCAGCGTATAAACGACACGGCTAACACTTACGACGAAGATGCTTATGAAATAACTAAAGCGACAAGATTTAACAAGGTAATATTACCAAAGTCGCCTATTATCGTTAACAATTTTAAAATAAAATAAATTTAAATTACTTTACTAAAAGTAATCAGTATAAAAATAATAGGCTTTCGATATTTGGAAGCCTTTTATTAACTAATTTTATAATCGTAGTTTAATTAAAGGATAAACTAAAAATATGTTAAAATTAGATTTTGAAATAGTGCCTACTTCGTGTTGGTACAATAACTTGCGTAGCGTTTTATCAAAGCGAGCGTGGGACTATATTAGAAAAGACGCATATCTTAAAGCAAACGGCAAATGTATGATATGTAACGCCCCTAAAAAACGCCTTGAGGCGCACGAAAGATGGGAATATATTGAAAGTATGCACACGCAAAAATTAAAAAGCGTAATTGCAGTTTGTCATAACTGTCATAGCGTAATTCATATAGGGCGAACGCAACTTATCGGTAAAGAAGATTTAGCAATTAAACACTTTAAAAAGGTAAATAACACCGACTATCAAGGCTATATCACGGCTTTAAAAAAGGCTAACGAAAGGTGCGTAGAACTATCTAAAATCGACGACTGGCAATTAGATTTATCCTATTTAAAAACTTATATTGAAGATTAAAATAAAAAAGATAACGAAATTTTCGTTATCTTTTTTTTGTGCGCTTAATAAATTAGTCTTTAAAATAACCTATATTGCTTGCTTTATTAGGGTCGAAAGTTAAATTGCAAATAGATGCAACTAAACCATAAATACCACAAGTAATCATTGTTAAAAAGATATAAGCCAATGTTCTTGATTTCCAGCCATCAGGTTTTAAACTTGTGTGGTTGATAATAAAACTGCCAATCCATCCAAGAAAAAAAGTTAATAAAAATCTTACTAAATTATTGTTTTGCATAATAAAAAATCCTCCTTTGTGCAAACTAACTATATTATAAAGGCACAATGTGCCTTTTGTCAACTAAAAATTGTACATTGTGCTATTATTTTATTATGATTAAGATTGAAGATATACAAAAAAGATTGCGTGAGGCAATCGAGTGTGGTACAATTTCACAAAAGGAACTTGCTTTTAGGTTAGGTATAAATCCCTCTACCGTAAGCAAGTATATGAGATTAGATAAATTTCCATCGTTAGATACTTTTGCAAATATATGTGAAATATTAGACGTTTCGGCAGATGAAATTTTAGGTTTAAAGTAATTTTTTATTAAAAATGTAAGACTATCAATATAAGATAGTCTTTTTTTGTATAAAAATTTTTAAATATCATATAATAAATTTGTAAACAAAATTATATAAAACCGTTGACAAATTATATAATACGGTTTACAATAATATTACAAAAGGGGGCAAATATGTCAAAATCTTTATATAGTTTAATATTGAACGACGAAGTTGTAAGTATGGTTGATAAAATGGCAAGGGTAAACGGTATTAGTAGGTCAAGTATGATTGAAAAGATACTTGCAAACGCCGTTAGTTATGAAACGCCTGAAATACGCGCAAACAATATCTTTGATGAAATTGAAAGGTTGTTTTCGCATAGTCAAACAATGCGCTATTTAGAAAATCAGTCGCAATATATCGGCACAATCGTAGGGGCGTTAGATTATAGGTACAACCCTGCAATTAAATATAACGTAGAGTTGTTCCCAAATTCCGACAAGTTAGGTCAGTTAAAGGTAACATTAAGAACGCAAAACGGTATGCTTTTAGATTTAATGAGTGACTTTTACAATTTTTATATATATTTAGAAAAGACCTATTATAATAAAAGCGCAACCTATTTGTTTGAGCAAAACAAATTTATAAGACTTTTCGACTTTCCTAATACGGTGGTAACGACAAAACAACTTGCCGAACTTTTAACAATTTACGTTAAAGATTTTGATGAACTTTTGAACGTTTATTTTAATAACTTGACAAACGACGCTAGCGTGTTTAAAAAGGTAGAAAGAAGATTTATCGAGTTAAAAAACAACGCTATAGTTTTATAAAGGGGCAATATGAAAAATAAAAATTATACGCAAAAAAGTATTGAAAGTATTAATAATTCAATAACGACGGCAAAAGAAAATTCTATCCAGCAAGTAACGAGTTTGCATTTACTTTATTCGTTACTTGACGAGCAGTCTTTAATTTATCAAATATTAACAAATATGGCTGTAGTCGTTTCGTCGCTAAAAGAAGATTGTTTTAAAAAGATAGAAAAAATGCCTAAAGTAAGTGGTGGCGAGCAGTATTTAGGTGCAGACTTTTCAAGCGTAGTCGACCATGCTGAAAAGGTTGCAAAAGAAATGAAAGACGAGTTTATTTCAGTTGAGCATTTATTTATAGGTTTAATTGAAAAGGCAAGCCACGAAGTAAAAGAGTTATTTACAAAACATAAAATCACTAAAGACGAATTTTATAAACAGTTAGCAAAAATAAGGGGAGGGCAAAGAGTTATGAGTGATAATCCAGAAAGCACTTACGACGTGTTAAATAAATACGGTCAAGATTTAGTTGAGCGTGCAAAACAAAATAAAATCGACCCTGTTATAGGCAGAGATGAAGAAATTAGAAACGTAATACGCATATTATCGCGTAAAACAAAAAACAACCCCGTTTTAATAGGCGAGGCGGGTGTTGGCAAGACGGCGATTGCCGAAGGTTTGGCAATTCGTATTATGAAAGGCGACGTGCCTGAAAAACTTAAAGATAGAAAATTATTTTCACTTGATATGGGTGCTTTAATTGCAGGCGCAAAATATAGGGGCGAGTTTGAAGAAAGGTTAAAGGCAGTCCTTAACGAAGTTAGAAAAAGTGAAGGCAAAATTATTCTTTTTATCGACGAACTTCACAACATAGTAGGAGCAGGCAAAACTGACGGCGCTATGGACGCAGGTAATTTGTTAAAACCTATGCTTGCAAGGGGCGAACTTCATTGTGTAGGAGCAACGACGCTTGACGAATATAGAAAATACATTGAAAAAGACCCAGCGCTAGAAAGAAGATTTCAACCTGTGTTGGTTAAAGAGCCAACCGTTGAAGATACTATTTCAATTCTTCGCGGACTTAAAGAAAGATACGAAGTATACCACGGCGTAAAAATTCAAGATAGCGCTATTATATCAAGCGCAGTTTTGTCGAATAGGTATATTACCGATAGGTTTTTGCCCGACAAAGCAATAGATTTGATTGACGAGGCGTGCGCAATGATAAAAACTGAAATGGACTCAATGCCAGCCGAAATGGATACCGTTTCAAGAAAAATAATGCAACTTGAAATTGAAGAAACTGCGCTTAAAAAGGAAACGGACACCCTTTCTAAAGAAAGATTGCAAGCGTTAATCAAAGAACTTAACGCATTAAAAGAAGAATATAAAGTAATGCAAGCAAAATGGCAAGGCGAAAAGGACGGCATAAACAAAGTTCAAAAATTGCGCGAAGAAATTGAAACGCTTAACGCTGAAATGGAAAGGGCTGAAAGGGAATATAACCTTCAAAAAACTGCCGAAATTAAGTACGGTAAATTGCCAGCATTGAAAAAAGAGTTAGAAGAAGTTGAAAAGCAAACTCAATCACAAAAGGAAAGTTTACTTCACGATAGGGTAACCGAAGAAGAGATTGCAAAAATAATTGCAAAATGGACGGGAATACCCGTTTCAAAACTCAAAGAAAGTGAGCGTGAAAAAATATTGTCGCTTGATAAAACCTTGCACGAAAGGGTGGTTGGTCAAGACGAGGCAGTAACGAAAGTTAGCGAGGCAATACTTCGTTCAAGGGCGGGAATACAAGACCCAAATCGCCCTATAGGTTCGTTTTTGTTCTTAGGTCCAACGGGCGTAGGTAAAACTGAACTTGCAAAAGCGCTTGCCGAAACGCTCTTCGACGACGAAAAAAATATCGTTAGAATTGATATGACTGAGTATATGGAAAAGTTTAGCGTTTCTAGGTTAATAGGCGCTCCTCCAGGTTACGTGGGATACGACGAAGGCGGTCAATTAACCGAGGCAGTTAGGCGCAAACCGTATTCAGTTGTCTTGTTTGACGAAATTGAAAAAGCGCACCCCGACGTTTTTAATATTTTACTTCAAGTTTTAGACGACGGAAGAATTACCGACTCTCAAGGCAAAACGGTTGACTTTAAAAACACAATAATTATATTGACTTCAAATTTAGGCTCTGACTATATTCGTGAAGGAATTACGGTTGATAACGAAATTTCGCTTGAGGCAAAAGAAAAAGTCGATAAACTTTTAAAGGCAAGTTTTAGACCTGAATTTTTAAATAGGCTAGATGAAATAGTCCTTTATAAGCCACTTTCTAAAAACGATATATCTAAAATTATAGAACTTCTTTTCAAAAACTTGAAAAAGCGTTTACAAGATAAAGAGTTGCATTTAGAAATATCAAAAAGCGCAAAAGACTTTATAATTGAAAACGGTTACGACGCAGTTTACGGCGCAAGACCGCTTAAAAGATTTATTCAAAGTAAGGTTGAAACACTTATTGCTAAAAAAATATTGTCGTCTAACTTGCACAAGGGCGACGTATTAATAGTTGACGAAATCGACGGAGAATTAACTGTTGACGTTAAATAAGTTATAAAAACACGCTATACTCGTTACAAGTATAGCGTGTTTAATTTTATTTTAAATTTTATTGACATCTAATCCACTTAGCAAAAAGAAATGCAATACCGTAAAGCGTTTTTTATTGCAAAATACGCTTGATTTATGTGCTAATTTAATATATACTATTAACAAAAGCCAACAAAAGGGGCAAATTATGAAAGTTTTTAAAGTAGATTTATACGAATATTTTAAAGTAGAAAAACCGCAAAACGCAGACGGCGTTTTATATTGTTATTTAGTTAATCAAGCACCGGGTATTAATATTAATAGAAAGCACCCTGCTATGTTAATTTTACCAGGTGGTGGGTATAGTCATACAAGCGATAGAGAGGCTGAACCCGTTGCTTTAAAGTTTTTATCAAAAGATTATAACGCTTTTATTTTAAGATATTCTTGTAAACCGTTAAGACATCCTATTCAATTACAAGAAACGGCAATGGCTATGGCGTATATTCGTTCAAACGCCAACGAGTTAAACGTAAGGGAAGATAAGGTTGCAGTAATAGGGTTTTCAGCAGGTGGACATTTAGCAGGTATGACTTCACTTCTTTATAATGATGAAAGTCTTAATTTTTTAGGCGACAAAAAGGCACTTGTTAAACCTAACGAAACTATTTATATGTACCCTGTTGTTTCAAATAGTGGCAGAGCACACGTATCGTCGTTCAATAACATTTGTGGCGACGACGAACAATTAAAGGAAAGGCTAAGTTTAGAAAATTTAGTTACAAGTGAAAGTCCTGCTTGCTTTATCGTTTCAACGTTTGAAGACGGTAGCGTTCCTTGTCAAAATAGTTTAAAACTTGCTACGGCATACGACGATAAAAGAGTGCCTTTCTCAATCCATATATTTGAAAAGGGTGTGCATGGTATGAGCATAGGCGAACAAAGTGTATACAACACAGGCTTACCTTATTTGTCGGCAATGGCAAAAGACTATCCAAAGTGGGTAGATATGGCGCTTGTATGGCTTGAAGAAAGGGGATACAAAATAATTGACGAAAAATAATCGTGGGCATGGCGGAATGGCAGACGCGTATGTTTCAGATTCATATGGGTAACCGTGCAAGTTCAAGTCTTGTTGCCCACACCAAAAAATACTGCAGAAAGGAATATATTTTCTGCAGTAGTTTTTTATCCAAACCGCAGGTTTGGTATATCATCGCCGTTAGGCGTATATCATCAGCCCTATG
>JAEIGA010014698.1_pt1 | contig 11912 bp, 12 predicted proteins | sample 9270691 | NCBI WGS metagenome assembly JAEIGA01 (sample SAMN17057246, study PRJNA624740) | gut metagenome | biome: biome; isolation source: fecal sample | host: Bos grunniens | place: China: Xizang | collected 2019
AACATTGAGCGCGTATCAAACTGAAGGAGGGAAGCATAGGATGAATGCAGAACAAAAAAAGACCAAGAGCAATGCTGCCGCTCCGCGCAAGCGCGGCAACGTGCTGGATATTCTGATCGTGCTTTTGCTGGTGGCGGCCATTGTTGCGATCGGCTATCGCTATTATACGCTGTCAGGGAAGGGTAAATCCGAGCTGCTCAGCTATGCGGACATCTCCTTTGAGATTAAGGACGCGGTCTATTCGCTGCCCGCTTATGTGAAAACGGGTGACGAGCTGTATATGGAGGACGGAACCTATCTTGGCGTTCTCAAGGACAATAATGCGGCAGATGAAAGCACGGCGCTGTATACCGAGCCGGCAAGTGTGATCGCGACCGACGAGGACGGGAATCTGGTGCGTATCAGTTATTCTGACCATTCGCGTCTGGATTGCATGGGTACGCTGTCTTGTCGCGGAACGTTTGAGGCGGATGGCTCCTTCCTTTTGGACGGCACCATGCATCTGACCCCCGGAAGCGCCATTCGCGTGCATACCGAAACGGCGTCGTTCACCATGGCGATCACGGATTGCACCAAGGGCAGCAACTGACAAAATGCACGACAGCGCGCCTGTCATGTGCGAATTTGCCAAAAACGGAGAGTAAATATGGCAAAGTGCCCAATAAGTTTGGTTGAAACGCCGATAAAATGCCTCTTGATTTTTAGTTGATTTTTTGATATACTATATAGTGAAAAATCATAAATGAAGCGAATGGTGGAAAGATGCCCCGGCGAGGCGGCTTTGGTGCTGCGGCAAGGCAGAAAAGTACCCAAAACCGATGTGCGAAATGCACAACGGCTGCTTCATGTGAGAATATTTGACAGAACAGGAGTAAAATTGAAATGATCTCTCGCGATGTGACCATTGTCAATTCCAGCGGCTTGCATGCAAGACCCGCTACGTTTTTCATTCAAAAAGCAAATTCCTACAAGAGTACGATCTGGGTGGAGAAGGATGACCGCAGAGTGAATGCAAAGTCGCTTTTGGGCGTTCTTTCCCTGGGTGTTGCCAAGGGCATGACCATTACTGTGATTGCAGACGGCTCGGATGAGCAGGATGCACTGGACGGTTTGGCACAGTTGGCGGAAAGCGGTTTCGCCGAGTAACATTCTCGAAAGCGAGCGGGTGTAGTCACTTGTGCGCAAAAAGAGAGCAGTACGAATAAAATCGGCGGGAGCACGGTCGGCGGAGAAATTCGCGGCGCACCTTTGGGTGGCCATATCGCAAGCTCGCGCCGTTTTTATTTGGCGGGGGGAGATTGGTTTTGATTGTGCGGACAAAGCGTTCTGAATTTGATTGGGTTGTTGCCTATTTCTTTGTCACACGACAAAGAAATAGGCGAAAGAAAACGTGCATAAGGGGCTGTTGCCCCTTATGGATCCCCGCCGATCTCGCGTGCTACACACAAAAAATGCTATCGCATTTTTTGCTCAGACGCACGCGGCTTGAGCATAGACAAAACTTTGCTTTCGCCGCCTCAAAAAGGACGGCGAAAAGTGAGAGGATCCTTATGGGAAGAAAGAAAAAATGCCGAACAAACGTATTTCTCCGTTCGCTCCGTCTGCGGATGGCTATGGGCCTCGCACCTGCCGTCGACCCGAATAGTGGTCGCCGGCAGCGCAGGGATACATAAGGGACGGCAGTCCCTTATGCGCGTTTTCTTCGCTTCACTTCTTTGACGCGTGTCAAAGAAGTGAAGAAGAAACCAACAAGAGATAGAATGCTTTGTTCGCACCATCTAAAATACCCCCACTCACACGAAAGGAGGGACCAGCCATGACGGATGCACCGCAGGAAATAACGATATTGACTCGCGCACAGCTTTTGGAGCAGGCCAACGCGCTGCCGCTTTGCCCGGGCGTTTATCTCATGCGCGATCGCACGGGACAGGTCATCTACGTCGGCAAGTCCCGCAAGCTCAAAAATCGCGTCTCGCAGTATTTTCAAAACAGCGAAAAGAGCATCAAGACCGAGCGCATGGTGCGTGCGGTGGCAAATTTCGATTATTTCGTCTGCAAGACCGAGATCGAGGCGCTGTCACTGGAAAATACGCTGATCAAGCAGTACACGCCACGCTATAATATCAAGCTCAAGGACGCTAAGTCCTATCCCTATATCAAGATCACCGAGGGCGAATATCCTTCGCTGATCATGACGCGCAAGCGTTCGTCGGATAAGGGACGCTATTTTGGCCCGTATTCCGGCACCTCCACGGTGTATTCCGTCTTGGATATGCTGCAAAAAACGCTGCGCTTGCCGTCCTGCCATCGTAAATTTCCGCGCGATATCGGCAAGGAACGCCCTTGCTTGTACGCGCAGATGGGGCGCTGCTGCGGCGTTTGTACGGGTGGCGTGACGCCAGAAGATTACGCCGAGCTGATCGACGCGGCGGCGCACATCCTGCAGGGTAACGTGGCAGCGGTGCGCAAGCAGGTCGAGGAGCAGATGCTCGCCTTTGCTGAAGAGGAGCGCTACGAGGCGGCGGCGCGCTGCCGTGATACCATGCGTGCGCTTGACGCACTGCGACAAAAGCAAACGGTGGTGGCGTCTCCCGACACCGAGCAAGACGTCGTCGGTCTGTACAGCGACGAGCTTGGCAGCTGTGTTTCGGTGTTTTACATTCGCGGCGGTGTGGTGACCGACAAGACCGACTTCCACTTCGGCCGGGAACAGATCGCGGACGAGAGCGACGTCGTTTCCTTTTTGTGCGAGCATTATCGGCTGCGCACGCATTTTCCGCCGACCGTGCTGCTGTCCTTCGCTCCCGAGGAAGAGGATCAGGCGCTGCTGTCCGAATATCTGACCTCACTGGCAGGGCGTAAGGTCAAGGTGCACATTCCCGTGCGCGGAGACTTGCGCACGCTGTGCGACACGGTGGCGCAAAACGCCAAGCAAAGTGCTGCCCGTTACGCCGAGGGACTGCGACGGGATGACAGCACGCTGCAAAGGCTGGCACAGCTTTGCGGTCTGGATGCTGCCCCCGCGCGCATCGAGGCTTACGATATCTCCAACCTTGGCAGTGAGCATCTGACGGCAGGTATGATCGTTTTGCACGACGGCAAATTCTCCCGTTCGGATTATCGAACCTTTCACATCCGCTCGGTGGTGGGCACCACTGACGACTACGCCAGCATGCGCGAGGCACTATCGCGGCGATTGTCGCATTTGCTTGACGCAGACGGCAGCTTTGCCGAGCGTCCCGATCTGATCCTGTTGGACGGAGGCCGCGGACACGTCGGCGTGGTGCGGGAGCTCATCCGCGAGATGAATTTGGAAATTCCCGTCTTTGGCATGGTCAAGGACGACTATCATAAAACGCGCGCGCTGTGCACAGAGACCGAGGAGATCAACGTGGCGCGCGAGCAGGCGGTGTTTATGCTGCTGTACCGCATCCAGGAGGAGGTGCACCGCTTTACCGTCTCCCGTATGGAGGGAGCCAAGCGCAAAACGCTCAAGACCTCATCCCTGGAGAAAATCCCCGGCATCGGCCCGGTCAAGGCCAAGGCGCTGCTCAAGCACTTCGGCACACTGGGCGCTGTGCGTGAAGCAGGCGTCGATCTGCTTGCCACGGCAAAGGGTGTCAGCCAAAAGGATGCCGAGGCTGTTTACCGATATTATCATGAGAACGACGACGAATAACCATCAAAAATAAAGGAGAAAACATTATGGCCATCTCACGTAACGACTGTCCGCTTTTGGAGTTCTGCACCGACGGACGACTGTATCAAAATCCCGAAACGGCAGAAAAAACGCTGCCGCGCCTTTGCCTTGTCACCTATTTTGAGGACCTTTTGGAGGCGTTCGTCGAGCGCTACGACGGTGAACAGATCGAGCTTTACAGCACGGAGTCCGAGGATTATCCCATCTATTTGGCACAGGTCGAGGGCTTTGAGGTATGCGCGACGCTGGGCTGCCACGGGGCCTCGGCTGCCGCAAGACAGGCGGATTTTCTGTACGGTCACGGTGCGCAGACTATCATGTCCTGCGGTACGTGTGACGTGCTGGACCCGGAGCTTGAGGGGGGAACTATGGTCATTCCCGTACGCGCGCTGCGCGCTGAGGGCGCATCGTATCATTACGTTTCCGCGTCTCGCTACATTGACCTGCAGGATAAGTACATCAGCAAGGCGCGCAGCATTATGATGCAGCGCTCCATTCCGTACGCCAAGTGCATTACCTGGACGACCGATGCACCCTACCGCGCGTCTTACGAGATGGTCGAGTACCGCAAGAGCGAGGGCTGCCGCATCATTGAGATGCAATGCGCTGCCGTAGCGGCTGTTGCACAGTGCAGACAAAAGGGCTACGGTGCGATCTTGTATGCCGGCGAGCCGCTGCTTTTGCCCGGCACGCCGCACGACGAAATGTATCAGGAGGATCATGAGGCGGCACGCAAGCGTGCATTCCTCTTGGCGCTGGAGGTGCTCTGTCGCAGCGAGGATAAGGTCATGCATACCATGGAGATCCAGAGCCCGTATTTTGAGGCCTTCCGCCACGGCGAGAAGGAGATCGAGGTGCGCTGCATGGACGAAAAGCGTCGCAATATTCGCGTTGGCGACGTGATCCAGTTCCAGAAGACCAACGGCGCGTATTTCAAGGCGCGCGTTTGCGAGATCATTGCCGCCGACAGCTTTGGCGAGCTTTACGAGCGCGTCACGCCCGAGGAGCTGGGCTTTGCGGGCAAGACGCGCAAGGAATTTATCAGTGAAATGCGTCAGATTTATACGCTTTCCCGCGAGAGAGAGCTGGGTGTGGTCGGTATTCGTGTGTCGCTTTTGCCCGGAGGCACGCCGTGATGCGCATCATCGCCGGCAGTGCCAGAGGAACCAAGCTGGAAACGTTGCCCGGTGAGAATACCCGCCCGACCTCGGAGAGAGCCAAGGAGGCGGTCTTTTCCATGCTGCAGTTTGAGCTTGCGGGCAGACGGGTGCTGGATCTGTTTGCCGGCTCGGGACAGCTGGCACTGGAGGCGCTCAGCCGCGGTGCGGCGGATGCGGTACTGTGCGATGCATCGGCTGCTGCGGCTGCGATCGTCCGCAAAAACATAGAAAAAACGCACATGGCGGATCGTTGCCGTCTGATGCAGGCGGACTACGCTACCTGTGTGCGGATGCTTGGCGGTGAGCAGTTTGATCTGATCTTTCTGGACCCGCCCTACGCGCAGCGGTTGGTCTGTCCCGCGCTGCGGACGCTGCTTTCGGCGGGAGCCGTGGCGGACGGTGCGCTGATCGTCTGCGAGAGCGAGGAGGCCGATATCTTTGAGACCGACCCGTCGCTCGCGGCGCTTTTTTCGGTGCGCAAGGTGGCCAAATACGGCGCGGCGCACGTGACCGTGCTGGAATATCAAGCAAAAAATGATGGGGAGGAGCGCGAGGAATGAACGAAACAAGCAATACATCCAAAAGCCGTGCCTGTCGCGCGCTCATACCCGGCAGCTACGATCCCGTGACGCTGGGGCATCTGGACGTCATTCGTCGCGCCTCGGCTATGTTTGACGAGGTCGTCGTGGCCGTCATGACCAACGATATGCGGGCATACGTGGCGAATGCGGCGGTCAAGACCTACCTTTTTTCGATGGAGGAGAGGCAAAGACTTGTGGCACTGGCCTGCCATGATCTGCCCAACGTGTGGGTGATCGCCTCAACGGCGCGGCTGATCGATCTGTTTGATGCGGTGGATGCCTCGGTCATCGTCAAGGGCATTCGCAACGAGACCGATTATCTGTATGAGCAAAAGCACGCGCTGTGGAACCGCGGTCATAATCCGCGCGCCGAAACGGTTTACCTGCCTGCTGACGAGCGGTATGATGCGATCAGCTCGACCCGCGTGCGTGCGGCCATCGAGAAGGGTGAGCCCTTGGAGGAATTGGTGCCCTCGGCTGTTGCCTCGGAAATTGCAAATATTCTGAAGGAGAGGGAGGCGTGAGCATGGACGGCTTGGATTTTGAAAAATACAAGCGTCCCGCGACTGTCAAAAAGCAAAAAGAGCAGCGCCCGACCAACTGCGAGAGCTGCGTGTACTATGACTATGACGAGGAGCAGGATGCCTACGTTTGCGGTGTCAATCTGGACGAGGACGATCAGATCTCGTTCCTCTCGCGCAACACGTCGCGCTGCCCGTATTATCGCTTCTACGACGAATATAAGAGCGTGAGAAAGCAGAATTAAGTGGATATATGTATGCGAGGGGAAACTTTTTCGGAGAAAAAGTTTCCCCTCGCGCGCCATTTCAAAAGGCTTTTGGAATTCAGATGGTGATTACTGCGGCACGATCATCAAGGTGTCTTTTCGCAGCTGCTCCACGGTATCCCGCAGCTGTGTCAGCGTGATTTGGGTCGCGTCGTCCCATCCGCGCGCTTGGTAGCTTTGCAGCGTCAGCATCAATTCTCGCACGCGGCGGATGCTGCTGCGCGGTGCTATGATAGAGTACACAGGTATCCGCGCTTCCCAGTGCGCGATCTCCGCTGAAAGTATGTCCTCGGTGAGAGATGTTGCATCCGACGGAAGCGCATGGAGAAGGTCGTCACAGCTTGCACGAAGATAAAAGCTCGCCCCCAGCATCAAGGCGACGGCCAGGAGCAGCAGTGTCAGCGAAATGGTCAGTGAGCGCACGCGTCATCCTCCTTCCAGCATCGCCGCCCGGCACCGCGATGGTCGGACGGGATGAGAATGACGTGCTCCACGTCATTGCACATCAAGCAGTAAATATCCGAGGTGGCATAGCCGCGCCGACGGCAGATCTCCTCTAACCAGGCCGGATCGCGTCCGATCTGCGTCAGCGTTCGCTGATGAACGACACCTTCGCTGATCAAAAGATGCATGATGCCCGGCTCATAGACGTCCTTGCCAAGATCGACGGGGGTCGCCGGACGGAAGGGCGCTTTGGGAATGATTGACAGCATGCCGTTCTTTTCCAATATCGCATAATTGATCTCGCTCGGATCGCCAAAGCCCTGCTGCCGCAGCGCGGAGAACAGCTCCTCGGGGGTCATGCGATTATTGAACAGCTCGTCACGATCCAACTGACCGCGGGCGATCAGCAAGGAGGGGGTGTTGCGGTCGCGGCGGCGCAGCGCGGGAAGACGCAGCAGAACGACGGATAAAAAGACCTCAAGGGTAACCAGCGTCAGAATGGTGATGATGGCATACATGAGAGGAATATCGTGGTTTTGCAGCGGTATTGCGGCAAGCTCGGAGAGCAGCAGCGTGGTGATCAGCTCGGAGGTCTCCAGCTGTGCCAGCTGACGCTTTCCCATCAGATACATGGTTATGACCAGGAATAAATAAAGCACCACCGTGCGAAACAGCAAAAGCAGCATGTGTGTCCGTCCTCTCCTTTGAAATCGGATTTAGTTTGCGCCAAAAGGCGATCTTTATGTGCGGATCCGCAATTGTTTTGTTTCTTTTGCCCATCATGAAAAATATTTGTTCGCTACAAGAAAAATGTGCATAAATATATTGACAAAATCGCAGATTTGTGCTAAAATTGCAGGTGTGGATCAGTCTGTCCGCCACGGTGCGTCTGGGTAGTCGCGGACGGTGTGGCAGACCGAATATACGGGTCAAGGCGGATCAAAAATCAATATGGCATCTGCATGAGAGCGAACCGTATGCCACGGCGTCGTTCTCTTTTCGCTTTTTTGAGAGCCTGCAACAAAGGATCGCTCGGGCGCGCGTGCGTCGGGGTATGTCGATAGAAAACAAGGATAAGGAGTAGAGTATGAAAAAATCACTGTTCATGGCTGTAATCGTGCTGCTTTTGGTGGCTGTTCTTTTGCCGTGCGTCGGCTGTGCCGACAGCGCCGGCGGCAGGGCCAATATCGTCAACATTGGTATGACCGATACCGTTCCCAGCGTCAATCCGCTGCTTTTGGACGCCAGCGAGATCGGCAAGACCATTTGCGATTTCCAGTTTTTGCAGCTGTGCGAGCTGAACAGTGATCTCGAATTTGAGGGTATGCTGGCGGACAGCATTACCACCGAGGATCATATCCACTTTACGGTGCACATCGACGATGCTGCCGTTTGGAGTGATGGCACGCCCATCACGGCGGACGATCTGGTGTTCTCGGTGCTGCGCTATGCGAGCCCTGCGGTCGGTAACACGGCGATGCTGCTGTATGCCTTTGAGGGCTTCGATCCCGAGACCGGCTTTGTTGCCCCGGGCGCCAAGGCAGAGGATCTGACCGGTGTGGTCGCAACCGACGATAAGACGGTGGTGTTTACCGCAAGAGAGCCCATGCCGATGGCTTCCTTTATGAACACCTACGGCAGATATATTCACGTTCTCCCCAAGCACATTCTGGAGGATATTCCCGAAAATGAGCTTGCCAGCCACGCTTGGTTTGACGCGCCCACCGTGGTCAGCGGACCTTATCGCATGGTTGCCTATGATCGCGATCATTACGTCAGCTTTGTGGCCAACGATAAATATTTCAAGGGTGCACCCAAGATCGAAAAGCTGAACATCAAGATCGTTGAGCCCAGCCAGCAGTATGCGGGCTTGCGCAGCGGTGAGATCGATTTTGTGCAGCAGACGACGGGTAACATTCCCAACGAGGACTATGCCAACGTGCAGTCCCTGGAGGGCGTGACCACCGTGCTTGGCGCGCCTGTGACCAATCAGTCGGTCTTTATTCAAACGGCTAACGTGACCGACGCGCGCATCCGTCAGGCAATTTTGCATGCCATTGACCGAGGTGCGCTGGTTTCGGGTCTGCTTGGTGGCAACGGTGAGGTGGTGGACGGATTCTTGTCCTCGGCCAGCCCGTACTACGACGATTCCATTATCCCCGTCGAGCGCAATATCGAGAAGGCCAAGAGCTTGGTCGCCGAGGCGGTTGCGGACGGCTGGGATGCAAATTATGAGCTGAAATTCTACGTCAGCAGCAGCGATTCTGTCTTTGTTAATGCGGCGTCGTATATCAAGTCGCAGTTGGAGGAGGCAGGGCTGAAGGTCAAGATCCAGACGGTCGATTTTTCGACGCTGATGTCGGTGGCCGGCAGCACGGATTACGACATGCTGGCGGTGCAGTACACCTATTCGCCCGTTGACCCGTATCCGGACGTTTCCTGGCTGCTTGGCGGCGAGGGCAGCTGGACAAGCTATGACAACGCCGAGGTCAATGAGGCATTGGCATTGAGCCTTTCTTCGGATGATCCGGCGGTGATCCGCGCATGCTATGCCAAGGTCGATCTTGCCATGCAAAAAGACGTGCCGATGTTCAGTGCTTATATCATTCGCGCACTGGGGGCGGTCAATGATCGCGTTGCCGGGGCAAGCCCCGACGTTTTCGGCTCGTATATCAACATCCACGAGTGGGAAATTCAATAAATAATTATATGCTTGCTTCGGACAGCGCATGGACTTCCGCATGGGAGACGGTGGCTGTCCGAGGCTACTATCAAGAGGAGAGCGCACATGGAACGCTTGCTGTCAGTCGAAAATTTAGTCATTGAGATCGCGGGAGACGCGGGGAGCACCTGCGTTTTGGATCGCGTGAGCTTTGACGTGCGCGTGGGAGAGATCCTTGGCGTTGTCGGAGAAAGTGGCTGCGGCAAAAGTATCATGGGACTCTCCCTTTTGGGTCTTTTACCGCGCGGCGGACGCGTCGTACAGGGCTCGGCTGTCTATGCAGACAACGATCTGTATGCGATGGACGAGGAGAGGCTGGACGAGGTTCGCGGACGCGAGATCGGTATGGTCTTTCAGGACGCACCGGCGGGACTGGATCCCGTTTATACCGTGGGAGATCAGCTGTTGGAGAGTATCTTGGCGCATGAGAAGATCGGCCGTGCACAAGCCAAGGCGCGTGCCAAGGAATTGCTTGCTACGGTTGGCCTGCCCGATGCGACCATTATGAAAAAATATCCGCACACGCTCTCGGGCGGACAGCGCCAGCGTGTCATGATCGCCATGGCGCTTTCTTGCAGACCGAGGCTTTTGATCGCGGACGAGCCGACAACGGCCTTGGACGTGACCATCCAGGCGCAGATCATGGAGCTTTTGCGCAAGCTGCAAAGAGAGCAGGGCATGAGCATTCTTCTGATCACGCATGATATTGGTCTGGTCGCGCAGATGACCGACCGCGTGATGGTCATGTATGCGGGGCAGGTGGTCGAGTGCGCGCCGACGGCAGAGCTGTTTGCACATCCCGCGCATCCGTATACCCGTGCGCTTTTGCGTGCCGTTCCGCATGCGGACGGCGAAAATGAGCAGCTGCACGGCATTCCCGGCAGTGTGCCCGAGAGATACGGTGAGATGGTCGGCTGCCGCTTTGCTTCGCGCTGTCCGTACGCCACCGATCTTTGCAAGCAGCCGCAGCACATGCAGAACGTAGATGCGCATGCGACGCATACAGCACGCTGCTGCCGATGGAATGAAGGGAGGGAGACGCGTGCATAACACAGTGCATGAGCAGCAATATGAAGCACCGACCTTGGTTCGCGTGCAGGACCTTACCGTCCATTATCCCGTGCGCGGCGGATTGCCCTGGAAGAAGCGCGTGGTGCACGCGGTCGACCATGTCAGCTTGACCATCAGGCAGGGTGAGGTGCTGGGACTTGTCGGCGAGAGCGGCTGCGGTAAGACGACCATCGGACGACAGCTGATCGCCCTGGAGCGGCCGACCGCAGGCAGCGTTTGGTTTCGCGGTCGCTGTATCAGCGAGATGACGGCCGCAGAGCTGCAGCCCCTGCGTCCCAAGATGCAAATGATCTTTCAGGATAACTATTCCGCGCTCAATCCGCGCAAGCATGTACGCGACATTCTCCTGGAGCCCATGCTGTACCACGGCATGCTGGATCGGCGGGACAAGGACGGTCAGAGCCGACGCCTTGGTGAGCTTTTGGACATGGTTGGCCTGCCGCATACGGCACTTGGTCGCTATCCGCATGAGTTTTCCGGCGGTCAGCGGCAGCGCATCGGTATCGCGCGAGCACTGGCACTTTCGCCTGAGCTGATCGTGTGCGACGAGCCGGTCAGCGCACTGGACGTTTCCATCCAAGCACAGATTTTGAATCTTCTGCGCTCCTTGCAGAAGGAATTGAACTTGACCATGCTGTTCATCGGACACGGACTTGGCGCGGTGCGCTACGTTAGCGATCGCGTGGCGGTCATGTATATGGGGCAGATCGTTGAGATCGCGCCCTCGGACAGTATTTTTGCCAATCCCATACACCCGTACACCCGTGCGCTTTGCCGTGCGATTCCGCTGGCCGACCCGAATGCGCGCGACTTTACCCAAGGCGTGCTGCGCGGCGAGGTGGGGGATAGCGTCAACCCGCCGGTCGGCTGCCGCTTTCATCCGCGCTGCCCGATGGCACGTCCGTCCTGTGGCGATGGCAGCGTGCGCTCACAGCTGCGCATTGTTGGGGAGAGCACCATGTGCGCCTGCCCTTACGCCAAGATGAATGATCAGATCGGAGGTGCGGACGATGCGAATGCTTAAATATATCGCCAAGCGACTTATGATCGCACTGCCCGTGCTGATCGGTATCACGCTGATCGATTTCGCCATGACCTGCATGGCGGGCAGCCCCTTGGATGCTTTGGTCGGCCCTCGTATTTCCGAGGACGCCGTGGCGGCCAAGGAGATCGCCCTGGGACTAGACAAACCGTTTTACGTGCAGTACTGGATATGGCTCAAGCAGCTTTTGCAGGGTAACATGGGCTATTCCATGAAAAGCTTTCAGCCGGTGGCCGAGATGATCGGCAAGCACGTCTGGCCGACGCTGCTCTTGATGGGCTCGTCCTTTATCGTCGGACTTCTGATCGCCTTGCCTGCCGGTGTTTACTCGGCAACGCATCAGTACACCAAGCGCGACTACGCGGTGGTGACGGCGTCGTTTATCGGCACGGCGGTGCCCAGCTT
>JAEIGA010014699.1_pt1 | contig 11912 bp, 8 predicted proteins | sample 9270691 | NCBI WGS metagenome assembly JAEIGA01 (sample SAMN17057246, study PRJNA624740) | gut metagenome | biome: biome; isolation source: fecal sample | host: Bos grunniens | place: China: Xizang | collected 2019
CGTCCGTTGATGAACTTGATTCTTACGAGAGGGAAGTACTTGTCACCAGCCTTCGGAGGACGGATCTCACCTGTCACTGTATCTCCGGTCTTAAGAGCATGCTGCTTGATCTGATACTGCGATACGTAGATGTCGTCCGGTGAGTTGAGATAATTGTAGTCAGATGAGCGGAGGAATCCGTAGCCGTCAGGCATGATCTCAAGGACTCCTGTAGCTTCTACGACGCCTTCGAATTCAATTGCAGGTTCCTGCTGGCGCTGCTTCTCCTTGTTGCGGTTCTGATTCTGGCCATTGTTGTTGTGGCCGTTCTGACCGTTGTTCTGCTGCTGGTTGTGATTGCCTTTCTGCTGTGCTGGCTGCTCTGTCTCTTCAACCTGTGTCGATACAGGTTCTTCAGCAGGCTTGGATTCCTTTGTTTCTTCAGAAGATGCAGGCTGCTGTGGCTGATTTGATCCGCCCTTCTGTATCCTGTTCCTCTTCTTCTTGTTGTCTTTCTTGTTTTCTGCGGACTCCTTCTTCGGTTCCTGTTTGTCCTGCTTAGGTTCTGGGGCCGGAGTCTCTGCAACAGGTTCTGCAGTTGCTTCAGGCTTTGTCTCCTTTACCGGTTCTTCCTGTGTCGTCGGTGCCGCTGCAGGTGCTGCCTTCGGTTTACGTCCACGTTTCTTCGGCTGTGCTTCAGTCGCCTCTACCTTCTCTTCCTGTACTTTTACAGGCTCAGCCGTTTTTTCTGTCTTGCTCTCTTTAGGGGTGTCGGCCTTTTTTGTACGGGCCTTCTTGGCCTTTACAGGCTTCTCTGGAGCATTGTGGGCATTATGCCTTGCTTCCTCATCAAGAATGGCATAGACAAGATTGTCCTTTTCCATCTTCTTGAAACCCTTGATGTTGAGCTCTGAGGCGATGCTATGGAGCTTCTCCATATCCATTTCTCTCAGTTCGAAAATCTTGTGCATATTTTTTATTTAAAAATGATTTTTTTGTCGTGAGGGACATCCTCGTGACTCAAAGAGACACAAAGGTAGTAAAAAAAATAATAAGGGCAATTATACGCTTGAGTAATTTATCAATAGCGGTTATCCCAGTAACTGCTGCTCTTCCTGTATCGCAAAAGGTCTGCCAAAGCCGCAGCATTCGCCTGAATTCTGAAGCTCCAAGACTTCCACTGTCCTGTAGGTACCCATGAAACGTTGATGTTGAAGCAATGCAGGTCATATGAAGCGGACACTTCGGATGGTGTCATCTTCAGCGCCATCAGGTCGAAGCCGGTACGCATGTTAAGCTGCATGCGCGGAGTCAGCTTGATGTTACCGGTAATTGAGACTGTCTGAGTGAAGTTGTGCTTAGTGATCTTCTGGCCGTTGGAGAACTGATATCCCTTGTTGTAACTGAAGTTGTAGCTCATGTTTACCGACCAAGGAGAGTTCGGATTCATGTAATATACCCAACCGCCAGGGATATACTCTCCGGTGACAGGATGGTAAAAGATCCTTTGGTATGAAGCGGTTGCTCCGGTACCCATTCCTGAGCCGTTCGTTCCGTCATTTCCCTTGGTCGTGCCCTCGCCGGAAAGCGAGTATGACATTGAGACGTTGGCTGTATTGAGGCGCAGGAGACCCTGTCCTTCCTGGATGGCGAATCTGTTGATCTGACGTCCGCTAGGATTGTTCTTGTCCACGACGACCGCATATGGGTCAAGGGTCATGCTGGCATTCACACCTAACTTGTTGAAGATGTTTGTATTCATTGACAACTGGATAGGGCGCATCTTGATTGAGTCAGCGAGGAAGTTGTAGCTGGTGCTGACGTTAAGGTTGTCGATCAGCTTGATCTTCTTTGTACCGGTTCCGGTAGTGTCCTTCATGTCCCTTACCTTTGCCTCGAAGTTGTTGCCGATCGAGATGTTCATGCTGGCATTCTTTCCCTTTCCTGGCACTGAACCGATCTGTCCAGCGTAGATATTGTAGTCCTGAGTCCTTTCAACTCCGTTCTTGTCTACGTAGGTGAGCGTTCGCCAGCCGTTGAACGGAAGGCCTTTTTCGGGACTGAAAGATGCTGATATGGAAGGAGACACCACATGCCTTATGGCCTGCAGCCTTCGATGTCTTCCGAAGTTGAACATACCGTACAGTCGCGTGCTCAACGAAATGTTTCCGGAATATGTCTGAGTAACTCCAAATGTTCCGAATGCCTTTCCCTTGATGTCTTCCACCCTTCCGGTCTCGGCATTGTACTGCTTTTCCGTCTTTCTGAAGAACCAGTTCATACCGTAGGATACTCCAGGAGTGATGTTGATGTATTTGAAGGCCGTGAAGTTCGGAAGACCGATCTGGAAGTTATGCGTCATTCCGTTCTGGAGCTTGTCGAGGAATCCAGGCTTGCCGAATTCAGATGCCTTGAAATTGATCTTGTTCTGGAAGCTTGTGTTGTATCCGAGTGAGAATTTCTCATACCATTTCTCCTTTCCGACCCTGTTCTTCTGCTTGAAAGGGTAGAAACGGTTCACTGAGAAGGTAATGTTAGGAAGCGTGAACGAGTATGAACTGTCTCGGGAGTTCTGGTTGTGCAGGGCGTTGATAGAGAGATTTATCTTTCCATTCCAGTTCTTTGAGTATGAAATGGTAGACTGAATCTGGTTCTGAAGGGCCTGCTCAAGGTCCATCGAGTTATATTTGTTGTTGGATGGGCTGGAGAAGTTCACGGAAGCGGAGAACGTTGTTCCCGGACGTGCCTTCGGGTCCTGTGAATGGCTCCATCTGACTGCGAAGTTACGGGTCTGGAAGAAGTCCGTACTACCTTTTTCTCCCGTCTGGTCGTTAGAATAGGTGAGGGCGAAGTTACCGTTGAACTTATAGTTTACCTTGTAGCGTGAATTCAGGTCGACTGCCCACGATCCGAGGGTGTAGATGTCTCCGGTAAGGGCGATGTCGAAATGGTCGCCGATTACGAAATACATACCCATGTCCCTGGCATAGAATCCTCGTGATGCCTCCTCACCGAAGGTCGGGAAGAGGATACCGGTAGCTCTATCCGGACGCTTTGGAATGAATCCGAACGGAAGGACTACTGGGAACATCGGCACACCTTCGATTACCGGCCATGCTGGTCCGAAGACTGTCTTCTGTGACGGCTGGGTCATGACCTTTGCCGCGCTGAGATGCAGATAATAATGAGGTTCGTCGCAATCGCAGACGGTATATCGTCCCTGGGTAATGTTGATGGACTTGTCCGGCATCATCTTGATGTTCTTTCCATGGAGGATACCGTCCTGTTCCTGGGTAAGCATGTTAGTTATTCGTGCCTTCTGGGTGTTGAAGTTGTAGCGGACTTCCTCCATTGTGTATGAAGTTCCGCCCTGCTCCATCACCGGTGTACCCTGAAGCGTTCCGTTACTGTCCTTGTTGCCTCGTGCGAAGAGGGTGCCTGTGTTCAGGTCGTATTCCATGTAGTCTGCGGTGAGCTTCATGTCGCCGTAGGTTACGGATACGTCGCCGTAGTAATAGATCATCCTCTGGCCGTTACTGAAGTCTTCGACGATCGAGTCCTTGGCTGCGGTGAAGGCTGGAACTTCAAGCGAACTCTTATGATGGACATCAAGCGAGTCATGTGAATGGGTGTGGGTAGCGGTCGAGTCAGTGACCTCGTCCTGTATCTCACGGACAGGAGGGGCCATCTGTTCCGGAGTGATCCTCAGACTGTCTGTCTGCTGGGTTCCGATATTCTGAGGCACGATCTGCTGAGCGGACGCGGAGAATGAACAGGCAGACAGCACCATTGTCAGAATGGTGCAGAATCCTGCCGCAAGACGCGATGATATTACCTTATTATATATGGTCATCAATTATACTCCGGTTCTTTTCGTCCTTTTTGCAATAAAATTGCTATTTTTGCAACTCGCAAATTTAAGACTAATTTCAATTATTACCAAATTGAGATATTGACATGACATCATATACCAAGATTTTACATATAATCCTGACTGTATTTCTGGTCCTTGGTGCGTCCTTGCATCTTTCAGGCCAGAATTCGGTCAATGAACTTGGCCTCAGGACGGTGGTCATCGACCCAGGACATGGCGGAAAGGACCCTGGTGCGCTTGGAAAGACAAGGAAGACTGACGAGAAGCACATCGTACTCTCAGTCGCAAAGAGCGTGGGTGCAAAGATCAAGGCTGCATATCCTGACGTTAAGGTCGTCTATACCCGCAGTACCGATGTGTTCGTCGAGCTCAAGGAGAGGGCGAACATAGCAAAGAGAAACAAGGCAGACCTCTTCATCTCCATTCATTGCAATTCAGCGGAGAATACTAGAGCATATGGAGCATCGGCGTGGATCCTCGGACCAAAGTCGAACAATCCGAAGAATACAAGCAATTATTTCGAGAAGAGCCAGTCTGTGGCGCAGAGGGAGAACTCCGTGATGCTCCTTGAGGATGATTACCAGACAAGTTATCAGGATTTCAATCCTCAGTCGGCCGAGTCGGTGATCAGCAGCAACCTTCTTTGGATGGCAAATTATGAGAACAGTCTCATGTTCGCTGCGGAATATGACACGCACATTCATAAGACCCCTTACAGGGTCAGCAACCATACCGGTATCCATCAGGATGTGTTCTATCTCCTCTGGGCTACTAACATGCCTGCTGCTCTTCTTGAGATCGGATTCATTTCCAATGCGGGAGACTATGCCATCTTGAGCAGTACTGACGGTCAGGAGAAGATTGCACAGAGCATCTTTGACTCTTTCAGCAATTACAAGCGCAAGTATGATGCGAGTGTGAATGTGGTTTCGGAGCCGCTTCCTATTCCTGATCCTGCCCCTGCTAAGGAGGATAAACCTGCTGAAAACCCGTCTGCAACGCAGTCCGGGGTACATTACGGAGTCCAGATCATGGGTCTTGGAAGAAAGCTTGCGGCAAATGATCCTGCACTCAAGGGTCTCAAGGTAGAAATAGTTCCGCCTGCAGATGGCGGCAAGGTATATAAGTATGTAGCAGCGTGGTCTGATGATCTATCTGAAGCAAAGGCTCAGGTTGCGGCTGTCAAGAAGAAATTCCCGGATGCCTTCCTTGTAAAGGTAGAAGGAAGTGTTGTTTCACGTGTTAAATAGTTTTGTCATGAAGTTCAGCAAGGAATTCAAGATAGGTTTATTTGTCGTTGTTGTCCTTACAGCGTCGTTCTTCCTTATTAATTATCTTAGAGGAAAGGATATCTTCAACAAGGAGATTGAAATTTCTTCCCGTTATCAGGAACTTGAAGGACTTGTGCCGTCGGCTCCGGTCTACATCAAGGGCTTCAAGGCAGGAAAGGTACAGTCCGTATCATATGATACTCAGACAGATGACTTCCTTGTGACCTGTTCAGTGATTAAGGATTTCAAGATTCCGGTGGATTCAAGGATGACCATTTATGGTGTGGACATCATGGGCGGAAAGGGAATCCGTATCGACCTCGGAACATCGTCGGAGATGATTTCCGACGGGGGAGTCCTCGCTCCTTCGTGCGAACCGGCCCTGCTTGACGGACTTGCTGCAGGAGTTGCTCCATTGATGGATAAGGTGGGCAGGACTCTTGACAGCCTTAATGTGACTGTCTCTGCAGTCAACAGGATACTTGCAGACGAAAACATCGGCAGGACTGTATCTCATATAGAAAAGACAATGTCGGATGTAAGTGCAATTGCTTCTGTCCTTGAGGGTAAGTCTGAAGAACTTGATGCATTTGTTGAGAACCTTGCATCACTTTCAGGTAAATTCATGTCCGTTGCGGACAAGGCTGACACTTTGGCGTCGTCTCTTACTACCATTGCTGGCTCGGTAAACGGTGATGATGTACGCAAGCTCATCGATTCGTTCCATGAACTTCTTGAAAACATCAATGATCCTGACGGTACCATCGGCAAATTGTTGACAAGCGATTCAGTTTATGAGTCAGTTGATGAACTTTTGAACGATGTGGATTCACTTGTACGCCAAATTCAGGAAAATCCTAAGAAATATATTAAAATTTCGGTGTTCTAAGGGCTTCAATTCAAGGAAAAGTGCGTTTTTATTAATTTATAATAGTTCAAAATTGTAACCATCGTATTTATATGATGTTTACATAAATTAGACTTTCATAAGCCATTGATTTACAATAAGATAGAGATTTTGTAAAGTGTTCGGAAATTATTTGTTGAGTGTAAAATAAAATTAATATGCAATAGCATTTTTGATTTTTTATTACTTTTTTTTCCTCATCTTTGCACAACCGTTCGGAATGACGGTTCTTAAACTTGACAATCACTATCTGTAAATGACTAACGAAAGGCACATATCTGTATGGAACAACTGTCTGAACTTCATCAGACAGAACATTGAGCCAAAGCAGTTCAATCTGTGGTTCGGGCCAATCAAGCCTGTATCGCTGATTGAGTCTACCTTGACTGTAGAGGTTCCGTCAGAGTTCTTCCGTGAGTATCTTGAAGGAGCATACCTCGATATTCTCAAGGCTGCGCTCAAGAAGGAACTCGGCGTAGGTGCCAAGCTCGTTTATGTAGTGACTCCGGTACAGAAGCAGCCTTCGCTCGTTTACCCTGCGTCTCATGGTTCTACTCCTGTCAACAAGACAATGTCAGTGGAAACATTCTCAAGAGCAGCCAATCCAGGTCCGTTCGTGTTCCCGGGAATCCAGCGCGTGCAGGTAAATCCACAGCTTAACCCGATCTACTGTTTCGAGAACCTTATCGTAGGTGAGTGCAACAAGATGGGATTTACAGCTGGTGAAAGCATCTCTTCAGCTCCGGGAAAGACAGCATTCAATCCACTTTTCCTCTTCGGCGGTCCAGGTCTCGGCAAGACCCATCTTGCACAGGCTATTGGTATCGAGATCAAGAAGAGATACCCAGAACTTGTGGTCCTTTATGTTCCTGCGAACAGATTCAAGACCCAGTACATGGATGCTGTACATGTCAAGAACAAACTCACAGACTTCCTTGCCTTCTACATGAAGATGGATGTGCTTATCGTTGACGATATCCAGGATCTTATGGGACAGAGCACCCAGAATGCATTCTTCAATATCTTCAACCATCTCCATCAGTCAGGAAAGCAGCTCATATTCACTTCAGACCGCGCTCCTGTAGATCTCGAGAACTTCGAGGAGAGACTTCTCTCACGTCTCAAGTGGGGATTGTCAGTCGAACTTCAGAAGCCTGATTATGCCACAAGACTCAACATGCTTAAGGCCAGGGCATTCAGAGAGGGTGTAAGATTGAGTGACGAGGTTCTCAACTTCCTTGCATCAAGAGTCAAGTCAAACTTCCGAGAGCTTGAAGGTGCATTGATCTCACTTATCGCAAATGCGACACTTGCCCATAAGGACATCACCGTAGAGCTTGCTGAGCAGATCACTGACAAGATTGTAGGAGAGCAGCAGAACGATGTCACCATCGACAAGGTTCAGAGAGTTGTATGTGACTATTTCAATATCACACGCGACGACCTTCTTTCAAAGACAAGAAAGCGCCAGATCGTACAGGCAAGACAGATTGCAATGTACATGTCGAGAAGCCTCATTAATTGTTCGCTTTCAACAATCGGTGCTGAGATTGGAGGAAAAGACCACGCAACCGTACTCCATGCATGTACGACAGTCAATGACCTCATGTCGACAGACAAGACATTCAAGCAATACATCACAGATATCGAGAAGATTCTCGTTCCTGTAAGAAGATAATTGAAAATCCCTATAAAGTTGTATCTTTGTAGGGATTTGTCTTTGTATATAAAAACCACAACAATATGAATTCAGAAAAAGTACTTTCGTTTTTTAAGGAGATAACCACGATTCCAAGAGAATCGGGACATGAGGAAAAGATAATCGCATATCTGCAGGACTTTGCGGCGCAGCGTGGACTTGAGTGCAAGACTGACGAGGCCGGTAACGTCCTTATCGTGAAGGAGGCTGCCGCTGGTCATGAAGATGTACCTGCAATCGTACTTCAGAGCCATTCGGACATGGTATGCGAGAAGAACGAAGGTGTAGAACATGATTTCGCCAAGGATCCTATCCGTTATGTTATCGAGAACGGTTGGATGATCGCACCGGATACGACTCTTGGAGCCGACTGCGGTATCGGAATAGCAGCTCAGCTGGCGCTTCTTGACAGCGATATGCCATGCGGAAAGATCGAGTGCCTTTTCACAACATCGGAGGAGACAGGTCTTGACGGAGCGATGGCCCTCCAGCCTGGCTTCTTCTCTGGAAAGGTCCTTCTTAATCTTGATTCAGAGGATGAGGGTGAGATCTTCGTCGGATGTGCAGGTGGAATCGATACTACTGCTGAATTCAACTATACATTGGAGCCGGTGTGCGAGGACTTCGAGTTCGAGGAGATCTTTGTGAAGGATGCGATGGGCGGTCACAGTGGTGACGACATCAACAAGGGTCGAGCAAATTCCGTACAGCTTCTTGGAACATTCCTCTACAGCATCCTTGACCTTGACTGGCAGCTTCTTGCAATCGATGGCGGCAACAAGAGAAATGCAATCGCGCGTGAGGCAAAGGCCGTAATCGCAGCAGAGTCTGATACGCTTGACATCATCAACGAGCGTCTTGAGGAGTATGCCGAGCAGGTTGCAGAAGAATATGGCGCAATCGAGACAAACCTCAAGCTTGGCTTTGAGGAAGTGGAAGGGGAGTATGCAGGTGCCATCGATGAGATGACTGCATGGAACCTTGTCACTGCTCTTTGCGCATCGCCTCATGGCGTCCTCAAGATGAGCCAGGAGATTGAGAACTTTGTAGAGACATCTACAAACCTTGCTTCTGTAAAGATGACTGAGCCAGGCGTGATCCGCATCGGCTCTAGCCAGAGAAGTTGCGTCACTGCAGCTCGTCGTGCAGCAGCTGCGAAGATGGAAGCGTGCTTTGTCCTTGCAGGTGCAATCGTGAAGCATGAGGGCGAGTATCCTGGTTGGGCTCCGGCAGCAGAATCTCCTGTAAGAGATGCGTGCGTAGCTTCATACAAGAAGCTTTTCGGAGTCGAGCCTAAGGTTAAGGCAATCCACGCGGGACTCGAGTGCGGTCTCTTTACTGAGAAATTCCCTGGTCTTGACATGGTTTCATTTGGTCCTACACTCCGCGGAGTACATGCTCCAGGCGAGCGTCTCGACCTTGCATCACTTGACAAGTTCGTCGCCCTCCTTGTTGACGTAGTCACTACTTACAGGTAATCCTATTATGATACAAATAGCACCTTCAATACTTTCAGCAGACTTCCTCCACCTTGAGAAGGATGTCGAATTGGTGAACAGATATGCGGATATCCTCCATTTTGATGTTATGGATGGAGTGTTCGTTCCGAATATTTCATTCGGTTTCCCTGTCATCGAGGCAGTGGCAAAGAAGGCAGAAAAGCCTATGGATGTCCATCTGATGATCGTCAATCCGGAGAAGTATGTCGATCGTTTTGCAGCAGCAGGAGCATCGATGATTTCCTTCCATCTCAATGCTTCCGAAGATCCCGAAGCTCTCCTCAAGCACATCCGTTCGCTTGGTGTGAAGGCGGGACTTGTGATCAACCCGGACATTCCTGTTGAAGACCTTTTCCCATATCTGAAAGACGCTGATTATGTGCTTCTTATGTCAGTGTTTGCAGGATTTGGAGGCCAGAAGTTTATCGAAGATACATATCAGAGAGTCCGCACGCTCCGCGCAGAAATCGAACGTCAGGGCCTCGTGATTCCTATAGAGATAGACGGTGGCGTGTCTGCAGCAAATGCAGCAGCCCTTGCCGAGGCAGGAGCAGAAATCCTGGTAGCGGGAAGCGCTGTATTTAAGGCTGAAGATCCTGAATCAGTGATCAGGGCGATGAGAGAATAAATGGATTAGATAATATATCCTATTTCCTTGAAGGCGAATTCTTTGAGTTCGCCTTTTTCTGTGTCTTCCACTATAAGATGACCTATATCGGAGAGACCGCGGATGATACCGGTAAATCCCAGTCCTGTAGAGGTGTCGACGTACTTTGCAGGTTCGTCCTTGCGCCAAAGTTGGGCGAGATATAATTTGCGGAGACGTGCATATCCACCGGTTATGTTCAGATATCTTCTGCAGTATCCGCTGAAGATGTCCATGAATTCCTCGAGTGTGGACTTGAGGTCATATGATGGGCCCGGTTCCTCAGATGGGGCAGATAGTGCCATGGATGTCGGGTTGGGGAGCGATGGGTCAAAACATGTCTGGTTCACATTAAGACCTATGCCTATGATGCTGGTCGATACGAAGGATTCCTTAAGGCTGTTCTCGATGAGAATTCCGCATATCTTCCTGTCGCCGACATAGATGTCGTTCGGCCATTTGATCCTTGCATTGATTCCATGTATGGCAAGTAGGTCAACGACTGACAAGGCTGTGATTTCGCTTATGACGAACTGGTCCAGCGCCCTGATGCCGGCATGTTTGGATAAAATGCTGAATGTGAGGTTTTCTCCGGCCTTTGCTGACCATGTGTTTCCACGCTGTCCGCGTCCTGCCGACTGACTGAATGCTGACACGACTGACAAATTGTCAAGGCCTGAAATGCGCCTCCTGACCTCTTCATTGGTCGAATCCACTGTATCCAGCCATATAATGTCATGCTTCTTTGCCATGGTGTATTTTTTGCTTATCTTTGCAAGGATTTTTACAAAAATAACAATAATTCAATATATGGACAACAAAGAGATCAAGGTAATTGCAGACGCGATGCTTGAAAAGAAAGGACAGGAAGTGGTATCGCTCGATCTGCGTTCAATCGGTACAGCAATTTCAGACTATTTCATCGTATGCCACGCTGATTCAACTCCAAACGTAGTGGCAATTGCAGATAATATCGAAAAGAGAATGATTGAGAACTGCAAGAGGAAGGTTATCCGTACTCAGGGTAAGGAGAATGCATTCTGGGTTATCATGGATTACGGTGAGGTCGTAGTTCACATCTTCCAGACTGCATACAGATCATTCTACAGACTTGAGGATCTCTGGGCAGACGCTGAACGTACTGTCTACGAAGACTAAGGTAAAGAACAATCAGTAAATATGGCAGAAAACAATAATTCACCTCGCAGGAAAAAACCTGCGAAGTTTTCTTTTGGCTTGTCATGGATCTATATCTTCCTCCTCATCGGAATAGGATATATGTTCTTCAATCAGAGCGGAGCCAATCCGCAGAAGGAAGAATGGGATGAGGTGAAGGAGCAGTGGCTTGCCGGCGACATAAAGGAAGTTGTCTTTGTCAGGAACGAGTTTGAGGGTCATGTCACCATCAAGCCGGACAGACTTGGACAGTTTGAGGATAAGTTCGGAGGAGTCCTTCCGAAGAAGTCTCCTCATTTCGTATTCCTTGTTTCAGGAAGTTTCAATGCTGAGGAGATGTTCGGTGAACTCAATGACCAGCTTCCTGAGAGTGAGAAGGTAAAGGTCGTGATCGAAAATCAGGAAAATTTCTGGGGAGTGCTTGAGTGGCTCATATTCCCTCTTCTTCTCATCTTCATGTGGGTGTTCATGTTCAGAGGCATGAACCGTAACATGGGTGGTGGCGGCGGTCCTGGCGGTGTGTTCAATGTTGGAAAGGCAACAGGCAAGCTTGCTGAAAAGAACAGCATCAAGGTTACGTTCAAGGATGTAGCCGGTCTTTATGGAGCAAAGGATGAGGTGATGGAGATCGTGGATTTCCTCAAGAATCCTAAGAAATACACTGCACTCGGCGGTAAGATTCCAAAGGGAGCCCTTCTTGTAGGTCCTCCGGGAACAGGAAAGACTCTGCTTGCAAAAGCTGTTGCAGGAGAAGCGAATGTACCATTCTTTTCAATATCCGGTTCAGATTTCGTTGAAATGTTTGTCGGTGTTGGTGCATCACGTGTCAGAGATTTGTTTGATCAGGCTAAAAAGAATACA
>JAEIGA010014700.1_pt1 | contig 11912 bp, 13 predicted proteins | sample 9270691 | NCBI WGS metagenome assembly JAEIGA01 (sample SAMN17057246, study PRJNA624740) | gut metagenome | biome: biome; isolation source: fecal sample | host: Bos grunniens | place: China: Xizang | collected 2019
CAATCTTACGCTCTAGTAGCTCTATTCATTTGGAAGTTCTTTCAGCATACGTATAGTTCTATATATCTCTCCACACGCTGGACACTTCCATTCACAATCACTTTTCTTCGCTTTCTTATGTAAGTGTATCAATTCCGCCGTTTGACATTTCGGACATATTGTTGGTTGCGAAGTCCACAATCTCTTTAATAATTCCACTTCTTCATCACGACTATTTGCATACATATATTATAATTTCCACCTCTACATTTTATTTGACATATTTTATATATAATGTTAATCTAAATATAGAAAAAGGCTACCGATAGACGGTTAGCCCCATTATTGGTCATATAAAATAACCGCTAAGCTGGGGAGCAGGGCGGTTATTTTTTTGCTTGGCTACTGCGACCAAACGAATAGCCAAGACTGAAACATGTTATACATAAGCTGATAACGGCAATCAAGCCTTCGATGGTGAGCATGAGCAATTTCCTCCGTCGTAAATATTTCTAGCTATATAAATAACTCGATTTTATCTATGTAATCAGAGGTTTTCGCAAAGTCCCTCTGTAAAACTTTCGGGACTAACCGCCTACCGTTATGGTAGCCTATCTTTATTATAACAAACATTTGTTCGATTATCAATATATCTAAACTACATTTTTATTTCCAAAATTCTTCTGCCAGCAACGCATACATCGCTGCATCTACGATTCCTTTATTGCTCCAGTCTGCCTTACGCAAAGTACCTTCGTATTTCAAACCACATTTCATCATTACTTTTCCAGAAGCAGGATTGTTTGGATCATGTTGTGCTTCAATACGTTTCACTCCTACTTCCTCAAACAAAAATGGTATAATCCTAGTAAATGTCTCACCCGTGTATCCATTTCCCCACCATTTGCTTCCGATGCAATATCCGATATGTACCATCTCAACTTTTTCATTCATATCTACCACAGAAATGGTTCCGATTGGCTCATTCAAATCCTTTGGCACAATTGCCCACTGGTAAAAAGCTTTGTTTTTCTCGTATTCTTCTATCCATTCTTTTACCACACGTTCTGATATCGAAGCATCTTTGTGCGTAGGCCAACGCAAAAACTCTGTTACCTTTTCATCACTCATCCAGTTATAAAAACCTGCAGATGCATCCTCTTTTACAAAAGGTCTAAGTATTAATCTTTCTGTCTCTAATCGTACTGTTCCTTTATGTTCCATAATTCAACTCCTAATTTCTCCTCCGCCACAGAATGTGGCGGAGAACTCATTACACCACCTGCGCCATATACAGTCTATAATATGCTCCTCGCAGCTCCATCAACTCTGCAGGGGTACCAGATTCAATAATTCCACCATCGCTAACTACAAAAATGCGATCTGCATTCTGGATAGTAGACAGACGATGTGCAATTACAAAACTTGTACGTCCTTTTAAAAGAGCCGAGATACCTTCCTGCACCATACGCTCTGTATGGGTATCAATACTTGATGTGGCTTCATCCAAGATTAAAATCTTTGGCATAGAAATCATCGTTCTAGCGAAAGCAATAAGCTGACGCTGTCCGATGGAAAGTCCCGCTCCACGTTCAGACAATTCTGTATCATATCCTTTTTCCATTTTCATGATAAAGTCATGTGCATTTACTGCTTTAGCTGCCGCAATCATTTCTTCTTCAGTTGCATCCAGCTTGCCATACATGATGTTTTCACGAATGGTTCCATGGAAAATAAAATTATCCTGTGTCATAACGCCCATCTGCTTACGCAAGCTGTGAAGAGATACATCTTTTAACTCATAGCCATCTATTAAAATGCTACCTTTTTGGATATCATAAAAACGGCTAATTAAGTTTACGATTGTCGTTTTTCCTGCACCTGTTGGACCAACGAGAGCAATTGTCTCTCCCGGTTTTACAGAAAAACTTACATCATCTAATACACGGGTTTCTTGCTCGGTTCCCTCATCATAAGTGAATGATACATGGGAAAACTCCACTGCGCCCTCAATGTCTGGAAGTTCCACTGCATGGCTCTCATCTGCGATATCAGGCTCTGTATCCAAGATATCAAAGATACGCTCTGCAGCTGATACGTGTGTAGTCAGCTGATTATATAAATCACTTAAGTTCATGATTGGATTCCAGAACATATTGATATATGTACCAAATGACACCAACGCACCTACCGTAATAGCAGGAAATCCTAAAAACTGTACACCTACCAAATACATAGCTGCTACGCCAAGCCCCCAGCACAAATCAATACTTGGGCCAAATAAATCCGACACAAAACATGCGCGAATAAATCCATCTGATGTTTCGTCGCTTAATTTATCAAATGTATCTGTGGTCTCCTGTTCTGCAGTAAGACTCTTCACCACCGAAATCCCTGCAATATCTTCATGCACAAATGCATTCATGTTGGATGACTTCTTACGATAGTTATGCCACTCTTTATAACTAAATGTCTGAATCACAAAAATCGCAACAAACATCACTGGAATTGTACATAAAGATGCCAATGCAAGCTTCCAGTTTTTCACCATCATAATCGCTACTACACCGATAACCGTAATAAAATCAGGTATCAGAATCGTTACTGCACTTGATAGTACATCTTTTAGGGAATTTACATCACCGATAATACGTGCCAATATCTTCCCTGTAGGTCTGCTGTCAAAAAAGGCAAAAGACAGCTTCTGAATATGTATGTAAAGTTCCTGTCGAACTGTAAGTAATATCTTATTGGAAATCTTCGACATTTCATACATTCGAACCTTTACTAAAATAATAAAAATAATATTAAGTACTGCTGCAAATAAGCCAAGTCGAATCAGACCTGGTATGTCTCCATTTGGAGTATCTATGTATTGATCTATGGCCGCTTCAATGAGCAATGGGTTTAATAAGCTAATGGCTACTGTCACCAACATGCAAATAAGAACCCCTGCTACGCCAGCCTTATAATCCTTTAAGTAAGAAAGCAAACGGACAATAACCTTCCATTTCCCTTGGCTTTCTACTTTCTCATCCTCTCGAAAGGAATTGACTGCCATAATTACACCTTCTTTCTTCTTAAACAAAAATTACATTTTTGCATAATCTATATTTCCATACTGAACTCGGTATGTTTGGTAGTACAATCCACGTTTTTCCAACAATTCTTCGTGTGTACCACGCTCTGCAATACGTCCTTCCTCTAAATAAATGATTTCATCTGCATGACGCACTGCTGAAATTCTATGTGCAATAATAATCTTTGTTGTTCCTTCTAATTGTTCTAATTCTTTTTGGATTTCTCTTTCTGTTTCCATATCAAGAGCTGATGTAGAATCATCCATCACTAAAATCGGACATTTCTTTGATATTGCTCTGGCAATACTAATTCGTTGTTTCTGTCCGCCAGAAAGTCCTACACCACGTTCTCCGATAACCGTCTCATAAGATGCATCCATTTCTTCAATGAAATCACGTGCCTGCGCAAAAGCTGCTGCACCACGAATGTCTTCTGGCTGCATCGTCTCCCTTTTTCCCATCTTGATATTTTCCCCGATGGTATCTGAAAAAAGAAATACATCCTGCATAACCACTGCGCTACTACCTCGAACCTGTTCAAAAGTCATTTCTTTGATATCGATTCCATCTAGTAACACGCGTCCAGCATTTGGATCATAAAAACGCTCCATTAAATTTACAATCGTAGATTTTCCTGAACCAGTTGCACCCATAATTCCAAGTGTTTTTCCCTGTCCCACATGGAAAGATACATCTTTTATAATTTCCTTATCATCGATAGAAAAATCTACATTTTCAAATGTAATTTCCCCCTTAATCTGATCCAAAACAACTGGATTTTCTACTTCAGTCATATTGGTGGTTTGCTTCGCTATTTTGTCTAACTTTTTCTGAGAAGCAAATGCTCTTGAGATATCATTTGTAAGCCATCCCAACATCTGCATTGGCCATGTACAGTTACGTGTATATTCTACGTAGGCTACCAATGAACCAATATCCATCTCACCTTTCATAACCAAAATGCCGCCAAGTATTGCTGTTGTAATTGGAAGAATCAACCCTACGAACTGAAACATAGGATAATATTTCACCCATACTTTGGACTGATTCATATTAAGTTCGTAATAGCGTTCGTTGTGCGATAAAAATTTGCTAATTTCAAACTCTTCTCTCGCAAATGCTTTTACCGTACGTACACCTGCTAGATTTTCTTCTGCAACCGTGGTCAGAATCGCATTTTCCTCGCTAATCTCGTCATACACCTTATCCAGTTTCTTTTCCATAATCAGTGCAACTGCTGCACAAAAAATCATAAAGAAAAGTGGAATAATTGTAAGTTTCCAATTCAAATTAAACATGCAGTACAAAACACTAGCAACATGTACTACTACTTCCACTGCAAGCATCCCGATGAAACCTAGCACCATTCTCACCTGGTCTACATCGTCTCTAATACGAGCCATCAGTTCTCCAATATTGGCTCCTTGAAAATAATCCGCAGACAATCCCTGCACATGGCGGAACAAATCCTTTCGCATTTCTGTACCGATTTTTGCCCCAATTTTGTCTGCTGTAAATTCCTTGCAATATCCAAACACACTACGACCAATTCCAATAAACACGATTGCCAACAAAAGCATTGGTAATCTGCTCAAATCATCTGTCCCGAAAATATCATTCACGATAATTCTTGTAATCTGTGGATATAACATATCTAATCCTATCGCAATAAACAGACATGTAAGCGATAGTAAGTATGCTTTCCAATGTCTTAGCATATAGGTATGTAATTTCTTCATAATCCCCTCCTAATTTTGTCTCGTCTTGTTGTCAATTTTTAGATAACATTTCTTTCAAACCATGTTATCCACTTCGATGTCCCGGGATTCTCATTTAACAAAAACTGACACAGGATGTTTCCGTTAAACACAAAAAAGCCCGGGTAAACTTAGAATTTACCCGAGCATACAAAACGCATCCCATATGAATATACAAATAAAAGTATATTCCGACTCTGATTCAATTTTTAAACAATTACAAATACTAAATAAAATTATAAAAAATCAAATCAGATACGTAAAGACACCGAGGTAATTTCATGATTCATATTATTTTTGATGTTATTAAATGTAGTGTTAATCATTGTTTTTACCTCGCTTTCTTTAATATTTGATTTCATTACTACTCTTTTAGTAAAGCACTCCTGCCAGTAATTGTCAACCTCCGATTCACATATTTTTTTCTGATTTGCACAAATTAAACTCTGTAAGGAGGTGAACAGCATGAGTAATTCAAACAACAACTCTAGTTCAAAAAAATCAGAAGCGATGAATCGTTTCAAACAGGAATGTGCCAACGAAGTAGGTGTAAATCTTAAAAGTGGTTATAATGGTGACTTAACATCTAGAGAAGCCGGATCTATCGGTGGTGAAATGGTGAAAAAGATGATTAAACGCCAGGAAGAACAGATGCAGTAATAAGTTAGATTAAGTTTTATCTGTTCTAAATCCCACGAAATGGGACCTGCTATATATCGAATTTACACACGCTCTCGCTCGGTAAAAAACGTAACAGACACTAACCTCGTGAGCAATTACATTACTCACTCGCTAAGTGCTGACGTTTTTTAACGGTGTTCATTCAATATATAGCAGGTCCCATTTCTTACATATAGAATAAAAATTTAATCAAAATTATTACTTTAGATAAGGGGTTATCAAGCTGAACAACACAGGCTAAATTTTGCCTACGATTTGCAATATGTCATGTAAATTACGAATCACATAATCTAATTTTACGCCTTTATTGTTCTCCAATCCTTTCGGATTATACCATGCACATAAAATGCCCGCATTATTGCCACCCTGCATGTCACTGGTGAGGGAATCTCCTATGATGATTACTTCATCAGAATTAAAATGGCCGATACATTCCCATACATGCTCAAAGAATTTCACATCTGGTTTTTCTACACCTATCTCCTCTGAAATAAACACATCGTCAAACAAGTCAATCAATCCTGACCTGTTTAATTTTTTATCCTGGGCAACTTTTGTTCCGTTTGTGACTGCGTACTGTTTTACACGGTCTTTTAAACTTTTAACTAATTCATATCCGTCATCACAAAAGCAAATGGTGTCCCCAAGCCTTAATTGATACTCGCTATTAAAAGCTTCGGCACAATCTGACTTTAATCCTTCTCTTTCAAAGAATTCTATAAAACGTCCTACCAAGACCTCTGGCTTTGTAATTTCTTTGCGCTCTAATCGCTCCCAATATCCTTTATTTATCACAGAATATCTTGCGATCATCTCGTCCGTACATTCCCCTAGTCCAAACACTTCAAAACAGGTTTTCATCGCCTGATTTTCCGCTTTTTCGAAATCGAGTAATGTACCATCAATATCCCATAAAACTACTTTTATCATTTTGTCACCTATATCTTTATTTCTTATACACTGTAAATGATAGACGAACCTAATTTATCTGCAGTTTCCTTATCCAATAAATATTCTACAATCGCTAAAGCAAAATCTATTGCTGTTCCCATACCTCGACTAGTGATAATATTTCCGTCCATTACTACTGGTTCTTCACTTACGCTTGCACCCACCAACTTATCCTCGAAACCAGGATATGAGGTAGCATTTTTTCCCTTCAAAAGTCCTGCTTCCCCCAATACACTTGGGGCAGCGCAGATTGCAGAAACTAATTTTCCTTTTACATTGAAATCCACAATTGTCTGAAGCACATATTTGTTCGCACCTAAGTTTAATGTCCCTGGCATGCCACCTGGAAGTACGATACCATCCAACATATCAAAATCCATGAACTCTGCCGGTATATCTGTCTCAAAATTAATTCCATGGGCACCCTTTACAATTTTTTCTCCTGTAATCGAAATCATTGCTACTTCGATACCTGCTCTTCTACAAATATCCACTACCGTAAGTGCTTCAATTTCTTCGCAGCCATCTGCCATAAATACGCCTATTTTTTTCATTTCAGAATCTCCTGTTTTATCTTTTACTAAGGTTACTATTGTGATATTCCTTTGAATCCGTCACATCATCCCCAAACCACTCTGGAGCGACAAATGCATCTGCATCTTCCACAGAATCAAACTCCACTTCTACTAGACGGAGTGGTGCTAGTATGCCCTGAAAAATATCAAGTTCTGCTGTGTGTCCATCCGAAAGAGGAATCAAATAACGCACCTTATCTATCAAAATCCCATCTATTTTTGGAAGCATGTGTTCAAATGCTTCCGCGGTTAATGGAAATTCATGCTCCTCACGAACCATTTTACCACGCCCCTTATATGTAAGAAAATATTCTTCATTACTGCGTCGAATACGCACTACAGGATTCGTACATAGATACCCCTGACATATCCGTTTTTGTGCATAACTCTCTAGATTTTCTGGCAAATCTTTCACTAAAAATTTGCGTTCAATTTCCATCGCAATCTCCTCACTTTCCCTACATAACACATAAGACTCCATTAGCGGAGTCTCATGTTCTGTTCATATTTTTGTTTTGTCTGAATAGCACGTTTTAAATCATCAAAACGATTTTCAATATTTCCATCAGGAATCACGATATCCATAACCACAGCCATATTGTCAATCATGGTATCTGTTACTTCTTCTCTCATTGTAAGCAAAATACGATATCTCGCCTCCAAATCGTCTTCATCAAAAAATGCCATCATTTTTTCTTCCACAGTCATCTGCGAAAGAGTTTTCTTTTCCTGTGGTGCATCTTCGATTTTCTCAAAACGGAATTTCTGCTTCACATCTGGATACTTTTCATGATCTACTTCACTCACAAACATGTCGAGTGGTCTCGCACATACCATTCCATCACCATAAAGTGCCTGATAAACCACAAGTTCTTCTCCTGTCTCTGAATGATGTGCGATTGCAATAATCTTGTAATTTTTATTCTTAAAGTGTCTGTAAGTCTCTCCTACTTTTGGTCTACGTTCCACGTCTCTACCTCTTCCTATAAAATCACTTTGCAGCCTCTTATACTACATCCTCTGTTGTGAAATCCGGCACCTCAGATGGCACTGTAAATCTACTAATCATATCCAGTGCCTCTCCTATGAAATCGCGTTCAAAACATAGATTTCCATCATACCCTTTCACCATTAAATCCTCGACAGTTCCTAGCAAGTTTTCTGGAATCACATCTTCAGGATGATGATGTTTTGCTGGCGCAACACGTTCTGAATGATTATGTTCTGTCTCCATAGTCTGTAAGGTCACATCTATTTTATCTTCTTCCGCATTTGCCTTTGCACGCTGTAAAATCGTTGTGTTCTGCTGTCTTATTTGTTCTCTTGCAGGGGTTTTACGTACCGTTTGCTTTGGCATCTGCTTTATCGTCTGTTCCCATGGATTCTGCACCTTTGGCTCTTGATACGCTTTTCTCAGCTGTTCTTGTTCTCCAGCTTTTTTAAACACACTAACTAAAATCCCGATTACAATAACAAAAACTAATTCCATACATCCACCTCTAGAATTTTCTGTGCTCTCTCCGCATCCATATACTTAGAAAGCTCTTTGTACATCGGTTCTATAAATTCTTCTTTGTATACATTGCTGACTTTTTCTATTTTATCTGCATGTGGCAAATCAAAAATCTCCTTGTCCACATGATTCAAATAAAAATATGCCATAGCACGGAAAGATGGCCACTGCTTTTCCAAAGCTTCTTTAGTAAGTGCCAAAAGATTTTCCACCTCACTCTGCAAAATCAACACATCCTTTTGCCGTTTCAAATCTTTGTTTGACAGACAAAGGATACTTGCGTAAGTTGACTGAAAATCTGCATCCTCTTTACTAATCAAAAATTCATGATTAAACGCATTCTGATATTTTTTCATCTCTTTTGCATAGGACTGTACCTGATTTTTTATATTTGTTTTATCAGCAGATTCCTTGCAAGAAATCAAAAACTGCTCCAGTTGTTTTAATGTCACATATACATTCTCTAGGTTATGCTTCACACGTACATACTGTTCCTGCAAAAGATCACTCTGCTTTTTTACTTTATCAAAGGTCTTTTGCCACTGACGCACATAGCTCATATCTGCGCCAAGCGTCTTTAATTCCTTTTTCAGTTCTTTTAAACTATCGTCAAAAAACATGTTTATTCTCCAACATTTTTGTTTGTAAGTGTTGTCCAAAGAAGTTTTGCCTTACTTACTTTTCCCATACGAATATCGCCTTCACCTAGACGGATTACTTCTTTTTCATTTGCTCCTGCAGCTCTCCACTCTACCAGACCATCTCCATTTGGATTGCCTGTTTTTACAAAATTGCAAAGATAGCTGGACATCGCATCTGAAAGCGTATAATCTTTTTCTTCAAAAGGTCTCCATCCATTCTTTAATGTACCAAACCAGTACCACAAATCACTAGAGTGCCAAGCACCATTTTTATCTCCTGGCAACTGTCTATCAAAGAACCAGCAATATGCCTGTCTTTGCTTATCACAGAAATCCTTTGCCATTGGGAAAATGAAAAATGGCATCATATCCTGACTTGTCGCACCAAGCATATATGGGATGTCCTTTACATCACCATCATTTAATGCAGTGAGCGGACTCTTTGTAAGAAGTTCTCCATCGACACATGGACTTGCCACCATCGCATACTTAGGACTTTCTTTCTTCAACTTCTGCCATGCCTGGAAAATCTTTTCTGGTTCAACTTCTAAGAATTCATCTAAATTCTTACATCCAGCTTCTGCTACCACTCTTTCCCAAAATTCGTATCTATCTTCATAGGTCTGTGCACTATCCATAAGTTTATGTGCACCGCCACCACTACTCATAACTGCTTTATTAAAAAGACCATGCGTCTTAGGACTAATACAATGCTGCATTGTACTCATTCCACCTGCACTCTGTCCCATTATAGTTACATTAGTAGGATCTCCACCAAATGCTTCGATATTATGTTGCACCCACTGCATAGCCATCATCTGGTCATAAAGACCATAATTTCCAGTATGCCCATCACGTTTTGCAAGTTCTGGTAAGCACATAAAGCCCATAGGTCCAAGTCGATAGTTGCATGTTACCGCGATAACACCTTTAGACGCCCACACTGGTCCATCGAAATGTTTTTCATGACCACATCCACCTGTATATCCACCACCGTGAATATAGAAAAGTACAGGAAGTTTGCTGTCTGGTGTCGCGCCTTCTGGCACCCATACATTTAAGAAAAGACAATCCTCACTATAAGTATATGTCGCGCCCTTTCTAAATTCATAATAATAAAATACTTTTTCAATTACCGTTTCTTCATCGTAAAATGTTCTAGGCTGGAAACTACAGTTACCATATTCTGATGCATCATATACGCCATCCCAGCCTGTTACTTCTACTGGATATTCCCATCTGCCTGCTGTCGCATAGCGAATTCCTTTATATGCAGTCACGCCTGGCCACTGGCAATCTGTTCCTTTTATCTGTCCACATGGAATTGTAATTGTATTTTGCATTATTCTCCTCCCAAAATCAATTTGGCGGATTCCATGATAAAGAATCCGCCGTTTCCTCTCACTTAGAGATATTATATCATATTTTTTCCAAATAATCACTTACTTCTTACGATTATATGCACTTGGCATCCATGGATATTTTTCCTCATTTTCCAGTCCATATGCCTCTAATTTCTGAAGCTGTTCTACTACATGTGGCATATCCATACGCTCTACCATCTTGCAGATCAAATCCGCACCTTTATCAGCCATTTTAGCACGTGTTTCTTCATCTGGAATGTCTGGTGTAGGCATGTGATCAGAGTTTTCACCGAAACAATATCCCACAGCTGCACTCTGGTACCCCAAGGCAAATAAATCATTAAATGGCGCACATGACTGCTGTACCATTTCGCCATAACCTGTAACAAATGGAACATCCTCAAGGCGATTCATAATCTTATATGCACCTACCGTAATATCATGGAATGCAGCAAAATCTGCAAACAAATCTTTGCATTTATTCATGTGAATCATACAGTCCATATATAAAATAGGCACACCAGTTTCATCATAAAAATCACGAATCATAGGACAGATTGTCATATGTGCAGGGCCATGAAAACTTAAATACACCTGGCGTTTAAAACCAAGACGAAGTAAGCTTCTTGCAATCGATCCAAGGTAATCAATTCCATCTCTTATGGAAACCTGAACAGTTCCTCTACCCGATGCAGTTGCTCCTGCATAAAAGTATGGAAGTCCTGTTAACACAAGACCGTCACACGCTTCCGCCATTTTAAGAGCATACGCCTCACTGATTACAGTTTCCGAATCTAATGGAAATCCTCCATGCATTTCCACTGTACCAACTGGTACAATGATAATGTCATTGCGTTTCAAATATTCCTGAACTTCAGAATTTAACATTTTAGGTAAAATTCTAGTACGCATAGTCCCCTCCCGAAATTATAGTCTTTTAACAAAAAAGGTGGCAGAGCATTCCGCCCTACCACCTATAATAATCTACATTATGTAGTTATTCTGCTTTAGCCTTAGCTTTCATAGCATCCATTTCAGCACGTTTCTCTGGTGTAATATTCCATACAAACTTAAATGCTGCCCATGAACCAAGTACAAATACTGCTGGTACAAGTACACAAAGTGCTTTTAAACCTAAAACTGTTGCAGCTGACTGGAATTCCTTTTCACCATTGTATCCAATCCAGCCTAATGCATAGATTGCGAATCCATTACCGATAGTCTGACCGATACGACGTGAAAGGTTGAATGTACCGTAGATAGAACCTTCTGTTCTCTTACCTGTTACTAATTCGTTGTAGTCAATTGCTTCACCAACAAGTCCCCACTGCATCTGAATAGAAACCATACACATACCCATAGCAAGACCAG
>JAEIGA010014701.1_pt1 | contig 11911 bp, 10 predicted proteins | sample 9270691 | NCBI WGS metagenome assembly JAEIGA01 (sample SAMN17057246, study PRJNA624740) | gut metagenome | biome: biome; isolation source: fecal sample | host: Bos grunniens | place: China: Xizang | collected 2019
ATCGAGGCGTAGCCGAAGATGAGAACCCCCGGTAACGCATGAAAATGATAGGGAGCCCTGTAGCGCCTGAGGCGCAGCCGAAGACGCGGAAGGCCGACAGATAAGGGCGAGGGCGTAAGCCCGAAGCCATGAGCGGCGGCTCCGTATGTACGCACATGGTATATTAAGAGCCACGCTTTCTGTCGGCCCTCGTTGCCGTCGCGGTCGCGCCGGCGCCTCGGGGCTCCGATTTTCTTTTCCCCATACCGGGGGCTTGCGACCCCGGCTATGTGTCTGTCGTCCTCCGGACTCTTGAATTCCGTTCGCTGCGCTCACATCAATGAACCCCACAAATTGCAATTTGTGAGGCTATCAACCAAAACTTTAACAGAGAGTATAACAAAAAATGCTCTCTTTAACATGGGCAATAATTTTTTATGCTTGCAAATTGCGCAAAAACAGGCATAATATGCTTGAGTTTTGCTGATGAAAGCAGACTCGACCATCTTACACAAAAATGAAAACACTCAAGCGATTTGTACTTGTAGGCGCCCCTGCTTCCGGCAAGGGCACGCAGTCATCCTTCCTTTCCGAGACTTATGGTTTGAAGCCGCTGAGCACCGGTGCTCTGCTGCGCGCAGAGATTGCAGCCGGCTCTGAGCTGGGTCTTGAGGCCAAGAAGTACATGGATGCAGCCATGTTCGTTCCGGATGAAGTCGTGAACGGCATTGTTGCCAAGTGGCTCGGTGAAAACAAGGATTGCGGCTGCCTGCTCGATGGCTATCCCCGCACTGTTGCTCAGGCTGAAACGCTTGACGCTAACCTTGCCGCTATGGATTTGGGTGTAGATATCGTGGTTTACCTCAACGTGGCTGCAGAGCTTATCGAGGCTCGCATGCTCAAGCGCAAGGCTTGCCCCGCCTGCGGCGAAACCACCCGCAATGGCGAGGAAGTTTGCCCGAAGTGCGGTGGCGCTATGATTGTGCGCACCGACGACAACCCCGAGGCCTTTGCCAAGCGTCGTAAGGACTACGAGACCCTCACCGTGCCTGTAGTAGAGCACTACCGCGCTCAGGGTAAGGTTGTTCAGATTGATGTTGTCGAGGAAGGTGAGCCGGAGGAAGTTTCCGCTCGCATTGCTGCCGCTGTTCGCGGTTATTGCGAGGCCTAATTTTCGACCCACAATACAATTTTACAGCAGGCAGTGCGAAAGGCGCTGCCTGCTTTTTTTACGTCAGTGCCTTCAAAATCCTATTTTTGCACTTTACATTAGCACCGGATTTGTTATAGTTAAACCGATATGAACATTCGTACCACCCTTATGTTAATGGCAGCAACGGTTGCCGCTCCTCTGAGCGCCCAGCAACCTGCTGAGGTTTACACCGCCCTTACCGCCGCCACTACGGCCAACGCAAGCACGGAGCAGCGCGCCGCCGTAATGCCTGCTTTGGCTGCTATTCCCGCCAATTGCGAGGCTTGCTACACCGTCACCAACATCCCCGGCGTTTTTGATAACCTGCACAAGATGGGTGTTATCAGCCAGGAGGACATGCTCAGCATGCCCGAGGAGGTTAAGGCTATCAACAGCGTTGCCCTCGGTTTCGGCAACGGTGGTGCTGCTACCCTCAATGCAGCCATGCGCTTGTACAACTGCTTCAACGCCACAGAGTTGTTGCCCGCCCTCAACACGCTCCCCCTGGTTACCGCTGAGGAGTACGCCACGATTCTTAAGCAGGAATACGACAAGGCTGTAGCCTCCGTAAACACTGAAATTACAGAGATTCTCAGCTCCGTTAAGCTTGCTCCTATTTACTCGGTGCTTGCCGTCAACAGCGGTTATGAAGGCATGCTCGAGGAGTGGTACACTCTTTTGCAGGAAACCCTGAACGAAGCTCCCGCCGAAGAGGGCTTTGAGGTTGTTACCGTCAACGGTTTCAGCGGCATTAAGTTTACCTTGAGCAAGGAAGACGCTGAGCCCTCCGAGTGGGACAGCGAGGCCGAAGCCGCCATTAAGAAGGCCTTGGCAGAGCGCTCCGTTTACGTTCTTTTCAAGCTCGAAGGCTCCAAGATTCTTGCTGCCATCTGCGAGAACCCTGAAGAGCTGCAGACTGCTGCCACAGCTCAGGACTCCATCTTGGGCACAGACAAATTGGCTAAGCTCGACAGCAAGCTCACCCAGGGTCTGACGATTTTGGGCTACAGCTCCCCCGAGTTCACCAACGCTTACTACAGCCAAAACTACGGCGACTTGCTTAAGCTTGCCCAGACGGTAGAAAACATGTTCTCCGCCCTTGCTGCTAAGGGCGATGCCAACAGCGCTACCTTTGCTGCAGCTTCCAAGGCTTCCGGTACAATCATCAACGCTTGGAAGGCTCTTACCGTTTGCACACAAGACCGTCCCTGCGTTGGCGCCCTCAGCTGGGGCAACGGCGTGATGGACGTTGATGTATTCTGCGATAACTGCGGTTACACCTATGCTCCGGCCAAGCTTAGCCTCCTCAATAAGGCTGCCGACCCGAACACCGTGTTCTACTTGGAAAGCGGCTACCTGAAGGGCCACAAGCTGCCCGAGTTTGAAACCCTGCTGGATGCCGGCTTGGCTGTGATTGACGGCATGGTGGCCACCACTACCAGCGAAACACAGGCTTCTGCCACGGCCTCTATGGCTATGGTTAAGGCTTTCCTTCCGGAGCTGAAGCAGGCCGTGCAGGCAGTTAGCACCATTGGCAGCGGTTTGGACAACACATGCGCCGTTGTTGTAGATAAGAACGCCACCATGCCTGAGCTCTTGGGCGGCAAGCCCGGCAACACCACAGAGTTCCCCCGTGTTGCCTTCTACTCCGGTGTGAGCGACCGCGCCAAGCTGAGCGAGGGCTGGGATGCCCTGCTTGCTGTTGCCGGTAATGTTGCCCAAAAGGTCGGCCAGAACCCGCAGGTGGTCAACATGCTGCCCATCGTTCCGCAGATGGTTGGACAGGCCACCAGCTACAGTGTGTCCATGCCCTGGTTCACAGAGAACCTGGTTCCCAACCTTACCGTGAGCGACACCGCTTTCGTAGTAGGCTCTTCCTCCAAGCTCAATGCTGAGCTGGCTGAAACCGCTACCGGCACGCTCGACTTCAATGGTTGTGTATGCACCCTCAAGTTTGCTCCGCTGGCTTCCATGCTCCGCAGCATTGCCGACGACATGACCGCCCGCGCTGAAGCAGAGGCTCCGGCTGAGGAAGAAACTGTAGCCCCCGCCGTGGAGGAAGAGGAGGAAACTCCCGTAGTCGTTGTTGCCGATGATGAGGAGTACGACGAAGAGGTAGAATACGTGGATGAAGATGACTTCGACGAGGAAGAAATCTACTCCTACCACTACAGCGAGCAGTCCCCTGCCCAGGAACGTGCAGAAAACTTCGAAACCGCAGCCGATGTGCTGGAGACGGTGTCCGAGTATGCTGATAGCCTCAACTTCACCTACACAACGGATGAGGAAGAGTTCCGCATGCACTTCCAGATTAAGCTTAACAAGTAATTAGCCCATATTTAAGTTGATTCTTTCAAGCCGCCGGGGATTCCCGGCGGCTTTTTTTAATACGCTCTGTTAAACTTTTTAGTTGATAAATGGTAGTTTGTCGGTCCTCCGTACTACGCACCGCAGGTGCGTTCTTCACTACAGCGCAAGCTGTTCTTCACCATCTGCCGCAGGCAGATTCTACACCATGCCCAACGGGCATTCTTCACCACGGCGGCAGCCGTTCCTCCTCCCAAATACCGCGAGCGCAGCGAGCCAAATTCTGAGCCCCTGGTGGGGCGCCATAAAATAGCCCGGTGGTGGAGCCGCGTCAGCGGCGAAACCCCAGGTTAGTCGTCCATCCATTAGAACCCCGGGGGGGTGGCATAAAGGGGTGCATCATATTGTAGTTCATTTATTATCTATGGCATTGCACGAAAAACATGTCTAAATGTTGAAGCCAAGCATTATGCCACCCCTGACGGGGTTCCATCATATTTTTCATCTTTCCCGGGGTTTCGCTGCTGCGCAGCTCCACCCCGGGCTACCATATATCGCCCCTGGACGGGGCTCCCAAATTCGGCTCGCTGCGCTCGCGGTAAATTCGTCCCTCGTATTTCCACAAATTCCCATTTATCACCCTTTTTTAATTCAAAACGGCCATTTAGAGCCACCCACCGTGCCACCCGCTGACGCGGGTTCTGACAATGTTAGCCATAGGTTACGAGTGGTTTCGGCTTCGCCTCCACCACCTCGCTATTGATATGTCGCCCGTTGGCACGGGCTTCCGTCTTCGGCTACGCCTGCGCCGTGACAGGCAGAGTTTCGCTCGCCTGAGGCTTGCAGGGGAAAGCGAAGTTTATCAATGGGGTTGTGTTCCGCGCTCAAGGCGCGGGCGGTAAGCGATGCTAGGCTTTGCCCCTCGTGCGGCGTAGCCGCCAAGCTTAACAAATTGTACCTTGTACATCGTAAATTGTAAATCCACTTCGTACTTTCCCTTAACCTGCTCCCTTTTTTCAACTGCAATGTTTAACAGGCCGTAGTATAAAGCCGCCACCAATTGCTTGGCGGCGGCTAAATTACATTTACCGAATAGCTTCGGGAATCTTTATAGCCTTATCGCTCTAAGAATACGCATGATGCTCTGCAAACGGAATGAAATAGCGTAAAACTTAGACCTTACACAGGCTAACGCCGTTAGTATATCTCTTTTCAAGAGAAGTTACAAGCCAAATGTAAGAAAAATATTGATTATCAATATAACAGTATATAAAAAGCGAATAAAGAATTGCAATAAAATTGACAATCAATTTCTTGTATATTATTGACCATAAGAGCCTCCGTTGTTATCTCTCTTGAAAAGAGATAGCGCCACTGAAATAATCTGATTGGCCTTTCAGCCTCGGCTCTCGAATTCGGCGCGGCCCACTTCAACATTCAACATTCAACATTCAACTTTCCCCGGCACTGGCGCAATACATACTTGAAAAGCCACCCAAGATAGAGTAAGATAAACGCAATGAAAGCGCTCCATTTTCTTTGCCCCATCACCCTTCTATTGGCAGCTTGCACGCAGCTTTTCCAACCAACGGGAGACGGCGCCATTCCGCGCACGGAAAGCACTGAGCAAGAGCTGCGCACGCATGTAAGCATGCTGGCAGAAACGATAGGTGAGCGCAACCATTACCACAAAGCCGCCTATGCACAAGCAGCTCAGTACATTTGCGATGAGTTTGAACAGTACGGGTATAAGGTAGACAAACAAGCGTACCGGATTCCTGAAAAAGAGGAATACAAATCTGCAGCCGGCCAAATTGCCTACAACATTGAGGTGCGCAAAGAAGGCACAGACCCGCAAGCCCCTTGGCTCATCATTGGTGCCCACTATGATACGCGCGTGGGTATGAAGCGGTGGAATGTGCATGGCCCTGTAATTGAAGGCAAAACCGGCACTCCCGGTGCCAATGATAATGCCTCCGGCGTGGCAGCCATGCTCTATTTAGCCAAGCAGCTGCGCCATGTGCCAACGCGCAACGGTATTATCTTTGTTGCCTACGCCAACGAAGAGGCGCCCTTCTTCCAAACGGATGAGATGGGCTCTCGCCAACACGCCCGAAAAATCGTGAACGAACTGGGCAAGGAGCGTATTATGGGCATGTTTACCCTGGAAAGCATGGGCATATACTCCCCCCGCGTCAACAAAAAACGCCGCACGGCCATTGCCGGCTCTTTGGTTGGCATTCTGGATCGCTGCGACTACGTGGCCTTCATGAGCACCTTTAGCGGCAAGGCTTATTCACGCAGCTGTGCGGAGACCTTTGCCTCCGTCTCCCGCTTCCCTGTGCGTTCCGTTGTGTTCGGGTATCTCACGCGCGGTATTGCGTGGTCCGACGACTGGGCTTACATGAAAGAAGGCATCCCCTCCTTTGCCATTACAGACACCGCCTATATGCGCTGCGACGATTACCACGAAACGAGCGACACGGCCAACAAACTGGATTACCGCGAGTTTGCCGAAGTGTGCATTGGCGTGGATGCTATGGTACGCAAACTGACCGGGGCTACCCTCTCTCCAACGCCCGCAAAATAATTGCAGCCTCATGACCACACTGCGCCAACTAACGGTACAATCGCTCACCCACATGATGGAGGAGGGCACGCTGAGCATACCCATTGATGACGAGGCCCGAGCCATTTTACGCAACTGGATGCTGGCAGCTCGCCAAGCCCCGGCTCGCCCCTCGCAGCCGCAACCCGTGGTCGATTCACGGCCCAGTGCCCCCCCTGCTCCCCCGCAGGCCAACACTGCGCCCCCTGCCCCCAACAGCGTAGAAGAGAAACTGGCCTACCTGCAAATGCGCGCCCAAAACTGGAAACCGGCACGCGCGCTCGGCACACTGCGCAATACCATGGTGTTTGCCACCGGCAATGCACACGCACAGCTTATGCTGGTTGGCGAAGCTCCCGGCTACGATGAAGAACGCCTACAAGAGCCCTTCGTGGGGCGTGCCGGGCAAAAGCTCAACCAAATTCTTGCCGCAGCCAACCTGCGCCGCGAGGAGGTCTACATCTCCAACATCTGTAAGTTCAGACCCGATATGGGCCCCAACCAAGGCATGAGCAACCGCGCCCCCTCCGATGAGGAGATTGCAGCCTGCCTACCCATTATTTTAGCGGAAATTCGCGCCATTCAGCCCGCATGCATTATTTGCCTGGGCGGCACGGCTGCCAAAGGTCTGCTGGGCAGCGGGGCATCCGTTGCCTCCTTGCGTGGTAAATGGTTTGATTGCCAAGGGGTGCCGGTGCGTGTTACCTACCACCCCAGCTATCTTTTACGCAACGACACACTACCCGCTAAGCGTGCCGTGTGGGAAGATTTCTTGGCGGTTCTGGAGCAAATGAAGCTTAACATTACTCCCCGTCAGCGCCGTTTCTTTTTACCCGCTACATCATGAGCTCCCGTGTTGCACCACTCTTGTGGGTGCCGGCAACAGCCCTCACCCTGCTTTCTGTCGCCTGCCATAGCCCACAGCAAATGGCAACCCAAGCGGCAAGCGGAAACCCGCAAGCTCAATATGATTACGCCTGTTTCTTGCTGAAAAATAAACGCTGCACCCCGGCTCAGCAAAAAGAGGCCATCCTTCTCTTAATAGAATCCACCGAAGGCGGTAGCCAACAGGCCCCCGCCACCCTAGGGCTGTGTTACTCCGTAGGCTTGGGCACACCCCCTAATTTGAGGCAAGCCCGCACCTTCCTCCAAATTGCGTCGGACCGCAATCACCCGCGCGCCCAACTACTGCTCGCGCACATGTATGCCCAAGGCTCCGGTGCCCCCTACAACCCGGCCAAAGCGGCAGAAGAAATTCGCTATGCCGCCATGCAAGGCTCCCCTCTGGCGGCCGTTCTCATGTTCTTTTGCTTTTACGATGGCTTTGGCGTGGTTCAAAATACCGACCTTGCCTTGGGCTGGCTGCAAAATGCAGCCGATTTTGGCTCCGATGAGGCAAAAGAGCTCTTAAAATTGGTCAAAAATGAAGAAAAATCACAATTTTTTCAACAAGAAGTCGATTTATTGAGAAAAAAGCTTGACTTCTTCCCACAAAAAAGCTAAAATTGCCGTGCACCCGTAAGGGAGCAAACAAAAGAAAATCGCGGGATAGAGCAGCTCGGTAGCTCGTCAGGCTCATAACCTGAAGGTCATAGGTTCAAATCCTATTCCCGCAACTACAAAAGCTCAGTTCTAAGTAACTGAGCTTTTTCTTTTTACGCGAATATTCATTCTGTATCCCACTATGAGATTCTGGCAACTGCGCAACCAACTGTGGCCTATTCCTGAGGCCGGGGGAATCATGGGCATTCTCAATGTTACCCCGGATTCGTTCTCCGATGGCGGGCTGCACAACAATATAGCAGCAGCCGTGGACCACGCGCGCAGCATGCTGAACCAAGGGGCCCATATCATTGACGTAGGCGGTGAATCAACCCGTCCAGGCGCCCTCCCCATCTCGATAGAGGAAGAAGAACGCCGCACAGCACCCGTTATAGCCGCGCTCAGAAAGGAATTTCCGCAAGCCATCCTTTCCATTGACACCCGCCACCCCTCTGTAGCAGCTGCCGCTTTGGATGCCGGGGCCGATATTATTAACGACATCTCCGGCCTCGCCTCTCCGGATATGCGAGAATTGTGCGCCTCCCGCCCCTGCGGCATTATTCTGATGCACATGCAAGGCACCCCGCAAACCATGCAAGACGCTCCCGCCTACGACGATGTAGTGCGAGAGGTGCGCGATTTTTTTGAACAACAGCTCACACTGGCACAACAAGCCGGCATTGCGCTGAAGCGTATTTGCCTGGACCCGGGAATCGGCTTCGGCAAGACAACAAAACACAACCTCTGCCTCATTCGACATTTGGAATCGCTCCGCCTCCACGACCTGCCGCTCATGATGGCTCTCTCGCGCAAGCGATTCTTGGGAGAAATCATCAATTCCCCCACCGAGGCAAAAACATCCCCCCTGCCCACCGTCACTATGAGCCTGCTCTCTGCCGACAACGGTGCAGACCTGCACCGTGTGCACGATATTTTGCCCCTCCACCAGGCGCTTACCCTCCGCCGGCGCCTCATTTCTCCCTCCTAACACCCCTTTTTTGCAAAAAAATTAACTTTTCATTCATTTTAGACTTGCATCCCCTCCCCGCATTGTGTATAATGCCCCCGCAACCTAGAGCTGCAAAACATGGTGGATGTAGTTCAGTGGTTAGAGCACCGGATTGTGATTCCGGGTGTCGTGGGTTCGAATCCCATCATCCACCCTTCGCGGGCGTTATTTCGATAAGAGATAACGCCCGCGATTTTTATTTATAACGCGCTTAGTTTACGCCACTTAACGCGCACTCCGTTGCATGCGTTGTAACGTGTTTTCGGATGATTTGACGTTATAGTAGGCATGTCCCTACAGCCTCAGGCACTCCCCCGCACTCTGCACTTCGAGACGCCCATTCTATCTACATAAAGGGGCTCGAACTCATTGCACTCGTTGATACTCAATAATCGTTGCACCATTGCTTCCCCGCCCCGGGGAGAAAGCAAGCAGACAATTTTTCAACATACATGCACTAAGCCTTTATGGATAGTGCATAACGAGCAAAATAAGGACAATACTAATATGGTGGGAATATGGTGGGATTTTTTGTGGAGTCATGTCTTTACTTGCCAATATGTGAAAAAAATGATAGAATCAAGATTGCTTATGAAAAACAAACTTACACACAACAAACTTCTTTTAATTCTATCCTTTGGCATCTTTGCTGTTTGGTTAGGTTACGCTGTTTACTGTTATAATGGACACGACTCACTCGGAACGTTCGGTGATAGCTTCGGTTCCTTAAATACACTATTTACAGGATTAGCTTTTGCGGGTGCCATTGTAACACTTTTTCAGCAAGCTCGAGATTTGCGGACATCTCATGAAGAAACAATAAAAGCAACACTAGAATCTTCTATGTTCTCCTATTTATCACGCATGGATAACAGTCTCCCGGATAATCACGCAGAGGTACAAAATGAGATATTCAAACAGTTAAGTCGAATCAATACTCTTTGTGGTTCTCTTGAAAATATTCCTGATGGATTAGAAAAGGATTTGCAGGGACCAATTAACAACTTACGCGAACTCCTGTCTGTATATGCTGTATGGCGGCGTACCTTTCTTTCATGGTGCTTAAGAATAGATGAAGAAACTGAGCTACTTGGTGCTTCAAGTAGTGTAGCTAATTGGAAAAAAAGGCTCTGGCACCTTTTGTCTACTGATGAGCGAAGAATCTTATTCTTGCAGTTCGCGTTAAAGAGCTTATTTCATCCAAAAGCATGGGATGACCATGTTTCGTTAGTTAGTGAAGAAGAGTGTATAACTCACTATTTCAAATATTGGAATAAAAAAACTTATAACTTCCTTATATCTTGTCTCAGTCCCGATACTAATGGAGGAGACGATAAGATATCGAAACCTCAAATCGCCCAATTCTTAGCGGATAAAGAAATCAAACACAAGAAACCCTACAAATCAACCGATACCAAGTAAAACCATTAAAGAAAGCCCGGAACTATTAAATTGAGTTCCGGGCTTTCTTCTGACAGAGAATTGATGAAGGTTAATCATCTGCTTCCCTTGTGAAGTGGAAGCAAAGTCCGGAGATTTCGCCGTAGCGGCGGGTCAGGAACTTGGCCACGCCAAATGGAATGAGGTCTTCGTTAATCTTGACTTCTATCGTCTTGTGCTCACCCGTGCTTTTGATGGTGAAGCTTGCTTCGATGTATACGTTCATGCCTGATGGTATTTGTTCGGGTTCATATTTGGGATAGGCTCGTCCGCAGTATAGGAGGCTGTTGATGTCTACGGTGTTTACCGGGGGTAATGGCAGACTTGTGTCGAGGGCTCGGATAAGTACGCGATTATTGCCGTAGTCTTGCAGAACCACATACTTCTGCTCTCCGTTCTCCCCCACTTCAAGCCACTCGGACTTTATGCGGACTATGTCTCCTCTTTCGATAGATGTACTGCTCATGGTTGTAAAAGGTTAATGTCCGCCTCCCTCAGCGGGAGGCGGGTTCCCAGCCCTCAATTTTGATGTTGGTCACGATGCCGTAATTTTCATACAGGCTGATGATTTCGCGGTCGGCCATCCCCTGTAGGAACTCGTGGTAGCTTTTGTCGGATTCTTCCCCGGCTTCCAGCTCCTTGCGGTAGCTGTCGGCGTATGCCTTGTTCTCCTCGTAGGTGTTCAGGGTGTCGGCGATTTCCTCCAGCTCGTATTCATCGTAGTTGGCGGGGTTGATGCCGTAGGCTTTCAGTTTGCGTATATACTCGTTATTCATTGCTACTTAGTGCTTTGTTCTATGGTTACAGTATAGCACATTAAGCACAAGATGCAAGAACTTTTTTACTTTTTCTTGCATCTTTTTATGCTTATTTTCAATGCCTTACGATGTTATTTTTGCTCATCGACACGCTTATCCATGAACTCCTCGTGCGCACGTTTCACGAACGGACAATTCGCACACTTGTTCTCGGCTTCGAGTCGCAGCTTGCGCTCTTGGTCGTAGAGGTGTTCGTATCGTTCGGCTCGCTTCATTTCGCGCCAGAGGAAGATACCCATGATGGCACCCACAGAGGCACCATTCTGGATGTATTCGATGAACGGATTGAGTTCGGCTGTGGCCAGCGTCACGACAGCTAAGGCATTGGCGACCACGATGCCGCTTGTTACAAATGAATTGGTCATGATGATATATGGGGTTAGGGGTTAATGAGAGCCAGCAAGGCATCCTTGTTGGCGAGAAGTTCGGAGAGCCCGGTGTGTTCAGACTCGGAAAGATGTGAAGTGGTATCGTCCACATGGTCAATCGGAACAAAGAGAGGGCCAGGGGAATCCAAGTCGAAAGTAGCACAGATGAGGTATTTTTCGGTTGAGCCGCTGGAGTTGGTAAGGTAGCAACCATCAGAGTCATTGTATACACCCAGCCCTGAGAGAATAAGGGAGGTGTTCAATTCTGTTGTTATGCTGCTGGCCATCAGGCAAACTCGCAGTTTGCGGCCGTTCAGTTTCAGGTTATCAAATAACCATACACTATCCGTTCCAAGAGTTTGCACAACAGTATTTGTTGAAGTGCCTACATGGATGAAAGTCCCATTGTCTTGCTCCTCAAAGATACCGAGGTAGGATGCAGAGGTGGTCATCTCTGTGCTGGCTGTTTTTCGACAAGGAATAGTCACTTTTTTCAACTTGCCCGCAGGAGGACAATGCACAAGGCTAATCTGAGCCCACCGACAGTTAATGCTGGTTGTTCCCTCTGCGGTGGTGAACTCAATCCCCTCAGGGCGATAAATGGTGTTAGAGAGAATGGTAGAGATAAGTTCTTCGTCTACGACACCC
>JAEIGA010014702.1_pt1 | contig 11910 bp, 9 predicted proteins | sample 9270691 | NCBI WGS metagenome assembly JAEIGA01 (sample SAMN17057246, study PRJNA624740) | gut metagenome | biome: biome; isolation source: fecal sample | host: Bos grunniens | place: China: Xizang | collected 2019
CCCAAATAGAATTTACTGACACCAGGAGTGCCAGTATCAACATATAAAAACGCGTCATTTCACTATATTTAAACTACACTGCCGGCATAGATGCAACAAAGCCTGCATACGTTGCAGGCTTTGATCAAATATTTCCGTTTAATTGTTTTCCATGAGGAAAACCTTCATGAAGTCGTTCAGATCGCCATCGAGGACTCCCTGAGTATCTGAAGTCTCATGACCGGTACGGAGGTCCTTGACCATCTTATACGGATGCAGGACATAGCTTCGTATCTGCGATCCCCACTCGATCTTCTTTTTCTGTCCCTCAAGCTCCGCCTGTTTCTCCTGGCGCTTCTTCAGCTCGATATCATAAAGTCGCGACTTCAGGATTCTCAATGCATTCTGACGATTATCCAACTGCGAACGGGTCTCAGTATTCTCAACTACAATACCGGAAGGAATATGCTTAACACGGACTCCGGTCTCAACCTTGTTGACATTCTGTCCGCCTGCACCGCTCGAACGATATGTGTCCCACTCCAGGTCACCGGGATTGATTTCAATTTCAATTGAATCATCAACCAAAGGATACACGAAAACAGAAGAGAATGTGGTCTGACGCTTTCCCTGCGCATTGAACGGCGATATGCGCACCAGGCGGTGCACTCCACTCTCAGCCTTGAGGTATCCGAAGGCATAATCACCCTCGACCTGCATTGTTACAGACTTGATTCCCGCATCCTCACCTTCAAGCTCATCAGTGATGGTCACCTTATATCCATTTCGTTCTGCCCATCTCACATACATTCTCATGAGCATGGCAGACCAGTCATTGGCCTCTGTTCCGCCGGCGCCTGAGTTGATGGTAAGCACAGCTCCGAGATTGTCTCCTTCCTCGCCAAGCATATTTCTGAGCTCCAGCGCCTCAAGTCCATCCACTGCAGCAGCATACGCCTGATCTATATCATCATCCTCCAGTTCTAGGAGCACATTGAGATCCTCTACATCAGCCATTACCTTATCGTATCCTGCAACCCAGAACTTCACGCCAGAGAGTTCCTTGAGAAACTTCTCCGCTGACTTAGGGTCATCCCAAAAATCCGCCGCAAGTGTCTTCTCCTGCATCTGCGCCACCTCCTCACGCTTAGCCTCGACGGCTATGCACCTGCCAAGCGTATCAACACGCTGCTGAAGTTCCTTTATCTGTTCTATACCTATCATCTCAATGTATCTAATCCACGCAAAATTACTCAATTTTCCAACACTAGCAAAAGAGAAATCCGTATATTTGTAACCACATAAAAACTATGCTATGATAAACCCAGTATACAGCGCAGCAGAAGACCGTTACGAGGCAGGTATGAAGTACCGCCGCAGCGGCAACAGCGGAATCATGCTCCCCGAGATTTCCCTCGGACTGTGGCAGAACTTCGGTGACACAGCCCCTCTTTCGCGCAGTCGCGAAATGCTCCTGCACGCCTTCGACAAAGGCATCTGCCACTTCGACCTGGCAAACAACTACGGACCGTCATATGGCAGTGCGGAGAGCACTTTCGGCCAGATCATGAAGAGCGACCTGCACCCATACAGAGACGAACTCTTCATCTCGACCAAAGCCGGTTACGACATGTGGCCGGGACCATACGGCAACCTCGGCTCGCGCAAATATCTCATGAGCAGCCTGAACCAGAGCCTCATGCGAATGAATCTGGACTATGTGGACATCTTCTACTCGCACAGATTCGATCCTGACACCCCTCTTCAGGAGACAATGCAGGCACTTGTAGACATAGTAAGAAGCGGCAAGGCACTTTATGCCGGCATATCGAACTACCCGCATGAAGCAGCCGAATATGCATACCGATACCTTGCAGACCACGATGTACCTTGCTTATTACATCAGGTAAAGTACAACATGATGCACAGAGTGCCTGAAACATCTAGAATCCTTGAGCAGGCAAAGGCAGCAGGCTCAGGCCTGATAGCCTTCTCCCCTCTCGCTCAGGGCGTATTGACTGACAGATACCTCAACGGTATCCCGAAAGACTCCAGAGCGGCACGTGATTTCTCTCTAAAGACAAGCACAATCACTCCGGAACTGATATCAAAGCTTCAGGAACTCAATGCACTGGCTGCCAAAAGAGGACAGTCTCTGGCACAGATGGCGCTGGCATGGACATTGAAAAATGACCTCGTGACCTCGGTCATCGTAGGAGCCAGCAGCGTCGCCCAGCTCGACAACAACCTGGCAGCTATAAACAACACAGAGTTCACAACAGAAGAACTCAACTTAATTGACTCATTGACAAAATGATAGGCATCTTCGATTCAGGCATTGGCGGTTTGTCCGTATTCAGGGAGATACGTAAAGTTCTTCCTGAGCAGAGCTATATATACTTCTCAGACAACGCCCATTGCCCATACGGAGAAAAGACCCGAGAATACATCATCGAGCGTGCCCGCACGATCACAAGATTCCTCCTTGAAAAAGGTTGCGAAATCATCGTTGTAGCCTGCAACACAGCTACAGCTGCAGCAATCTCAACACTCAGAGAAGAATTCCCGGTAAAGTTCATCGGCATGGAGCCGGCGATCAAGCCCGCTGCTCAGGCCACGAAGACGGGAGTCGTAGGAGTCCTGGCAACAGCCGGCACACTGAAGGCGACCAAATACATAGACACTAGAGCCCGTTGGGCCCAAAATGTCCACATCGTAGAACACATCGGCCAGGGATTCGTCGAACTTGTAGAAAAAGGAATCACAACCGGCCAGGAGGCAGAGTCGACTGTACGCACCAGTCTCATGCCCCTGCTTGACGCAGGCGCCGACATGATCGTTTTAGGCTGCACCCACTACCCTTTCCTGGCAGACACAATCAAAAAGGTTGCTCATGAAGCATACCCGGAGAGAAAAATAGAGATCATTGACCCCGCTCCGGCAGTAGCACGCCATCTTATCGAAGTTATGGCAGAAGAAGGGATACAGACCGCATGCAAGGACGGATTTAACATCGAGCTCCACGCCTCGGGCGATCCCACTACACTGCTTACAACTTACGACAGACTATAAAACAAGACAGGCTGGATTTCTTATCCAGCCTGTTTTGCGTTAATGATGTAATTGTCTATGAATAGAGCTGTCCGAGAACCTCAAAGTAAGGTTTGCCTTCAATAACCACCACTCTATAGATAGTTTCATCCACCTTATAATATTCGTTTCCGTCAGCGAGGGTAACCATATCGAAATCCTCTGAGAGTGTCTCTACAAGTGCTCCTGCAGGTGGAACAATAACCTTATATTGTCCATTAGCATCCATCACATAGAACACTCCATCCTGATAGTAGTAATCGCTTCCTGCTGCGGCATAGCTCTGTACGAGTCCGAGTTGTGTCGCGAGACCGTATGCGGCCTGTGCCTGCTGCTGACTGGCTGCGATCTGAGCGTTCTGAGCTGCGATAGTCGCGTTGTTCTGCGCTATGATTGCGTTCTGCTCTGCGATATACTGGTTGTTCTCGCTTATTGTGCTGTAAGTGTTCGCTACTGTATAGTAGTATGAGAGTCTTACTGCCGCCCATGTCATGTCTGCTATCAGATTAGCTGCGAGGACTGTTCCGAAAGGAGGTCTGCAGACTACATAATATCCGCCGTAAGGACGATACCAGATATCGTTGTAGCAGTAGTATGTCACTCCATAGTGTACATATCTGTGAACATGTGTAGGAAGAACGCGTACTCTGTGTCCATAACAGTGATTGTGTCCTGTCCAGAAGTATGAAGGAGCGCTGTAGTGCATGAAGTCACGGTCACGTGGGTGTACTCTTGGACCATCAGGTCTGTGATCCGGACGGATATGTACTGGCTTCTGTGGTGGCTGTCCGTGTCCTGGTCTTGGCTGGTCAGGTCGAAGGTCTGGTCTCATAGCCTCACCGCCTGGTTTACGATCTCCCGGACGTGTTACGGTTGCAGGATTCTTGCCGTTTGAAGGTCTGGTTGCAGGTCTGGTGACTGCGCCGGATGATGGACGAGCCTGCGTGCCTGTTGTAGGTCTTACTGTTGTTCCTGTAGAAGGACGAACCTGTGTGCCTGTCGTAGGGCGAACCTGAGTACCAGTCGTAGGACGAACCTGTGTGCCGGTTGTAGGTCTTACCGTTGTTCCTGTAGAAGGACGGACTGTTGTAGCCGGACTAGTCGTAGGTCTCTGCACTGTTGTGCTAGGCTTTCTTGTCACTGAAGAACCTGTTGTTGGTCTTGCCACTGAAGGTGATGACTTTATAGGCGTTCCTGTAGAAGGTCGTACTGTCGATGATGAGCGAGACGCAGAGGACGAGCGTGACACAGAAGATGGCGACGAAGAACGTGACACCGATGATGATGACGACGAACGTGACACCGATGATGAACCAGATGACCTTGTTACCTGCTTATTTGATGAAGAGGACGATTGAGTTGTTGATGGACCCCTTCTGGTCTGCGCCTGGGCGTCGAACTGCAACGCCACCAATGCCAAAACTGTCAGCATTGCCGCGAATGTTGTTCTGATCGTTCTCATGATAAAGAAGTTTTAAGGTTAATAGATGTGGTACTTTTGCGATAAGTCACGGAAAGATTCTTCGTCTTTCCGCCAATAATCTATGATATCAGCCACTTTGTACCCTTTGCTGAATGTAGTTCTTACATAATCCGTGCCACAAACCTTATCAAAGAGTCCGTACCCGCTGATGACCTCAAAGGCCTTTTTATCAGGATAGAGCTCCGCAACTGCCTGCATCACATAGAATTGCACCTCAGTTATACGTGCTTTTTCATAGTCTGTGAAAAAGAATTGAACGCCTCCTACAAGTTGACCTTTCTGCGAGCCTGCGATCGGTTTATACCATATTGTACGGAATGAAACACCCTCCAGTGCGTATGATTCCAGCTTTTCGATGAACTTTACAGGATCGAGCCATGTTGCACCAAATACCTGGAACGGAAGCGTGTAACCGACACCTATATTCATGAAACCATACAATTCGCCGCATATGCCTGAAGCCGCATAATACATCGCAGACTCCTTGAATGGGATGTTTGGAGATGGGAGCACCCATGGAAGTCCAGTGTCTTCATATAACATATCACGGGTCCAGCCCTCCATTTCAATGACTGAAAGCTTACACTTAGCCGGTTTCTGGTCGCCTTTCTGACCCCTGTTAAGACCTTCCTCATTTATAAGGATTGCCACCTCGCCCGGAGTAAGTCCATATACATACGGTATCTTATATTGGCTCACGAACGAATGAAAGCCCGGTTCCACATAACATCCTTCGATCTTGTTACCTCCAAGAGGATTCGGGCGGTCGAGGACCATGACCTCGATACCCTTCTCAGCACACGCCTCCATGACAAGGCCCAGAGTGCTGATGAATGTATATGAGCGTACGCCTACATCCTGAATATCATACACCATTATATCTATGCCCTCAAGCATCTGTTGGGTCGGCTTGCGTGTTGCGCCATAGAGCGAATACACCGGCAGTCCTGTAGCCTGATCAATTGAGTCATCGATCTTTCCTCCTGCATATACGTCGCCTCTTACTCCGTGCTCAGGACCATAAAGCGCTACGAGGTTTACCCCTGGAGCATTATATAATATATCAATAGTAGAGCGGAGCTGGCTGTCAACTCCGCTTGGATTGGTGACCAGTCCGACGCGCTTGCCCACAAGTGCGTCAAAACCGCGGTCACGCAACACTTCTATTCCTGTCTTTACCTTAGGCCCTGCCGCATGGGCGCTTCCCACGCAGAGCACGAATGCGCATAACAGTAACGCCGTTAATCTTTTCATAGGTGTCAATCTACAATTATTTAAGGTCCACGACCTTACCTGCAAAGAGGATGTTTCCGGACTGGTTGTCCTGAATGAAGAACAGATATGGTCTGTTCACTGTCATGCGTGCCACAGGATTTATGTTGGCAGAAGTCAGCCGAACCTGAATGCTTGTTACGGCAGCCGCCTCAGTTCCCTCCTCTGTCACGTCGATATAGCATTTCTGCTTTACCTGAGATATGGCGAGGCTACCTGTCTCTGCGATTCCCTTGAAGTCAGCTGCTCCGGTGAATGCAGTCTCGACACCCATAGCCTTGAGCGCATCGTTAAGGATAAGCGATGTCTCAAGCTTGAACTTAGGCATTGTGAGCACAACCTCGCGAGAATCAAGCATACCCATAGCAGCCTCGAATGCAGACTCGCTGATGTATGGAATCATCGAGTTGATGTCAAGGCCCTCAGGAGGAAGCACGACATACATCGAATATCTGCCGCCGGCATATGGAAGTTCTACCATCTGGCAACCCTCGTACTGTGCGTAACGGAACTTGCTGCGCTGAGACATCATATCCACCTGCAGGTCACCATTCACACCATGGAATACTCCCTTCCTGGTCAACTCCGCATCAAATTCCTTCTCCCATGGAGCGTTGAAATAGAGTGCATTGATAAGGATCATCACGTCATTTGATGTGAGACGATCAACGATCTCAGTGATTTTTCCTTCAGTGTTTTCCGAGCACCAGTTATTGATTGCCTGCACTGTTGCAGGATCAAGAAAGTTCTGAGTGGTAACAAATGCATCATAGTCCTTCTGAAGAAGGTTGACATACTTGTTCTTAATGCTGAAGTTATCGCCAACCCACAATGAATTTGCCGACTTGACTACAATCGAATCGTTACTGCCAAGGTCTTCTGCCTTGAAGATGCAGCCGTTGAGTGCATCGTCAAGTTCTGCTCTGGTCTGGCCCTCAGCGCCTTCAGTAAGCATAGAGAGAGCGACGCCTGCACTATATGGAGAAACCACAAGGTTCTCATCGTGGTTTACAGTAGAGTTTGTCCTTTGGAAGAACGAAAGAGCAAATCCCACCTCAGAGCCTTCCGAAGGCTGTGGATTCTGCTGACCGCATCCTGTTGCGGCAAGAATTGTTGCACATGCAGCCATTGCGATGATTTTCTTCATATCAAATATCCGATTTATTGTTTCTTACCATATTCTGGATCCACTTTCACCACGAAGGTCACTGCTACAGTGACAAGGCAGCATACCATGACGAAAATGAAGAAGGACGTGTATCCGAGCCACTCCTGCACATATCCTGCAATAAGGCCCGGCAACATCATGCTCAAGGCCATGAAGGCAGTGCATAAGGAGTAATGCGCTGTCTTGAACTCCCCTTCCGAGAAGTAGATGAGATACAACATGTATGCCGTAAAGCCGAATCCGTATCCGAACTGGTCTAAAGCCACGCATGAACCGATGACCCAGATATTCTGAGGCTGGAATGCAGCAAGGAATACGAAAGACAGACACGGGAGGGTAAGACTAAGGGCCATAGGCCAGAGACATTTCTTCAAGCCCCATTTTGCCGCAGCAATTCCTCCGAGAATACCTCCGACGGTCAATGCAGCGACTCCGACAGTTCCATAGACGATACCAACCGCCTCATTTGAAAGCCCAAGGCCTCCCTGAGCCGCTGAATCAAGAAGGAAAGGGTTCATCATCTTCACAAGGAATGCCTCAGGAAGTCTGTATAGAAGCATGAAGATCATAGCTATAAAGATTCCTTTCTTTCTGAAGAAGGTGACGAATGTACGTCCGAACTCGATTACGATTTCACGTGCCGTAGTCACAGCTGGTCTGTTGTCAGCTGCAGGACGCGGAATGCTCCATGTATGATATAGAGTAACCGCGGCAAAGACTGCTGCAGAAAGAAGAAGTGTCACTTTCCACGCCATATGCACATCACCGTAACTGTTTTCCAGAAAACCGGCAAGGGCCACAAGGACACCCTGTCCAAATATCGATGAAAGACGATAGAATGTGCTTCTTATGCCGACAAAGCCGGACTGGTCTCCATGGTCAAGGGCAAGCATATAGAAACCGTCCGCTGCTATATCATGCGTTGCGGACGCAAAGGCTGTAACCCAGAATATCGCCAATGTGGCAAAGAACAACGGTGTCTGAGATATAGCCTCTCCGGTGGCCTGCGGCAGCAGGAAAGGCAACATCAGCATGGCTGCAGACATAAGGATCTGCATGGTCAGGATCCACCATCTCTTTGACTTGATGATGTCCACGAACGGGCTCCAGAGGGGTTTGATTACCCATGGAAGATAAAGCATGCTTGTATACAATGCCAGCTGTCCGTTCGGCATGCCCATGTTCTTGAACATGACCACGGATATGTTGTTGACTATGAAATATGGGATTCCTTCCGCGAAATACAGGGTCGGGATCCATAGCCACGGATTTCGCCTATTGCTGTTCATTCTGTTCTATGAGTGATTCAGGATAATAATGATTCAGAATCTCCTTGTAGGTGTACCCTTTAGACGCCATCATGGCTGCACCGATCTGACACAGACCTACACCATGGCCCCAACCGGAACCTTCAAGAACGATCTTATCGCCGGCATAGCGGACGTCAAATGCTGATGACTTAAGATGAGACTCCGAAAGTATCCTTCTGATTTCCAATTCTTTGCCTACTACCAGAGTACCTTTTTCCCCAGTTATGCGGAGTTTATATATCCTTCCGGACGGTCCTCTTTGAAGAGGCTCGATATCTATGACCGCTCCGACATCTCTTCCGCTTCTACGGGCTATCAGTTCTCCTAGCTCCTTTCTGTCGTACTCTACCTTCCAGCGGTAGAAGTCTACAGTTTCCTGGTCGTAACCGTTGAGCACCTGACCTAGGATTTCCTTGTCCTGGGTGCTGCAGAAGCATTCGCCGCCTTCTTCATGGCCCGGCGTATCCGGAAGTGGCTGGAGGTACTGGTAGTCCTTGTCTTCCCAGCATGTGCTGAATACCTCCATGCGTCCACCACAGCATTTCGAAAATCTGGCATCGCAAAGAACGCCATCATGCATGAGAACCTGGCCCCATGTTGAATCTATGGCCTTACGGACTGTGGCTCCAGTTGCCCTTGTCAAGCCCTGATATCTCTGGCAGTGGTCGTCCGCGCAGACATCGAAAGAGTGATGGTCGTCATGGTCATACCATTTAATATATTTTTCGGCCCTACCCGCGCCGGTCGACATGTCGCAGCGCGACATGTCTTCTACAGTCCTGACGTCGTCAGGACTGAATCTGGCATCCAGATCACTTATCAGAGTTGGCACGTTGCAGACGCCATCGGGAACTGTTCCGGACTTATGACGACGTGAAGAGGCAATCTGTGCCATGACCCATGAACGTGAAATCACCGCATGAGCCTTCAGGAACTCCTCGCTTGCAGATGCGCTCATCTCAGACGATATGACACTCAACAGATAGTCTTCCACTCCGACAACATTGACAGCCGTGAGATTTCCTTTATCCACAATGACCTTTAGAGCTCCGGCAAACTTCTGGGTTTCCTTCCTCTCCCAATGGAAGCCGACCCCAATGGTCACATCGTGAAGTACGAACGACGGCTCGGCGAACATTGTCGAAAGAGTTTCCGCATCGAAATAAAGCTCGTCATACAAGGCTCCGCCATACTCGATCTTCCCCTCTCTAAGAGAAGCTGTTCTCTTTCCTGCGCCGTCTGACAGTATCTCAAACAGGATATGTTTTCCCGACATGATACCGACTTCCAGAGTAGGCTGGGTGCGCGTCAGACGCCAAATAATGCGGTCCTGCTCCTCTTTCGGAACTGAGACTTCACGTACCATTTCCCCGAGAAGTTCAGGTGTTATCTTATTGTATTCCTCCTCAACGGGAACAATGAAAACTCCCGCCATGTCAGCACAGCCCGGGCTCATGGTCAGATGATCCGGACCGTCGCTGAAGTAGTGGTGCGAACGGTGGCTTCTGCGGAAGACGATTACCGAACGGAACTCTCCGTCATGGTAATATGTGAAAAGATTTATCCTCGGTTCAGTATCCCCCTCCGGGATTTCCGCACAGTCGAGAAGACGGTAGAACATCTTTGCCGCAGACTTTGATGTCTTGGCTCGGAGAACGAATACGCCTGTTGTGAACTTGTCATAATGGTACAGATCCGCGTCCTGCACTGATGAAATATATTTCAATGCCTCATCCTGAGTGGCAATCAGCTTGTCTACATCATTTTCAAGCGGCATAAGACCTTCGGGAGCTCCCTGGAAATGATGATGGTCAGGCGCCGACGCTCCGCTCTTAGGGCCGTTATAGAAAAATGTGAAGTCTGGATATTTTCTGGCAAGGTCCAGCATGTCCACATACCTCTGCCAGATCGACTGATCCACATGTTTGCTCATGGCTATGACCAGATGGTCAGGGAAAATCGGATACGGATTGACGAGAATATGATAACGCTTTCCCTTGCGGCCTTCGAACTTAATGAATGTCTGGACATCGGGACGGTTCTCGCGACACAGGAAGCATTTCCTCTTGGCAATATCCTCCTTGGTCAGCTTTGCTGCAGAGGACACCATCCTGGCCGGGTTGAACTGAAGCTTTACAGTCAGGCCTCCGACCTCGACTTCCCTTACCCTTACATTCTTCAATGCTCTGAAGTTATCACACGCAAGAGGCCAGCGTGACAGCTGGTCTCCTACGAATTTATGTATTCTGTTTTCTTTCATAAATGGCTAAAGATCTCTCGACTTCGCTCGAGATGACAGGCGGGAAGCTCGAGATGACAGGCGGGCCTCGAGTTCCCAGGTACGGATGCGGTCCTTGTAGAGGTTGTTGGCATTGACTTTCTCAATGTCAAGCGCCGCATCAGAATTACCCTCCCATCTGCGGCAGCAATAGAGAACGTCATAAATACGTCCTATGCGGTATTCACGGCTGATTCGCAGACCGAGCGCATAATCTTCGCCGTAGCTTGTATTAGGTAGATTTATTGTCCGCAGGAGCGGCGTCCAGAATGCCCTCGGCGCTCCGAGTCCATTGATTCTCAAGGCATTGTTACGACCATTCTCTTCCGTCCACTCTCTATGATCGATGATTCCCGGAGGGATCGGATTCATATCGAAGTCTGTCATCTGATATGTTCCCACTACCATTGCGCACTTCTGCTCGCGGAAAGCATTGACGATCTTCTGGAGAGTCTCCGGTCCGCTATATACGTCATCACTGTCAAGCTGGACTGCATATTCTCCGCATTTCTCGTGGTGCACAGCAAGGTTCCAGCAGCCACCGATACCCAAATCATGTCTTGCTGGGACGACATGAACAAGTCTGTCATCCTGCGCCGCGAGATCCTCCAACAACTCGAATGTGCCGTCTGAAGAATGATTATCAACCACTATCACATTGTATGGGAAGTCAGTTTCCTGACTGAGAGCACTCAACACTGCGTCCTTGACAGTCCTTACTCTGTTGAACACAGGTATCACCACTGTTGCAGTCACGGGATATGCCCCGTCATTGCGACCGAACTCTCCACTGTCATTTCGACCGAACGAAGTGAGTGGAGAAATCTCTTTAAACACCGGAGGAAGCCAAGCGCCTATCCTCTTGAGATGCTCAGTACAGATCTTTTCCATCTCGATCTGCACTGCCCTATTCTTAGGATCAACATAATCAAACTGCTTCTCACCTGACTTTCTCGAGTCAGTCTCTATCTCTGTGTAAAGGTATTCGTTGATATGAATGATGCGCTTCATGCGAAGCCTAAGGTCATACAAGGCACCCCACTGATAGTCCTCTGTCATCGCACGGACAGCTCGCTTGAACGAAGATGCCCTGAACACGAGAACGCTTCCGAAGTCGAAGTCATCCCTCAGCGCACCCTTCTGGCAATCGATAAGCGGATGTCTGAATCTGCGTGCAACACCGTCCTCACCTTCTCTGGATGTATAGTGATCCGCATACAGCATGTCGGCCTTTGTATCCTCGGCTATGCTCAGAATGCGATCCAGAGCAAACATGCCCATTTCAAGAGGTTTGTCCTTAGTGTATAGAAGAACGAACTTATGAGATACA
>JAEIGA010014703.1_pt1 | contig 11910 bp, 12 predicted proteins | sample 9270691 | NCBI WGS metagenome assembly JAEIGA01 (sample SAMN17057246, study PRJNA624740) | gut metagenome | biome: biome; isolation source: fecal sample | host: Bos grunniens | place: China: Xizang | collected 2019
AGCTAGTATGGGGGCGGTACTTTTAGCATGTGGAGAAAAAGGAAAAAGATATGCTACACCAAATGCTGAAGTTATGATTCACCAACCATTAATCGGTGGTGGAGGTCTTTCAGGACAAACAACTGAAATTAAAATCCACGCAGATCATATGGTTAGAACAAGAGAAAAATTAAACAGATTATTAAGCGAAAAAACAGGTCAACCATTAGAGACAATTGAAAGAGATACTGAAAGAGATAACTATATGACAGCAGAACAAGCATTAGCATATGGTTTAATCGACGGAATACTAGATAAAAGAAACTAAAATATAAGATGAAAAAGGAGCTTGCCAAATGTCAAAAGGTCAAGAAAGAATAGTTAAATGCTCTTTTTGCGGAAAACCACAAGAAGTAGTTAAGAAAATAATAGCAGGCCCTGGGGTATATATTTGTGATGAATGTATAGCTCTTTGCCAAGATATTATAGATGAAGAAGTATATGAAACAGAAGAAAGAGTTGAACAAGTAGAAATGCTTACTCCAGCTGAAATAAAAAAAGTTTTAGATGAATATGTAATTGGTCAAGAAGATGCTAAAAAAACTCTTTCTGTTGCAGTATATAATCATTATAAAAGAATTCATAGCAGTGATGAATTAACAGATATTGAAATTCAAAAGAGCAATATTTTACTATTAGGTCCAACAGGATGTGGTAAAACATTATTAGCTCAAACACTTGCTAAAATATTAGATGTTCCTTTTGCTATAGCTGATGCTACAACATTAACAGAAGCGGGTTATGTAGGTGAAGATGTTGAAAATATTCTTTTAAAATTAATTCAAGCTGCTGATTATGATGTTGATAGAGCACAAAAAGGAATTATCTATATAGATGAAATTGATAAGATTACTAGAAAATCAGAGAATCCATCAATAACAAGAGATGTTAGTGGTGAAGGTGTTCAACAAGCGTTACTTAAAATCGTTGAAGGAACAACAGCTTCAGTACCACCACAAGGTGGAAGAAAACATCCACATCAAGAATTTATTCAAATTGATACATCAAATATATTATTTATATGCGGTGGAGCTTTTGAAGGATTGGAAAACATTATTAAAGATAGAGTTGGTACAAAATCAATTGGATTTGGTGCACAAATAGAAAGCAAAAAAGATATTAATAAAACTGAAATATTTAAACAAATATTACCACAAGATTTATTAAAATTTGGTTTAATACCTGAATTTGTAGGAAGACTTCCAATAGTTGCTACATTAGAAGGTTTAACAAAAGAAGCTTTAATTGATATTGTTACTAAACCTAAAAATGCTTTAGTAAAACAATATAAGAGATTAGTTGAACTTGATGGAGTTGAACTTGAATTTGAACAAGAAGCTTTAGAAGCTATAGTTGATAAAGCTATTGAAAGAAATACAGGTGCAAGAGGATTACGTTCTATTATAGAGGATATAATGAGAGATATCATGTATGATATTCCATCAAATGAGAAAATTGTTAAATGTATCGTTACAAAAGACACAGTTGTTAACAAATCTCAACCTCAAGTAGTTTTAGATGATACAAGAAAAAGAGAAACACCAAAACAAAAAAGAAAAGTAAGCAGTACAAATAAAAAAGAAACAGCATAAATTATAAGAAACCTTGAAAAATCAAGGTTTCTTTTTTGTTTGATTGTAAAAATTGTGTGAAAATATGTACTTTTAGGCAAAATTATGGTATAATAATTATTGACATCTTAGAAATAACTTATAGAAAAGGAGTGAATGTACATGGAGCAAATGAAAGTAAAGCTTCAGGAATTCAAGAAAAAGTGTCGTAGGTTTTGGCTTATTACAAAGTACAAGGCCCGGGCGTGGTTTATAAAGTTCGAGCACAAGCTCGGTTTGGCAACTCGTTGTTCTCTCTGCGAAGATAATATCTTCTGCGAGACTTATCAGGGTAGCCGTAAGAAGCTTTTCCACGTCGAGCGTTGCACCGACCATAATAGTACCAGATAACCAAAGACAAAACGGGGGATTGTTGTCGCATATTCTAAAGCGACTCAATCCCCGTTCTTTTTTTATATAATTTTTTTGATATCATCTGGAAGATCTATCTCTAAGATGATTTTTTCTTTATTTATAGGATGAATAAAAGTAATTTTATAAGCGTGTAATGCTTGTCTTGATATTAAAGTAGATTTATTTCCATATAATGAATCACCAAGTATAGGATGACCAATATATTTTGAATGTAATCTTATCTGATGAGTTCTACCGGTTTCTAACGTAAATTTAACTAATGATAATAATTCATTACTAATATTATATTCATTTTTTACCTCAAAATAAGTAATTGCTGTTTCGCCATTTTGATTTATTTCACGTTCTATTATAGAACCATCTTTTCTCGCGATAGGAGCGTCTATTTTTCCATTTTTATCATTAAGTATACCAGTTACTAGGGCAAGATATTCTTTTTTAAATAAATTCATTTTCATTTGTCTTACTAAACATTCTTGTATATATTCATGTTTTGCAAATATAACTAACCCGGAAGTATCTTTATCTAAACGATTAACTGGTCTAATTTTTTTATTTAAATTAATTGTATTAAAGTAATGTTTTATGCCATTAGATAAACTATTTTCATAATGAGCTATAGAAGGGTGAACTGGTATTCCTGCTGGTTTGTTAATTATTAATAAATAATCATCTTCGTAAATTATATTTAAGTTCATTTCTTTTGGAACAATATTTTCTGATTCTTCTTCAAAATCAAGATTGACTACTATAATATCACCAATATTAACTTCTTTATCAACATAAACAGGAGAACCGTTTAAAAATATTTTTTGGTTCTTTTTTAATTTTATTAAAAGTCTATCTGATATTTCAAAATATGATTTTAATACTTCTTTAACATTAAAATATTTATTATTTTCTACAACAAATTTAAGATCCATAAATTCCCTCTATATAAATGATATAAGTATTTTACCATAAATATTAAATACATTCAAATCTAAGAAATTTCAAAATCTAGCAAATAATGTGTTATTTTAAAATAATTTGTGATACAATTAGTTTACCTTAAATTAAAGGAGGATTATATATGGAGATTTGGGATGTATATGATCGCAATAGGAATTTAACAGGAAAAAAGGTCCTAAGAGGAGAACCTAATAATTTAAAAAAAGGGGAATATGGATTAGTTGTTCACGTAGCTATTTTTAATCAAGCTGGTGAAATGTTAATTCAAAAAAGACAATCTACTAGAGATAGATTTCCAAATTTATGGGATATTTCAGCAGGTGGTCATTCAATTCAAGGGGAAACTAGTGAAGAAGCAATAGCTAGAGAAGCTTTAGAAGAACTAGGATATAACAGTCACGATTTTTCAAACGATAGACCTTATCTAACAATAAATTATGATGATGGTTTTGGAGATGTATATATAGTAATTGATGATGATTTAGATATAAATCAATTAAGATTACAAAAAGAAGAAGTACAATGCGTAACTTGGGCTAATAAAAATGAAGTTTTACAACTAATAGAGGAAGGAAAATTTATTCCATATTGTCCAGGGTTTATAGAATTGTTGTTTTTTAATAAAGATAAGAGAGGGTTAATAAACGAGTAAATGGAGACTAACGATAAGAATTTAAAACTATATCCAAGATATAGAAGATTAGCAAGAGATTTTTTATTCTTTTATACTATTAATGTTTTGTTTTTAACACAAGTAAAAAAGATAGATATGTCAGCAGTTGTTTTAGTTGATACATTTTATTCTTTATTTGTTGTTATTTTACAAATACCAATATCTTTGATAATAGATAAGATTGGTAGAAGAAAAGGTATAATAATTGGTAATTTCTGCAATGTCATATACCTAATATTAGTAATGAATAGTTCTAATTTGTTTCATTTGATTTGTGCAGAACTTTTAAGTGCTTCTGGATTTTCTTTTAAGGATATATCAGAGAATGCATTGTTAAATGAATCAATTGAGGAAGCTCAAGAAGAAAAAAGCAAATTGTTTGCACATATTCAAGGTAAAGCAGTATCGGGTTATTATTTTATAAGTGCGATATCAATGGTTATTGCTGGATTTATATATGAGATAAATCCTTATTATCCAATGCTTATATCACTTTTAATAACTATTTTTGTTTTATTAATGGCATTTAAATTTAAAGAACCAATAATGGTGAGAAAAGAAAATAAAGAAAACAAAGTTTCTTTTAAAGAATCAGTGCTATTTGCATTTAAATCAAAAAGATGTAGATCAATATTAATATTTGGATCAGTATTTGTTGGATTTATTTATGTGTTAGCTACATATGAGATTTGTTTGATTGAAGAATTAAATATTCCAACAGGAGTTATAGGCGTTTTATTTGCATTATTGAATGTTGTTTCTGCAGTTTCATCAAGAGCACAAAATAGAGTTCAAAATGTATTTAAAAATAAAACATTAATGTTTTTAGGGTTAACGCTATCACTTGTTAGTATTTTTGCAGGATTGGCAACTAAGATAAATGCTTCGATAATGTTGATTATGGCAATTATAACTGTATTATATATTTTAAAATATTGGATTGTTGGAGTATATTTAGTATTAATATCAAAATATTTAAGTAATTTTACTGATGATAGAATTGATACAAGATTATTTGCTGTATATAGCTTTACGACATCAATTATAGCTGCATTATTTGGTATATTTGCATCAAGATTGGTTGCTAATATGTCTACTGCAGATGCGATAATAATATTCGGAAGTATAATGCTAGTAATCTTTATTGCAGTGTTATTATATATAAAAAATAAATTAGGATTAAAGGCAGATGAATATTCAGATTATGAATTGCAATTTGATAAAAAATAGGGAATTATGCTAAAAGAGGAATTTAAAGAAATAACAGATAGAGCTTTTGAAATGGACGAGAAAATTGAAAATATTGTCGTTGATTTTGAAGGCGAAATAATTAATGATGAATATGTAAATATAGATTTTTATAAGTCAACTTTTAAAGGAATTAACATATTAGAAACTAATTTTGAAAAAGTATCTTTTGTAAATTGTGAGTTTGAAAATTGTAATTTTTCTAATGCAAATTTTGAAAATGTCAGTTTTATAAGAACTAAATTTAAAAATTGCAAATTTACAGGTACAGTATTTTTGAAATCAAGATTCGATAATGTAGAATATATTGATTCTAATTTATGTTATTCAAACTTTTCTTTAGGAACTATAAATGGTCTTACTTACAAAGATTCAGTTATGAGAAATATGTATTTTGAAGAAAATAAACATAAAAATTTAGTTATAACAAATTGTGATTTAACAAGTGCATCTTTTTTCAAGACAAAGTTGAAAGATGTAGATTTATCTAGTGACATTATTTCAGGCTTAATAATAGGCTTTGATGATATACGTGGAGCGTTAATCGATCCACTTCAAGCTACGGATTTAGTTGGCTTATTAGGAGTGAAATTTAAATAAAGAGGGAGACCTCTTTATTTTTTTGTTAAAAATCAAATAATTCCTTGAAAAATAAAGCAAAAAAAGATATAATCAAGTTGATATTTTGACATAGGAGAAAATGAAAGTGATAGATCTTGAAAAAGCTAAAAATACATTCTTTGAATACATAAAAAATTATGACGAAACAGAATCAAATATTTCTGTAAAAAAATATCATAGTACAAGAGTAATGGATAATGCATTAGCAATAGCTAATGATTTGAAATTATCTCAAGAAGATGTTGAATTAGCTGGATTAATTGGACTTTTGCATGATACTGCTAGATTTGAACAATGGAAAAGATTTAATAATTTTTCAGATAAAAAAACAGGATTTGATCATGGAGATGAAGGTGCTAAAATATTATCAGAAAATGATTTCTTAAGAAATTATATTGAAACAACAGAATTTGATGATTTAATAATTAAAGCAGTTAGAAATCATAATAAATTTAAAATAGAAGAAGGTCTTTCTGATAGAGAAAACTTACATGCAAAAATTATTAGAGATGCTGATAAACTAGATATATTTATGGAATCAGTTGAAAAAATGTATTTAACACCAGAAACAGAAAGAGATATTGAAAACTCGGTAGTATCTGATAGTTATTACTCTCAATTTATGAGTGAAATTCAAATTAAAAGAGTTCCAGATCATACTCCACTTGATATGATAATCTCATATGTTGCTTTTATTTATGATATTAACTTTGATTATTCAATAAGAGTAATTGTTAAGGAAGACTATGTAAATAAAATGATAGATGTGTTTGATTTAAAACTTGAAAAAGCTAAAAAACAAGTTGAAGAAATTAAATCATTTGGAAATAAATATTTATTAAAAAGATTAGGAAATTAAAATGTATTATACATATATGATTAGATGTGAAGATAATTCTATATATACAGGAATTACAACAGATTTAACTAGAAGAATGGAAGAACATTTTTCTAAATCTGAAAAGTGTGCTAAATATACATTTAGACATGATGCAAAAAAGTTAGAAAGAGCTTGGAGTTCTAATGATAGAAAATGTGCTTCTAAACTTGAGTATCATATTAAAAGACTTCCTAAAGTGAAGAAAGAAATCTTGATTAAAAGTCCTGAAAAATTAGACGATTATCTAGGCGAAAAAATAGATACCAAAGAATATGAAGTTTATAAATAAATTACTAAAGATAAGAAATAAAGGAGTGCGAAGAACAGATAGGGTGATATAATTAATGGCGAAAATTTATAAAGAACCAATTGAAGAATCTGAAAAAGAGACGACTATTAATGTTTTATATGGAGAAAATTGTTTAGCAATATATACAAATAAAGCTGAACTACAAAAGCAACTTTGTAAAATATTTGGAGAACCAAATAAAGAACATAAAAAAGGAAAAACAATACTTGGTAGTACATGGATTGTATCTCTTGATGAAAAAAGCAAGATTACTAAAATGATGCTACAAGCAAATATTTTCGAATTATAATTGATAACCAGTCTCTAACATAAAAGGCTGGTTATTTTTGTTTTAAGGAGGTAAAATATGAAGTATTTTAAGAAATTAGTTGGAGATAGAATATACTTATCACCAAGAACACCAGAAGATGCAGAATTATTTACAAAATGGCTTAATGATTTTCAAGTAACAGATTACATAGGAAGAAGTGCAGAAATGTATACTGTTGATGCAGAAAGAAAATATTTAGAAGAAAATAGCTCTAATAGAGCATCTTTTTGCATGGTATCTTTAGAAGATGATACTATGTTTGGCTCAGTGTCTTTAGAAGATTTTGATTTGATTGAAAGATCTGCTTTATTTGGAATATTTATTGGTGATGAAAATTATAGAAACAATGGATATGGAACTGAGGCAACAAGATTAATACTCGATTTTGGGTTCAATTATTTGAATTTACATAGTATTCGTTTAAGTGTGTTTGCTAATAATGAAAGAGCAATTGCATGTTATAAAAAATGTGGATTCAAAGAAGTTGGAAGATTCAGAGAGAAAAAATATGTTAATGGAAAATATATCGATATTGTATTAATGGATATATTAGAACATGAATTTAAAGATACATATATTAGAAATAAAAATATATAACTTTTAAGGATGTAGAATGAAAGAAAAATTAGATATATTATTTAACGAATCTATCAATGAATTAAAAAGTATTGGTATAGATATGTTGGATAAGGAAAAAATAGGAACAATAGATATTGATTTTTCTAAAAGAAAAACTAAAAGATATGGATGTTGTAAGCAAGAAGCTCCTGATAAAAATTCTGCATATAGAATAAAACGAAGAATTTATTACAAGAAATTCAATAAGCATCACATAGAAATTAGCAAATGGTTAATGGAATTAAATGATGATATTATAAAAAATACAATAATTCACGAATTAATTCATTGCCTTCCTGATTGTAATAATCATGGGAAAAAATTTAAAGAAGTTGCTAAATTAATAAATGAAAAATTAGGTTATAATATTACAAGACTTGGAAATAAGAAAGAAGATTATATTAAGAGTAATGTTTTAGAAAAATTTAATGAAGATGTTAAATATAACTATAAAATTTATTGCGAAAAATGTGATCAAGTCTATTATAGACAAAGGCTTGCAAGGAATTTTACTAAAAAGTATTTATGCGGTATTTGCAGAGGGAAATTTATAGTGGAAAAACTTAAATAAATACGCTAATTTTATTGAATATAAACGAGTTTAGGTATATAATAATTTAAAAATTTATATGGAGGTAAAAACATTGGTACCGATTACATTATTAACAGGATATTTAGGTGCAGGAAAAACTACTTTAATTAATCATATTTTAACTAATCAAGAAGGATATAAAGTAGCAGTAATAGTAAATGATATAGGAGAAATAAATATAGATGCAGAATTAATTCAAAAAGGTGGAGTTGTTACAGAAGAAAATAATAACTTAGTACCTTTAAGTAATGGATGTATCTGTTGTACATTAAATGTAGATTTAATGAAACAAATAGTTGAATTAATTAAATCAGGAAAATTTGATTATATATTAATTGAGGCTAGTGGTATTTGTGAACCACTTCCAATTGCTCAATCAATATATGCTCTTCAAGAACAAACAAAACAATATGGAGTGCCACAAATTTGTAGATTAGATAATTTAGTAACAGTAGTAGATGCTGCTAGACTTGTTTATGAATTTGGTGCTGGAGATAGCTTAGTAAAAGAGAATATTGGTGAAGAAGATATTGAAAATCTTTTAGTACAACAAATAGAATTTTGTAATACAATTATAATCAATAAAGTTGATTGCGTTACAAAAGATGAATTAGAAAATGTTAAAAAAGTTGTTAGAGCATTACAACCATCTGCAAAGATAATTGAAACAAATTATGCAAAAGTAGATGTTAAAGAGATGCTAGATACAAATAGTTTTGATTTTGAAAAAGTTGCTACTTCAGCAGGTTGGGTTCAAGAACTTGAAAGAGAAGATAATGAACATGAAGATGATCATGACCACGAGCATGAACATGAACACGAACATCATCATCACGATCATGACCATCATGAATGTGACCATGGAGAAGATGAAGAATGTGAACATTGCAAACATGATCACGGCCACGAGCATGAACACGGACATCATCATCACCATCACCATGAACATTGTCACCATGATCATGAACATGGACATGATGAAGAATATGGTATAGCAACATTTGTATATGCAAGAAGAAAACCATTTAATAGAGATAAATTCGAACAATACGTTAACTTTAAATGGAGAAAAAACATTATTAGATGTAAAGGTATAATCTGGTTCTCTGATGAAGATGATATGAGCTATGTTTTTGAACAAGCTGGTAACCAAATGCAAGTTGGTGAAGCAGGATTATGGATTGCATCTGCTCCAGAAAAAGAAAAAGAGATGATAAGAAAAGAGAATCCAGAAGTATTTAAAAACTGGGATTCTGAAGTTGGAGATAGAATTATCAAGTTAGTATTTATTGGTAAAGATTTAGAAAAAGAACAAATTAAAAAAGAATTAGATGAAATTTTAGATTAGTTTATATTTAGTTAGGAGGAATTACTTTGGTAATAACAATTGGTAGAGAATTCGGAAGCGGTGGTAAATACATAGGACAAAAATTAGCTGAAGAGTTAGGTATGCAATTATATGATAAAGAAATTTTAAATAAAGTATCAGAAGAGTCAGGGATTGATTTGAAGGTGCTTGAAGAGGTGGATGAAAAACAAGAACAAAGCTTTTGGTACACATTTGCAAGATCTATGTATTCATCAGCAGACAGTCTATTAATGATGGACGAGATTCCTTCTAATGAAAAACTTTTTATAGAACAAGCAAAAGTTATAGAGGAGTTGTCAGAAAAAGGAAATTGTATTATAATAGGCAGGTGCTCAAATTTAATTTTAAAAAATAGACCAGATGTATTAAATGTATTTGTTTATTCATCAGATATGGATTTTAAAATTAATAGAAAAATGAAATATGATAATTTTTCTGATAAAAATGAAGCTATGAAAGCTATTCAACGTATTGATAGTGAAAGAGCTGCATATTACAATTATTTCTCTCAATCAATTAAATGGGGAGAGAAAGAAGGATATGATTTAATGATTGATACATCAAAATATGGTGTTGATGCAGCAATAGCTATTATTAAAGAATATGCTAAAATAATAAAATAGTTATACAGAGGGTAAAGAGTTGAAAGAAAGAGAAGAAATGAATAATGATGATACTTTAGAAAAAATAAAGCACATCAAAATAGAAAGAAAAGGTTCTACAGCAAAAGAAAATAAAGAAAAGAAAACAAGTAGAATTGGAAATTTAGGTAAAAAAGGAAAAAGGGAAAAACCAGGAAAAAAATTAACTAAAAAACAAAAAATAATACTTACTGTTTCTATAATAGGAGCACTTCTAGTTATAATGGGTATAGTATTTGGAGTATATGTATATAAAGCAGGTGGAGATGTAAAACAAGCGGTATTAAATGTTGCTAGCGATGTAGTAGGAGATAAAGATCCTATATTTGTTTTACTATTGGGAATTAGTGAAGATATATCTAATCCACTAACTGATACAATAATTCTTGGCGGTTATAATCCAGAAACACAAAAAGCGTTTATGCTTTCTATTCCTAGAGATACATTTGTTGGAAAAAGTGAAGCACATGCTGGTGGTTATGATAAGATAAATGCATTATATCAAAAGGGTGTAGACAAGACTGTAGCAGCAGTTGAAGGTTTAACAGGTATTAAAATAGATTATTATGCTATTGTAAGAAATACAGTTTTACCAGATATGGTTGATGCTATAGGTGAAGTAGAATTCAATGTTCCAATAGATATGGACTATGATGATCCTACTCAAGATTTACACATTCATTTAAAAGCTGGTACACAAATGATTAATGGAGAAGAAGCTGAACAATTATTAAGATTTAGACATAATAATGATGGTTCATCTTATCCAATATCATATGGAGATAACGACTATGGTAGAATGAGAACACAAAGAGAATTTATTAGAGCTGTTACAGATCAAATTGGTTCAAAAGGAAGCTTATCTACATTAAATAAAATGGCAACTGCTGTATTTAAAAATTTAGATACAAATATGCCATTAACTAAAGCCTTAGGATATGTTCCACATGCTTTAAAATTTGATGCTAGTTCTATTAGAACAGAACAATTACCAGGAGTTTCTGATAAGTTAAATTCACTTTGGTTTTATAAATCAAGTGCTAAGAAAACAGCTAAATTAGTTGAAGAACTTATTGCTTTCTTAGATATGGAAGAAAAATATGTTGATAAAAATTACATCAAAGATATTACAATTATTACTTCAGAAACTGTACATACAGAAAGTACACATTCACATTCATTTGATGTTATAGTAGAAGAAATTGTTGCTACATGTCAAAATGAAGGTAAAGAAGTAAGAAAATGTTCTGTTAAAGACTGTGAAGAAACAGATAGTACATTATTTGAAAAAGTAAAATGTACATACAAGAACGGATACTGTATTTGGTGTGAAGATAAAGATCCAGATTATGATTTTACTAATACAATTAATAACAACACAGTAAATAATACAGTAAGCAATACAACTGGAAATAATACAGTTGGTAATACTACAGTTGTAGAACATGTATGTAATAGTGATTATATAGAGGAAAATATAGTTTCTACATGTGTTAAACAAGGTAGATTAGTTACAAGATGTACTATTTGTAAAGGTAACTTAAAACAAGAGACTTTACCATTATCAACTACACATACATTTACAGATGCTGCAAATAATCAATTAGAAAAATGTTCTAAAGATGGTTGTAGTGCTATAAATCCAAATTATGTTGCACCAGGGACACCACCTG
>JAEIGA010014704.1_pt1 | contig 11909 bp, 18 predicted proteins | sample 9270691 | NCBI WGS metagenome assembly JAEIGA01 (sample SAMN17057246, study PRJNA624740) | gut metagenome | biome: biome; isolation source: fecal sample | host: Bos grunniens | place: China: Xizang | collected 2019
CAATGTTTGCTGATAGTCCTTTGATTTCTAAATATATGTTATTATACTCAAGTAATATTGGCTTTGTTTTAAAATTCGAATTTACATAAATGCCTGCGTTAACGCCACTTTCGATTCCACATCTTAAATATCCTTCTGGAAACGTGGTTAATGCATTTAACCTCAGAAACAGAGACTCATATATTTTTGAGCCTATAAATGGAAAAACAATCCTTATTGACAGCTTCCAGGCGATTGAATTTGATTTGTATTTAATTGAACGAAGGAGTGAGCCTCAATGGATCTGATTTATGCTGATGTCATTAACAATACCATAGTTGATAAAGGAGTACTATCAAATTATTCATTAGATTTGTCTTTTGGAGAATCCGAGAATGATTTTGTTTTAAAGTGTCCATTAGATATTTATCAGCTTGAACCTAATCAGATTATTTATATTAGTGATACGGAATATGGCGGAGTTATTGATTCTGTTGCAGTAAATACAGAGACAGGCATAATGACATATACAGGACGCACTTTCCACGGAATCCTTGAAAGTAAAAAGCTTTATCCTTATAAAAATGCTGATTATTTGGTTTTTAGTGGAGAAGCTAATTATGTTTTGCGGATGATCCTGGAAAGATTGTCATTGATTCCAAGCAGCAAAAATGAAATGTATGTACATCCAGATGGTGCTTTTTTAAAGGCATCAACTAAGGACAGTGGAATTTATATTCAAAGGTATGTTGTTAGCTCTGAGTCTGGAAATTATGCAAGTGGCTATGCATTTATTAGAGATATGCTTTACGCCAATAATGCAAAGCCCAAGATTATAAATGGAGTTATTGAAGCTGTTCCTTATATTGATTATGGTGCAGATTATGATTGGCTTTATGGAACCTTGCAGTTTGAAGCTAAAAATAACTATAACTCTGTAAACCATTTGCATTGTATGGGCCAGGGGGAACTTTCCAAGCGATATACTATAGACCTCTATTTAAATTCTGAAGGTGGATTGCTTCCATATTGCAGAAGTAATGTTCAGGATGATTCTGATTATTATACGGACCTGGCAAAAATGGAGAACAGTCCCATAGCAGAAGTTAGAAATGATTTACAGACAATTAAGGATAATATGATAACCGGAGTTAATGAGATATGTGAAATCTATGATTTTCCTAGCGCTCAGACCACTTATCATTATATTCTGCAAACTTCAAAGCCAAGTAACTGGGGAAATATAATAGATTCTGATGGGACATATGGCTTTGAGATGTCCTATATATTGGACTCAGAGAGAACAGACGAAAATGAAGAAGAGTACAAAAACATTGAAAAGCCAGCTCTTGAAACAAGATATGCTACTCTTTCTGCTCAACCAGCGGATTGGAACACGAACTACAGCAACTATTATGAACAAGATGCTAGTGGATATCATCATGTTACAACCGGAGAATATACGCTTCTAACATCTGGAACAGCTCCAGCGGACTGGACTAATAACTATAGTAAATATTTTGAACTTGTAAGCGGATCCTACAGAAAAGTATCTGATTTTAAGGACCTTAGACCTCTTTCAACAGCTCCGTCCGGATGGGCTACAAATTATGCTTCTTACTATAATTCAGATGGTTCACACGTAGCTGGAGTTATGCCACCTCAGACATATAGCCTTTATTCAGGTGGACAACCTAGTAATTGGGATAAGATATATAATACGTTTTATTATTCTGATGGCCATGGTGGATATACCGCAGTTTCAGGAGAACCTCAAACAGATTATCCATTACTTCAAACTAAACCAGGCAATTGGGAATCAGATTGGGGAAACTATTATATATACCGAATCAAAAATGTTTACAAAGAAGTTGCTATTTATGGTAAAAAAGGTGAAATTGTAAGAGTTGACCTAGTATTAATTGATAGAACTCCGTATTATCAAAGCTTAAAAGATTATGCTGCTGAAAAGAAAAAGAAGTCTTTTAAATGGAATGACAAACTTATTAAGGGGTTAGTTAGATATAGGCATTCTTATAGTATTGCTCCAGCATTTACTAAATATTCGCCATTATATACAAAAGACGAAATGAGTTATGTAGCACCTACTTTTGTGGCTAATCAGTACTACTATCAGTATGTTGGAGCGCCTAATTATGTTGCTAACAAATACTATGTTTATCATGATGCGCCTACATTTGTAAGAGGTAAATATCTGGAACCTTATCAATATCAGCCTATTCCAGAGTGGATATCCGGTGTTTATTACACTAGAAAAGAAGACCATTATGAAACATTAGTTAATAGTGGCCTTAAAAGACTTAATGATCTTCAGTCTAAATCAGAATTATCAATAGATTTGTCTGAAGGAATAAATGAATATGATATCAATGATAGGATTGCAGCTTCAGATGAAGTAACTGGAATAAGAGCTATTGCAAAAGTCACACAGAAGATCGTGAAAATAGAGCGCGGAATTACTTCATTCAGTTACAAAGTTGGAAAAGAATAGGAGGAGATGATATGGAATTAGTTACAGGTCATGGAGCGAGCGAACATATTACAGCTGCTCAGGTATCAAGATTTATACAGGGTATCACAGTAATGGATGATACTACTGTATATCGTCTCAATGTGGGGAATGACTGCTCATTAATAATTGGAGGACTTGATGTTCTTATAAATACTGGAGAAATGGTTCTCCATGGATATCATACAACTTTTGAAGATGCATACCAGGTTACTTTAGATCCTACACTCAATGCAGCTTATTCCAGAATAGATAAGCTGTGCTTAATCGTATCTGAGGATCTTACTACTGGAATTCAGAGCGCTTATATTCAGGTTGTTCAGGGAACAGAATCAGCTAATCCTTCAGCTCCAGCAACACCCTCAACACCATCTTCATTAACTGAGATGTATCTTGGAGTAGGTGTTATTGCTACAGTGACAGTATCAGACAGCATTATAGCGTCTTATGTAGATAATACATCTCTTTATGCAGGATCCTTTGTCACAAAGACTGAATATGATAATGATTTGGCTCAAACAAGGCAGATGATAGCTCCAATTGAGGCTACAAATGTAGTTTCCAAAGTTGGTGGATATGTAAAAGATGACAGGCTTATCTATAATGGGGTTCTTTATAAGGTTGATGCTAATACCATCTCTGAGGGAGCAACACTTGTTCCTAATGGTAATATTTCATTATCGCCTGATGTGGAAGCTCAGATTAGTTCGTTAAAGTCATCTTTAAGTAACTTTATTGAATATGATAGTAATGCTAATGGCAGCTATTGGAAATTTGCAGACGGTACTTTGATTTGCGCTAGAGGTATACTAGCAACTTCAGCAATGGTAACTTGGACTGCATTTGGTAATATCTACAAAGCTGACATAACAGTTGAAAGTGGCTCATGGGCTTATACTTTTAATAGTACTCCGTATGTTGTTGCTCAGAATGTATCTCCAATGGCTTCTGTTGAAAGCATTACGGCTGGAACTCATGGCATTTCTCTTATTTCACTATCAAGAGCCACAAGCTATAGTTCTAACTACAATATCAATGTTATTGCTATTGGTAGATGGAAGTAAATGCTCATTTATCATTCTGAATACAGTACACGCACACGGCAATATAGTTGAACATTAGCCTGAGCAAATGCTTGAAATGTTACACCATCAATATGCATTAACGCTCTTGATGCTCCAGAAGTTGAACGTGCTACCATAGGTATAAGTGCATGAATTGTTCCTGTTGGATAATCTTCTAATGTTGATAGGTCTTTTTCAGCAATAGCAAGCTGTACAGTATTTAAAGCATAATTTGCCACAGATGAGCCTGTTGTGCAATAAAATTCTATAGTCTTAGACTTAATTAAAGATGACTTTGTAGACAGTAAATTGTATCTTGTTCCTTTGAGTACAAATATATCTGCTGGCACGTTCATATATCTAACAGTTACATTTATATGTAATTAAATGATAGAGGTATTATTAATATGATAAAAGCATATAAGATAAAAGCACAAATGAATTTAGACGCTTCCGATATAAAAGAAATAATTATTAAAGCAAATTCTGAAAGAAATGCTAAAATTAAAGCAATAAATGAATTTAAAAATAATGAAAATGATTATATAAAGATTATTAATATAACTCAGATTATTTAATAATTTAAAGATGACATTAATGGTTTAAATATTAATTAATTTTTATAATTTACCTGCTATTAATCAGGCGTTAAACAGGCTATAATAAGAATAGATAACGTGGTGGCGGAAGATAGACGCAGACAATTGTGGTCGAGAAGTAGGTGAGCCAAGAGCAAGTACCATCACTCACGAGGTTGGGAATGGAATAGCTGAAAATCGTGTATAGGTGCAAGTCCTATACCCACGTTAGCAAGTTAGGAAATCCACTCGCCAATTATGTTTGCGAGTTTTGGCGAGTATTTGGAGAGTAAGTCAGCAAGTTAAAGAAAACAAAGAAGAGGAATTTATGAGTAATTTGCAAGTATTAATAAATCAAGTAAATAATATGACAGACCAAGATATTGAAAGATTCAAAGAGTCATATAGTAATCTTGATAATGATGACTATGAAAGTAACTGGATTTTTATAGAACCAAGTATTTAACTTAAAGATGACTTTAACGAAGTAATTATTAACAAAAATTTATAAATTATGTTAACCAGAGCGCTCAGATCAGGGCGCTCTTTTTTATGAAAAAAGGAGGAAAATCAAAATGAGATACTACCTTATTAGAATTGCTTACAACAAGATTGCAAAGGCAGAAGACAGGCCTCAGCCAGCTGCTTATGACACTCTGGATGAAGCTAAGAAGGCATTCCATAACTTTTTCGCTCAGAACATCCTGGGCTCAACAATTGGATGGTGCATGGCTATGGTAGTCAATCCTTATGGAGTCATTGTTGATAATCTTAGCGAGAGATGGGAAGAGCCTGTTGAACCTGAACCGGAAGTGACTGCTTCAGAATCTGTGTGATATATCCAATAGGGGGCTGATAGTATGAAAACATATTTTTGCGGTATTTTAGGAATTCTTGGAGGTTTTATTGTTGGGCTTTTTGGAGGATGGGATGCAGGAATGGCAACGCTAACCACGTTCATGTGCATTGATTACATTAGCGGAATCATTGTTGCAGGAGTATTTAAAAAATCAAAGAAGTCCAAACAGGGTGCGCTATCTTCCAAAGTAGGATGGATGGGCCTATGTAAAAAGGTAATGACTTTAATGATAGTGGTAGTGGCATATAGGCTTGATTTGCTCATAAATACTGATTATATCAGAGATGCTGTTATTATTGGCTTCTGTGCCAATGAAGTAATAAGCATAATTGAAAATTCCGGACTTATGGGCTTACCACTTCCAAGTGTTCTTATGGACGCGATTGAGGTTCTTAAGGGAGATAAGAAAAATGGCTAATGCTACTCAGATTGCTACGTTTATCCAACAAATAGCGCCATTATGCCAGAGCGCTTATAAAATCGTTGGAAAAGTGAAGCCTTCAGTTGCTATTGCTATGGCTTGTGTTGAGTCAGCCTATGGAACAGCTGGAAGCTGTAAGCATCATTCTTATTTTGGTCAGAAGGTTGGAACTGGAAAAACAGCTTTGAAGTACTGGGGAGGTAAGTTTTTCACTTCCAAGACTAAGGAAGAGTACACCATTGGAAAACATACCACTATAAGCGCTGCATTCAGAGCTTATAATTCCATGCAAGAGTGTGTCCTTAATTTCTATGAGCTTTTGAATACTTCAATTTATTCCAGGGTAAAAGCGGAAGCTTCTTATGAGGAGCAGATGAAACAAATAAAAGCTTGTGGATACATGACAAGCTCCACAGAGGTTAATAGTGTCCTGACGCTCATTAAGCGCTACAATCTAACTAAGTATGATGTTGTGAATGGTAATCCATATAGGGAGCCAATTTCCAACATTAAAAAAGGAATGTGTGGTAATGCTATTAAATGGGTACAATATCAGCTTAACCTTTTTGGATATAAGCTTGTTGTTGATGGAATATTTGGAGAGCATACCCATAGGGCGGTGGTGGACTTCCAGGAAGAACATGTGGATGATCTGGGGCAGCCTTTGGCTATTGACGGAATAGTTGGAGACAAAACAAGGGAAGCTCTTAAAAAATAATTCGTGTCATACTTTTGTGTCATACATTGAGTGCGCGTAGCGTGAAACGTACATGAAATGAGGGTACAATTTGTAACGTTATCGTGACACATTACAACAAAAAACGCACAACAATGCATCATTAAGGCACTTTTGGCAGGGGTTCGATTCCCACGTGTCTCATTAAAGAAACCGCCTAACTGTAAGGGTTAGGCGGATTTTTATTTCTATCGTGTCATCTTTTGTGTCATACTTTCATATTGCTCACTGATCTTCTGAGCATAATTCTTAGACATTGAAACAATGTTATTCTGGTAAACTTCCTTAAGGACTGAACTGTTATTTTTCCAACCTCCAAGTTGGGCGGTATATATATCTGGAATGCCCAAAATAACGCTCAGGCTGGCGAAATAGTGCCTTAAATCATGGAAGGTGATATCTATATCCAATTTTTTCTTTAAGCGTCTAAAATTCTCTCCTATGGTGTTTGGATTTATTCCAAGGATATATTCCTCAGGGGATCCTTTTCCAATGAGAGATACAAGAGCATCCGGAAGATAAACTGTTCTGTTAGATGCATCTGTCTTAGGAACATCCTTATAATGCCATTTATTATCAATTCCCCACACCATATCAGAGTGAATATAGAGATTGTTTCCGTCCAGATCCTTGAACTTAAGGGCTGCTATTTCTCCGCGCCTTAATGAGTGGAAGGCTGCAAGAGCAATGGCTATTTTCATTTTATCGGTAGCATTCTCATATAGTGCTATGATCTGTTCATTCTCCGGCGCTGTTTTGGATTTTTTAGCGGTGGATGGTAAATGCACCATGAAATTCTGTTCAACGCCTGAAAACGTCAATGCTGAACGTAAAAGGCCATAAGTGTTTTTTATAGTCTTTGGAGCTAATCCCTTATCTGATAAGGATGCTATGAAGGATTGAAGATCCTTTGAAGTGATTTTCCTTATACGGATATTAGAAATTGAGTCCATTCTGTTAGCATCTTTATGATATCCATATATTGTAGCCGGAGATAAGACATTCTCATTGGATTTAATATAATTCTCAACAGCCTCTTTGACTGTCAGATCATTGGTCCTGTTCCGGTCAATGTTATTAGTGAATTTGTTTGCCATCTGCTCAGCCTGTTGCTTAGTGCTGGCTGTAAATGATTCATAATGTTTTTTTCCATCCGGAGTAGTATGAGAATAGATTCTCACTCTCCAGGATCCGGAGGGAAGTCTTTTTGCTGTGGCCATAATATTACCTCAAATAGAAATCATAGGGATGCTTACTAAAATCTTTTAGAACCTTACCAGCTCCGCTGTCATATAAGAAATGAAAATCTTCATTATTCTTGCTGATTTTCCATTTACCATTTACTTTTTGGAAGTATATATCCATATACTGCTCTTCTTGATGCTTTTTCCATGAGCTGTTGTATTTTGCCATTTTATTTAGGATATCGTTTTCCATTCTGTCAAAATCTATTGGGCCGGAGCGCTTTAACTCTTTGGAAATGCAGTCAGCGATAAGCTCATAATAGTTAATTGTTTTAATCTCAATGAAAACCCATGCTTTATTATCTTCAACAGATACGCTTTTGATTTTTATTTTGTCATGGCGCTTATTCTCTTTTATATACTGATTCCAGGTATCATCTTTGATATAGTAAAAGCCCTTTGTCTTTTTAAGGTGCTTAAATAAAGCCTGTTGGTCATATGACTTACATGCTTTGATAACACTCTTGGCCTGTTTGGTGACTTGCTTTTTAGGAGAAGCTGCCTGAACCTGTGCAGGAATAAATAAGAAACATAAGATAATTAGGATTACAGATAAAATTTTCTTCATATTTCCGCCCTCATAAGAAATATCCTGGTTATTTTATGGAATTATTCAATTGCTGTTTTATCTTTTCTATTTTGGCATCAATATCATCTTTTTCTTTTACAAGATTCTCAAGCTCTTGGCTGTATTTTTCCAATAGCTGCTTATGCCTAATATAATCAGGATTCTCTTCTACTCCAAAAATCTGATTTGGAGTAACCTCTAAAATGTTGCAGATTTTTCTAACACTGTCGATATCTGGAGAATGAACACCATTTTCCCAATTGGAAATAACATTAGTAGCTTTATTCAAGTATACTGCCAGGTCACGTTGTGTTAATCCTCTGAATATTCTGTATTTTCGAATATTCTCATTAATACTGTCCATTATCAAACACCTCCAAAAATAATATATCAAAAATGCAACATATTATCAATAAATGTCATTAAAACGGAAATTGACGTATTGACATTCGGTAAAAATGACATAATAATAAACATATCGGTAATCGCGATACCAAATTGAAACAGGAGGCACCAATGGACATTCAAAAAAGAATTGCGCAGTTTATCAATGATAATGGCGTAAAGCAGTCCTTTTTAAGTGAAAAAACAGGATTATCACGAAATATAATATCAGGGATAATGACATCACAAAGAAAGATGTCGGCGGATGAGTATTTTATGATATGCCAGGCGCTTAATAAGGAACCTAATTATTTTATGTTAGAGGAATAACTTATGCGTTGGCTAATTAAAGATTATATGTGTCGAGCGCACATTGAATCTATTAGTGAGTTGTCTAAACTGACAGGATTAACCAGAAGGCTACTATATGACCGGATTAATAATCCTGAAACGTTTAGGATTTTTGAGCTAAAGGCACTTGATGAGGTTCTACATTTCCAAGATGAGGACTATCTGAAACTGGCCAGAGGCATGGAGGGGGACTAAATGAAAAAAGCTTTACTGATAATGTTGGGGCTTTTTTTGTGCACGTCTTCCTCTATACAGGTTAACGCTAATGAGAGCGAACTTGTGAGGAAGAGGTGCACTTGCTATTTAGACAGGGGCATAACAGCCTCTGGCCACTATACCAGGCATGGAGTAATTGCTGGACGAAGGGAGGACTTAAACAAAGTAGCAGCCATCTATGAGTGTGATCCAGAAGGAAAGGTTGGAGAATTCATTGGATATTATGAATTTCTTGATATCGGAGCTGGCATTGATACTGATGGGGATGGCAAGGGAGATTCAATAAAAAAAGGATTATCCATTGATGTATATAGGGAATCAATGGAAGAGGTTAAAGATTGGATAAGTGAATATGGAGATTATGTTTATGTCAAATACATTGAAGCTGATGGCTGATGGTATTAAAAAAAGAACTCATTCAGCATGGGGGCATTAAGAGTTCTTTTCATTATTTGGATATGTTCCGCGAAGACCATTATACCACACAATCAACTTAAATGGAGGGGGAAAAGATATGAATTTATATCAAATTGAAGCTGCTATCTTGGATTGCATTAACGAGGATGGGGAAGTTATAGACCTTGATAGGCTGGATGCTTTGGAAATGGAAAGAAATTCCAAAATCAGTAACATAGCTTGCTGGATTAAGGATCTTAAGGCTGAAGCAGAAGCTATTAAGGCTGAAAAGCAGAACCTTGATAAGCGCCAAAAGGCAGCTGAAAACAAAGCATCATCATTGAAGGATTACCTTGCAGGTTATCTCAATGGTGAAAAATACAAGGATGCCAGAGTATCAATATCTTATCGCAAGAGTACAGCTGTGCAGATTGATGAGGATATGGATATAAAGACACTTCCTGAGGAATATTTGAAGGTAACTGTTGAGCCTTCCAAAACTGCAATTAAAGAAGCTCTTACTAATGGAGTAGCTGTTGAGGGATGTTCACTTGTCGAGAACAACAATATTCAGATCAGGTGAGGAGGCTGGCAAGTATGGCAAAAGTGATTGGTGTAATTGGGGAGAGTGGTTCAGGGAAAACCACTGCGATGAGAAATCTTGATCCTAAGACCACATTCTATGTGGATTCTGATAAAAAAGGATTATGTTGGAAGGGCTGGAAGAAGCAATATTCCGTTGAGAATAAGAATTATTGGGCTTCTGATAGTTTTTCCGTAGTCTCTAATCTACTCAATAGAATCAACTCTGAGGAGCAATTCCAAAACATTAAGGTTATTGTTATAGACACTATCAATGGCCTCATGGTAGCTGAGGAAATGAAAATCCTTGCCATGCAGTCAGGGGATAAGAGATCCGCATGGAGCGACCTGGCTCAAAATGGATGGGCACTCATTAACCAGGCTCTTGAACTCAGGGATGACTTAACAGTCATCTTCCTGTGCCATTCTGAGACCATCTCTGATGATAACGGAATAATCAGAACACGTATTAAGACCAATGGCCGGAAGCTTGAAAAGCTTGTTTTAGAGTCAAAAATGACCACTGTTATATGGGCTGTAAGACAGGATGGAAAGTATAAGTTTATTCTCTCAGCTGATGGATGCACCTGTAAGGTGCCTTTGGGAGCATTTGAGACTGATGAGATTGAAAATGATATCACTACAGTTATTAAGGCACTTGAAGACTACTAATCTTAGGAGGGTATGAAAAATGAAACAGTATAACGGATTTGAACGCAAGGAACAGATTGAATGGGAGCAGCTTCCAAAGGGGGCTTATGTCATTAAGATCCTGGACGCAAAGGAAGAGGCAAACAAGAATAATAGCGGAAGTCACTTGAAGGTAGCTTTTGACATTGCTGAAGGCGATTATTCCGGATTCTACAAGAGAGCTTTTGATAACGATACCAGAGAGGATAAGAAGTGGAACAATGACGCTGTTATCTATCTCACTTGCCCTTCAGATGGCTGTGAGCAGTATGTAACAGATAACTTTAATAAGTTCCTTACAGCTGTTGAGGATTCTAACGAAGGCTATCACTGGAATTGGGATGAAACAACACTTAAGAATAAGCTTGTTGGGGCTAAGTTCCATATTGAACAGTCTGAATATAATGGGAATGTTTATGACCACACAAAGGCTAAGTGGTTTATTGCAGCTTCCAAGATCAGAGAGGGTAAGTATGGCAAGCTTCCAAATGACAAGCTGATATCCGGCTCTAATAACTCAGGATTTGTGAACGTTCCTGAGGGCGTTGATGAGGAAATTCCTTTTTGACGCATTTTGAGGAGATGCAGATCCTCAGCTCCATGGAAATCCTTGTAGACACAAGGGAACAGGTAACTCCAAAGGCAACACAGCGCTATAACAGCTTTGGAGTTCCTTATTCCAGGGCAACACTTTCTTATGGGGACTATACAGCTAATTATAGGCTGTTGGATGGAAATTGGCTGTATGACATTTCCAAAACAATACATCCTATATGTGTTGTTGAGAGAAAAATGAATTTGGATGAGCTGGCAAGCTGTTTTACTCATTCCAGAGAACGCTTTGAGAGAGAGTTTGAAAAGGCTCGTTCACAAGGGTGCTTTATCCACCTGATCTGTGAAGACGGAAGCTTTGAAAAGATTGAAGGACATAAATATAAAAGTAAATATCAGCCTAAGGCTTTTCTAGCTTCCATCACAGCATGGCAAAGGCGCTATGATATTCACTTTCACTTTTGTTCCAGTCTGGAAACCGGACATCTTATCAAAGAGTTCTTATATCGAGATATGAAGGAAAGACTAGAAAAGGGAGAGTTTGATTATGGAACGTGAATCTCTACTTATGTATAGAGGAACTTGGGGGATGCTCCAAGATATTCGCGCCAATGACATGGATGAATACATTGAGGCTGTTGATATGTTTTTTAATTATGCCTTTGATGGTGTTGAGCCGGATATGAATGGAGCATCCTTGGTATTAAGACTTTTTTGGAAGGCTGCTAAGCCTTTAATTGATGCAAACAACAGAAATTA
>JAEIGA010014705.1_pt1 | contig 11909 bp, 13 predicted proteins | sample 9270691 | NCBI WGS metagenome assembly JAEIGA01 (sample SAMN17057246, study PRJNA624740) | gut metagenome | biome: biome; isolation source: fecal sample | host: Bos grunniens | place: China: Xizang | collected 2019
ATCATCATCTTCATCTAATGTAGGCTCTTCATCGTATTTTTCACCTTTAATACCCATTGCAACAGTGTATCCTATAAAAATATTAAATAACACTAGTAATACAATAGCTTCCGGTCTTGTAATCATATTTTGTGTACAGCACATTCCCCAAAACATAATTGTATATACTATACAAGCAGGTACTTCTATATATCTAGTTTCTTTTTTTAATTTTAATCTTCTTATTGATGCAGACACCCCTAAAATTAATAAGAAATTACAAATATTGCTTCCAATTACATTTCCTAGGGCCATATCTGAATACCCTTTTGTTGCTGATTTTATACTAACCAGTAACTCAGGAAGTGAAGTTCCTATTGAAACTATTGTTAATCCTATTACAATTTCTGGAATATGAAATCTCTTTGCAATATCGCTCGATCCATCTACTAAAAAATCTGCTCCTTTTACTAACAAAATAAAACCTATAATAATTAGTACTGCTGGAATAAATATTTCCATGTCATCCTCCTAAGACTTATATTTTTTTAAGTTCTGCCTCAATTTCGTCTTCAGCAGCTCTCATTGCCATAATCGTTTTTTCAAATAATTCGTTTAATTCCCATCCTAATTGTTCTGCACCTCTTGTTATCATTTCTCTAGAACAACCAGCTGCAAATTTTTTATCTTTAAATTTTTTCTTTAAACTTGAAACTTCCATATCTTTTGCACTTTGAGAAGGTCTCATTTTTGTTGCAGCCCAAATTAAACCAGTTAATTCATCAACTGCAAACAATATTTTCTCCATTTCGCTTTCTGGTTTTACATCAGAACAACTTCCATAAGCATGACTACAAATTGCATGAACCATTTCTTCGTTTGCATCAATTTCAGCTAATAATTCTGGGGCCTTTTTGCAATGTTCTTCAGGATATTTTTCATAATCCACATCATGTAATAATCCTACAATTCCCCAAAAATTTTCATCTTCTCCATTTTCTTTTGCAAAATATTTCATAACTTGTTCAACAGTCAAAGCATGTCTTATATGAAATTCTTCGTTATTATATTTTTTTAATAATTCTATTGCTACTTCTCTTTCCATTTCTTTCTCCTTTATTATTTTGTTATATTTAATTTGGCAGCGTACCAAACATCCCCTTTATCTGATTTCAAATCTATTTGAACTATATATTCTCCTTCAAAATTTGGAACCACAATATAATTTTCATCAACATTAATTTCCATTGAAATACCTGCAACATTTCCGCCATTGATTAATAACAATCTTGCATTTGCACTATTCCAATCACAGTCAGTAAAATATATTTTTTCATCTTGTTTTACATTCAAAGTCTTTAAATTTCCCATATCTTGAGCTGAAATTGAATCAGATATTACATCTATACCTTTATCATTCCAAGAATAAGTTCCTATATTCATTTTTATATTATCTTCTGAATTTTCTTTGCTTAAATATAGATCATTTGGTTTTATTTCAATATTAGCATAATATATTCTTCTTACGATTAATACAACAATAATTATTATAAAAATTACACCAATTATTTTTATACTTTTTTTCATCATATCCCTCCTTTATCTTAAGCAAAACATATATTGACATTATACTCCTAATTCAATATTTAAATCAATAAGTTATTATAAATAAAATCATACAAAAACACTAATTTTAAGTTATTAATCAAACTAAAATTAGTGTTTTATTAATTTATGCGCTCGCTTCTTGTGATAATTCATTATTAATACTAGTTAATAGTTTTATCTTTTCTGCAGTCGATGTTTTTTCTTCACCCTTGTTATTAGAAACATAACCGTAAATTGAACAAGCCAAAACTACACATTGTAAAATTACTCCAAATACTGATTTTATATAAATGCTATCTAGTATTACTATAAGAGTTACAGGAATTCCCATAAATCTATATATCTTATTGTTTTTTTGCCAAATCGAATAAGTATAAAGCATAGATCCAGCTGTGTATAATAATGACCAAAATCCATTAAATGTCAAAATAATCGAAATAAAAGAAATACCATAAATCATAGCTAAGATAGCATAATCTTTTTTGGTAATCTTATCACTTTTACCATTTATTTTTTGATCTATTATAAATACAATATCTCTAAAAATTGAAATCGCACACATTGCAGAACTTGTATAAGCTCCAAGTAAAATGAATGCTATAGAGTTTAAAAAATTTGATGTAAAGCTAAATGCTAAAATTAATTTTCTGTTTTTTACACAGTATGTCAATGATAAAAATATATAAACGAAAATAGTAACAATTTGTGATGCTATATATTGATTTGTCAGGTTTTCCAAAATATTTCTCCTTTGTATTTTATTAGCAATATTCAAAAAAAAATTGCCGACGCATTTTGTACTATATCATTTAGAAAAAAATAAATCAACACACTTTTTTATTTTCTTTATTTATATATACAAAAAAAGATATTCAAAAAATTAATGAATATCTTTTCTTTTATTATTTACTTGCATCAATTGCACCTAATACAACTGCAAACTCTGTATTTTCTGGAACAATAAATTTTATATTTTGAACTTTTTCAATTCTATCTAAAACATATTTTACTCCTGGTATTACAGTTATATTTCCTATAAAAATCACTTCTTTTATATCTGATTTAGAAGTTATAAAAACAGCCATCATTCCTATTACTTCAAAAATCATATTTATTAATCCAATTACTATATCTTCTTTTTTTGTATCTTCTGCAAATTTCCCAAAATTAGAAAGAGTTAAATCTAAAGGTAATGTAGGTATCTCATCTGTTGTTATATCTTTAATTCTTAAATCAACTTTTTCAACATTACCAATTTGAGCAAGTTCAACAATCTCATCAAAAGACGAAATTCCAAGCATCTTATTACATATATTGTATAGCGTTCCAGCCCCCACTCCTGTACCACCAAGATGTTTTGCATTATTTCCCGAAACCTCTATAAAAGCTGTACCAGTTCCAATACTTGCAACTAGAGCTTTTTCTTTTTTGGCTAACAATAAACCACCTCTGGCTATTGCCGAAAATTCATCAACTATTTTAACTGGAACATCATATTCGTCTAAATTCACCTTGCTAGCTCCTATTCCTGTAAAAACTATTTTTTCGATATTTATATTATTTTCAAAAACAAATTTCTCTAATTTTTCTTTTGAAAACCCATTTCTAATGATAATCTTGTTTACAATTATTCCTTCTTTAACTTCTACAATCTTAGTGGTAGAAGTTCCTATATCAATTCCTAAAATGCTCATATTAATCCTCTTTTAATGTAAATTTATATGTATCACCTTCATCAAGCGTTGGAGTAGTAATTGTTAAAAGTTTTCCTTTTTTAATTTCAAAATAATACTCTCCTTCACTTATTTCTGAATCTTCTTTTGAAGTATCAATCATTTTTACATTTGTTTTTATTTCAATATGATTTTCTCTTACTTCAACTATTGTAAAAGAAAAATTTATCGAATTTTCTCCAGCATCAGCTTCTATTTCATCTACAATATATTCTTTTCCATAATCTACTTCATATTCATAATTTGCACTTGCAGGTATTTCTTCACTATCCCAACCACTCCAAGTACTTTTTTCAACATATAATTTCATATTTTTTCTCCTTATTATATTTAATCAATTATACTTATATTCATATTATAAATTAATACAAATATTTTATATATAAACTATATCAAAAAGACAGTAATTTTGCAATTACTGTCTTTAAGTTTTATATTAAATTAAGAATTCTTTAACGAAAAATACAAACTTTCAACAAACACTAAAACACATAAACCTAAGATTATAATAAAAGCAGCTAGATTTGAAACAAAAAGTGCCGCAATTATAAAAATTCCACCAATTATATATGTATATCCTAACACTCTTATCATTTGCATAAAAATTTTTTCTGATTTTGGCACAATTTTTATATATTGTTTTGAATTTTCATAACTCATTTTAGGCATATAATTTCCCATAACTATAAACATTATACCTAATATAATTGTTACATATTTTCCTACATCCATTTCTTTTCCTAGTCCTACCAATATTGTTAATATATAAAGTAAAATAGTAAAAATTGGTACAAACCACTTCATTACTTTTACAAATTTAGGAGTATTTCCTTTTTTTGTCACAGAAACATCTGAAACTATACAGCAAAAAGCTTGCAACATAGCCATTATTATAGGTAATCCAAATACAACAAAATTTTTACTTGCCCAATTATCAACCTCATTATTTACATTAAAGTGTATTGGCATTTGTTCTGGTAATTCCATATAAAAAAATAATCCCAAACACATAGGCATCAAGCATAACAGGCATGTAAAAATTAAAATATTCCAATTAATTTTTTTCATCACTTTTCCCTCCCAAATTATAAATCCATGTTAATACTTCTTCAAAAACAGATACATTCAATTCATAATAAATAAAGTTTTTAAATTTTGTTTCTGTTATTAATTCAGCTTTTCTTAATTGTGATAAGTGGTAAGATACAGTTGCAGCAGTTAAATTAAATTTTTCCGCAATTTCTCCAGCAGATTTTTTCCCTTCTTTTAACATATTAAGAATATCTCTTCTTACAGGATCGGATATAGCTTTTAAAGTTTCAGACATCCCCACTTTCATCACACCTCTTTTCTATTTAGATTTTTTTCTAAATAGATTATATATTTGTTGTATTCAAAAGTCAATAACTATTTAGATTTTTTTCTAAATAGTTATCAAAAAAAGAAAAGGTGTCAGTTTTAACTGACACCTTAAGCATTATCTGCTTCGATTCTGATTCTTTCCTAACATACTATCGATAAAAACTAATAAATATGACACAAAAACAATTGCTGCGCTCATCAATAAAATCCATTTTGCAACCCCTAAGTAACCTATTTTTTCATAGTCCAAAAAGAAATAAGCAAAATGTTTTGAGCCACCTACACCAAAAAACTTTCCACCTAAAGAATGATACATATATACATAACAAACATAGTTAAGAGGAATAATTAGCCAAAAAAATGGATAATAGCTTTTAAATTTTCCTTTTTTGTCAAAAAAGAAATAATCACTAATCACCAATGTTGGTGAAAAAAGATGAACAAACAAACTAGCTATACGTTTTTTAGCAAAACTCTTCTGAACTGAGTCCATTACAAAAGCCGTTGGAGCTAATGCAGAGCCATATACAACAGCGGTTATAAATATAGCAATAACAATCGCACCTTTTATTAAGTAATACATATCTGTTTTTTCTTCTTGCTTAATTTCTAAATACAAAAAACAATAGAAACCAACTAACGAAATAATATTACTCTGCATTGTATAATACGACAACATTGCTTGAATTGATGTTGTTTTCATAATATTTAAAAGAATTCCAATAGAAAGTGTTAGGATGACAAGTACTTTATAACAAACTGATACTGTTCTCCGAGTCATAAAATACCCTCCCTTTCTACTTTTTTTGAATCCTTTTTATTATAACACACTTTGGCTTATATTTCCACTATTTCAACCCAAACTCATTGAAATTCAAAGGATATAGAGTTTTGTACAAAAAAAACGACACATTTGTGTGTCGTTTAATTTAAATTATTTTAATATTCTTTGCATATTACCATATATCAAATTTATCCATGTGCTAGATGCTGGGCAAAATCTTGTTTTTACTCCAGCTAAAGTTGGTCCATAATAGAAACGACCACCTTGCGTTAAATAATTATCATGTAATGCTATTGCAGCTTTTTCCAATCCATCTTCTACCGATGAAAATCTTATAAGTCCACCTTTTGACATTAAACTAATATAATTATGTGTTCTTCTATGATTATCTGCAATTCTCCATCCTGATTCTCCTGCAATTAAACCACAAAAGAAAATTTCATTTATTTGATATTTTTCACATAAATCATATATTAATCCAGCATTTTCTTCAAAAAATCCTGAAGTATCTTCTTTTACACCAGAAATTAATTTTATAAAATCTTCTCTTGACAATCCTGTTCTTACTGTTAAATCCATATCTCTAGAAATTGTAACTTCTTCTATTGGTGTGGTTTTTATTTCTTCTACTTGTTCTAATTCTTCTTGTAAAGAATTTTCTATATTAATAGTTCCAACTGTTCCTTGTAAATTTATTTCTTCTCTTGTTTCATCTTGTGATCTAGAAGTTATTTCTGCTTTTATTGTTCTTATTTCTTCAGTAGTAGTTTCACTTTCAACAAGTTCTTCTATCTCTTCTTTTTGAATATTTTCTTTATTACTTGCATTAGCTATTGATTTATTTTCTTCAAGTTTATCAGAAATTATATTTCCAACAACCACTATTGCAATAATTGATATAAAAATTAGTAATAATGTCGATACTTTTACTGATATTAATACTTTTCTATTTTCATTCTCCATATAATATGTCCTTTCACAAACTGTATTATACCATTTTTATAATTTTTGTCAAATTTTGTAAATCATGTTACAATCCAGTCTCTATTTATCCCTTGTATTTTTACATTTATTTCCTTTGAATTTATAAAATTATTATATCATATATATACTTTAGTTCAATTAAATTTATATTACCATTTTATTACTTATATTTCAAAAAGCTATCCTTCTTTAGAAAGATAGCTTTTTTATATTAATTATTTGCAATAGCTAATTACACATTTACCGTTATTATTTTCAACTGAAAACTCAACATTTTCAATAACTTTTCTTTCGCCTTCTGTTCTTAATATTTCTGCATCATGAGTTGCTGTTAGAGAATCTTCTTTTTTGGCAATACTATGTACTTCATATTCTGTTCCAGACCATCCGCCATCATAATAAGCAACATTTCCATCTACTTCTTTAAATTCTACTTCAACAAACTTATTACCTTCATTTATTGTTTTAAAATTTTCTAAAGTTGTATGTTCTTCAATTTTTTCTTCAAAAAGAGAATATGGTATATCAGTTACTTTGTAGTTATCTTCTCCTAATTCATAATTTTGTGATTCTCTAAATGACATTAAATCTAAACTATTTAAAATTCCTGCAGGAGATCCATGTCCAACAAAAATATTTAGATAACTATCCAACGCTTTTTTTATATCTTCGTCTGAAAATTCACTTTCATTATTTTCTTCTGTAGCTATATCTACCGTATTAGTATTTGTATCTTCTACATTTTCCTCTGTAACAACATTTCCTTCTACAACATTTTCATTTTCTTCTGTTACTGTATTTTCTACTTCTTCTGTTTCTTCTACTTCATCCTCTATTACTTCTTCTGCTGCCTTTTGTTCTGCAATATGTTCTGTTATTACATTTAATTTTGCTTGAATAGATTTACTAACATGCATTATATATCCTAACAAAAATCCTATTATCAACATCATAAAAAACATTGATAATAGATATGTTTTCAAGCTTATTTTAATAGATTTTTTCTCTTCCATTTTATTTCTCCTTCGTATTTTTATTTTTCTAATTATATCATATAAAATAATATATGTTAATTTTTTTTATATTTTTTTATATTTTTTTATATTTTTTATAAAGATTCTTCTTTTCAATAAAAAAGATAGGAATTTCATTTCGAAATTCCTATCCTTTCGGTTTTAACGATCTACTACTTGGGACAATGCTCTTGCTGCAGCTCCATCACCGTTATCGCGGTCGTACAGCCAAGTTTCCAATTCATTTCCGGAAAGATCCACTTTAATAACTCTGCCCTTGATATAATCAAAGTAAGAGGTTCTTTCCAACAGGATTCTTGCTTCTTCGACGCTCATTGGCATAGAATTAAACTGCATCCATCCGCGACTCACAGGTTTAGATGCGTTGTATAGCGCAGCCAAGACTTCTGCTTTGTCCTTCTTTGAGATGTCAATCCTCATCTGGTCCTTCCTCCTTTGCAAGTTTACACTACTCTAGTCTATGTAATGTCTATATAAAGCGTGGTACATTTGTTATTTTCGTTGTACCCCGAATTGTATCAATATTATAACATGTTTACATAAATAGGTCAATATTTTGAAATAAAAAAATAGCAGTACTAAAAACTGCTATTTTGGTGCCCGAGGCGGGACTCGAACCCGCATGGTTTCCCGCACGATTTTGAGTCGTGTGCGTCTGCCAATTCCGCCACTTGGGCATATAATTATTTTATATAATCGACTAGACAATCTTAACATATAAATTTAAGATTGTCTAGATTTTATTTTTATTTTTTTACATTATTTCATTTTTAAAACTTGTTCCTTCTAATTTGTTTAAACCAAATATATCTAAAATTGTCGCTGAAATATCTGCATAAGTTTCTCTAATTCCTAAATCTACATTTCCTTTTAAACTTTTACCATATGCTAATATCGGAATATATTCTCTTGAATGATCTGTGCTTGGTGTGCTTGGATCGTTTCCATGGTCTGCTGTTAAAATTAATAAATCATTTTCATTTAATGCATCCATTATTTCTGGTAATTTTTGATCAAATTCTTCTAATGCTTGAGCATATCCTTCAATATTATTTCGATGTCCATATAACATATCGAAATCAACTAAGTTAGTAAATATTAAATCTTCTGAACTATTTTTTATTGCATCTATTGTTTTTTCTATTCCATCTAAATTTCCATTTGTATGGATTGCTCTATAAATTCCTCTTCCTGTAAATAAATCTTCTATTTTACCAATTGCTAATACTTTTTTATCATTTTCTTCAAAAACATCTAGCATTGTTTTTCCAAAGTCTGCTGCTTCATAATCTCTTCTATTATAAGTTCTTTTAAAATCTTCGCTTGAAGTCCCAACGAAAGGTCTTGCTATAACAGTTCCAATTCCATATCCTTGTTCATCGATTACTCTTCTTGCAATTTTACATAGTTTATATAGTTCAGGAACTGGCAATAAATCTTCATGCATTGCTATTTGAAAAACGCTATCTGCAGAAGTATATACTATTGGCATATTTTTTTCTACGCTCTCTTCTCCATATTGTCTTAAAAAGTCTGTTCCTGATCCTTTTTCATTACATATAAATCCTTTTATTCCTGCTCTTCTTGCTATTTCATCTAATAATTCTTTTGGAAATCCTTGATAATAAGTTTTAAAAGGTTCATCTTTAATAAAACCAGCAATTTCCCAATGACCAACTGGACTATTTTTTCCTTTTGTTTTTTCAGCCGCTTTACCAAAAATTCCTATTGGATTTTCTTCTTTTTCCTCAATATTTAAACCTTGAATATTGTATAAACCTAAACGTTTCATGTTAGGAATATTTAATGAAGTATTGTTATATATTCCTTCTAATGTATTACTTCCAACATCTCCATATTCTATTGCATCCGGTGTTTCTCCAACACCAAAACTGTCTAAAACAATTATAATAGCTCTATTTATCATATCTTTTCCTCCTATGTAAAATTAGTTTTTAAGTTCAACATCATATTCGTACACAAATACATCTTTTGATTTTGGCAATATTAAATTGTTACTTTCTGTAAAATAATTATTTGTTCTAAATTTATTTTTTGCAACTAATTTAAAGTTTAATTTTTTACAATCTAAAAATACTCTTGTTGACATATCCATACCAACTGGCAAAGTTTGATTATTATTATCAAAGTAAATAATATTTGAATAATAAAGTAATGGTAATCCTTCTTTGTAATTTAATTTAATTAAATTCAAAGCGCCTTCTCCATCATCCTCATATTCTTCTAATGCTTTCTCAACATTAATATTATATATATCAAATGATTGTTCTTTAACTTTTTCTGTTATTTGAGCTACTTTATATAATGAAAAATCATATTCTGCAGTTGCTTTTGGTGTAGCACCTTCTAGATATCCTATTATGCTTTGAAGTTTTTCAGTGAAATCAAAAACATCAATTTTCTTATTAATATTTAATATTTTAAATTTACTCTTTTCATTTTCTCTATGACTTCTACTACCAATATATTTTAATTTTCTTGAATCATCTTCAATATTTCCAAATATATCAAATGTTTCACTATCTATAACCAATCTATTATTGTTAAATTCTTCTTTTAGTTCTTCCAAAGTATTTTCTAAAGCTCTTTTATTTAAATCATTTTCTCTTAGCATATTTAATAAGTATAATACTTCTGTATTTGCTACAAATAATGCATCCATTTCTTCTTTAGACAATTTCTTTCTTTGAAGAGTATCTATTTTAGCTCCTAAATCTTCTAAATCAGTTGATAAGTCAAATGATTTTTTTAGAACTTTTTTATTACTTTCGTCTTTGTCTGTTTCATTTCCCATTTCTAGACTTAATTTTTCGTCTTTGTTTGAGAATTTCCAGAAATCAAAAATAGATTTTCTATGTTTATCTATTTCTTCAATATAAAGATTTGCATTTTTTACTTTTGAAACAACATTTTCAAGTTTTAATCTTAAAGCTTTTAAATCTTGATTTAAGTTTTTATAATTTCTTTCACCTTTTTCAAGAAGTGAATATACAGTTACTAAATCTTCGATTGTATAGAACTTTTTATCTTTGAAAACTGCACTCATTGGCTCTAAATCTATTGTCTTTGTCTCTTCTTGAACTTCTTCTTTTTCTTCTTTTTTGTTATCTTCTTTTATCTTCTTATTTATTTTTGGAGATTTAAAGAAATATTTTACTTTTCCAATAAATGTTTTTTTGTATTCTAAATATGTTGAAATCTCTTTTTGTTTAACTAAATATTCATCTTCTTTTGATTTTACTGCAAATTTTAAGTTTTCTAATTCTTCTTGGATTTCTTCTATATTTTCATTTTGAACTTTAATCTCTTCTTCAGCAATTTTAAACTCTGTTCTAATAAATTCAGTTATCATATCATAGGTCAATCTTTTTTCACCCATATATAATTCTAAGCTGTTATTGCTATCTATTTTTGTAGTAAAGTTAAAATGATTTTTTATTTCTGTTTGCATTATAAATAATGCTTTTAACAATTTATAGAACTTAATAGCTTCTTCTCTATTTGTTAACTTTACTTTATATGAACTTTTAACATCATCATATACAACTGTTTCTCCAACAATTTGTAAAGAAAGTCCATTTGTTCTGTTATAAACCTCAAATGTTAACGCCCAATTTTTAGTAAATAACCATAAATAATTTTCTAAGTCAGCAATTTCATTTCTATTTAAGTATTCTTCGCAATAATTCATTGCATTTATTGGCACATATATTCTTGGAGCAATTCTTGCTCTGCCTTTTGCAAATTCTATTTTTGATTTTAATAAATAGAAAAATTCTGCAAAAGTTTTTTCTTTGCTACACACAAGCATAAAGAATCTTCCCGTAGCTTCTGAATAATATATTTGCCACATATTATCTTTATTATATTTTACTTTAAATGGTTCTTTTTTCTCTAATTCTTTTTGAAGAGTTGCTACATTTTCAATTTCATTAACATTAACTGCATCTAACATTTTCAAAAATGTTGAATATCTTTCAATATCCTCTTCGTTTTCAGCAGGAAGAATATATCTATGCAAAGGCAACGCTTTAGCATATTTTTCTTTCAATGGTTCTGTTCTTAAACAAGGAGTTATCAATATATCAATTTGATCTATTGGAACAAATCTAAATATTCTATGATCTTTATCATTGTTTAATCTAGAAACATTAAAATTAAGTGGGCTATAATCTATTAATTCACCTGGAATATCTTCTAAATCTAAGTTTAAATATTCTAATTTCTTTTGTAATTCACCTTTTGTTATCTTTTCCACTTCGAATTCTCCCTTTCTTCTTATAATACACTCACAGTATATCTTATATATTTTTATTTATAAATTATATGATGATTTTTTTATTTGCTTTTTGGCAATTATTTTTTCTTAATTTTTCATACATTCTTTTCATAATATAATATAAA
>JAEIGA010014706.1_pt1 | contig 11909 bp, 16 predicted proteins | sample 9270691 | NCBI WGS metagenome assembly JAEIGA01 (sample SAMN17057246, study PRJNA624740) | gut metagenome | biome: biome; isolation source: fecal sample | host: Bos grunniens | place: China: Xizang | collected 2019
GGCCCCCGGCTGGCGCTGTGGATCTGCATCGGCATCCTTGCCCAGGGCGGCCTGATGGCCCTCTTTCCGGCATCGGTCTATCGTGCAGTCCTCCTCGACCCCACCGGCGCTTCGGTCATAGAGGCGGTGGTCATGGGTGTCCTGCGCCATGTATGTATCCCCGATGATCTTTCTCTGATGGCCTCGCTGGTCGCATCCGGTCTGGCGCCGGGAAGCGCGCTGCTCTTCCTGCTGTTGGGTGTTGTGACCAATCTGCCCGATCTGCTGGCTCTCGGCGGCATGGCAGGCAAAAAAGCGGCGGCGCTGTTTGCCGGTTCGGCGGTGCTGTGCAGCACGGCGGTATGGGGCGTTCTTCGCCTCTGGGTCGAGCCCGGCTTCCTGCCCCGGTTCAATCTGGCAGGTACAGAGATCTATACCCTCTGGGCAAATCGCCTGAGCATCGGCACATGGATGCCGGCAAGGCTGCCCTGCGCGCTGCTCCTTCTGGCCATGGGTCTTTATGGCTTCCAAAGGAGCAATAAGTTCTGATTTTATATCGGTTGGCAGACCGATTATAAAATATAATAGCGATTATGAAATGAATGAAGAAAGGAAGGATTCTGACATGAAGAATCTGCTCAAGAGAAGCATCTCCATGTTTCTCGCTGTCATCATGATGCTGGGCCTGTTTGCAGCCTGCGGCAATGGTGAAGAAGAAGTCAAGACCGAAGAAAAGCCTTCGGAAGAAACAACAACCAACACAGAAGAAACAAAGCCCGAAGAAGAAGCAAAGCCCGAAGAAGAAGCAAAGCCCGAGGTTGATCCTCTGGCAATCACCCCCTACAGCGATGGCCCCCGTCCCATCGAAGCTATCGTTGAGGAAATGCTGTCTGAGCTCGATCTGCCCGAGCTGAGCGAAGAAGACAAGAACTACACAGTTAACCTGGGTTACTACAACTGCGACCACATGGCTGCTGCCAGCGTCGGCGAATACACAGGCATCTTCAAGGGCCTGGGCCTGAACGTTTCGGTCACCGGTAACGGTAACGTTCCCGAGGCTATGAGCGCAGGCCAGATGGACATGGCTTACTGCGGCTGGACAACAACTCTGAGCGCCGTTCAGAACAACGTTCCCCTGTTCATCGCTGCTGAGAACCACACCGGTGGTTCCGAGTACCTGGTCGTTTCCAACGACATCAAGAATCCCGAGGATCTGGTCGGCAAGCGCATCGCTATGGGCACAGACCCCGACACCAAGAACCTGAACTGGGCTGAGTACTGCGACGAGCTGGGCCTGACACGCGACATCACTCTGTACGAGAACTTCTCCATGAGTGACTCCGACGAGTATCTGGCTCTGGTCACAGGTGAGCTGGACGCTTACAACTGCTGCGACCCCTGGGGCTCCATGGCTGAGTACACAGGCGCTGGCTGGATCATGGCACGTCAGAACACAGACCGCGGCGACGAGCTGGGCCACGGCACATGCTGCAAGGTCGCTATGAACTATGAGTTCGCTGAAGCACATCCCGCTCTGGCTGAGCGTATGCTGCTGGCACACACACTGTGCCTCGAGTTCATGTACGAGCACCCCTACTACGCTGCTGAGATCTTCTCCGCTTACTACAACGTTCCCGTTGAAGTTGCTATCATGACCTACTGGAGAAAGTTCGTCAACGAAGGCCGTACCATTCGTTGGGACCTGAACATGGAATACATCGAGAACCAGCTGGTTGCAATGCAGCACTACGGCATCCGCGATGACATCAACACAGTTAACGCTAACGACTATGTTGACCTGACATACTTCAACAACTGCGGTGCCAAGGACTTCACAAAGTTCATCGAAGAGAATATTGATCCCGTATTCCCCGAGGATATGGATTATGACAGCTTCAAGGCAAGAGCTCTGGCCATTGACGGCATGAAGGCCGAAGATGTTCCCGAGTACGTCGAGCTGGATAGATAATCTATGAAAAAGAACGGCAAGCCGAACATCGGCGCTGCCCTTCTGCTCACTGTGATCGTAATCGCGGCCGCGCTCGCATGGTTTATCCGTGCGGGCGCGCCTTCGCGCACACAAGAGGATCCGCTGGTGATCGCCTATGGCGATGATATTGCCGGCCTCGTGGTGCAGAAGGCGCTGGCCGATCTGCCGGCAGAACGGGCCGATATCGGCCTCGATACTGTCAATATGGGCGACTGCTGCGGCTCCAATGCCCAGTTTGCCCTTTCCACCGGCGAGGTCGATGTCGCTATCCTCTGTCCCGATGCGATGAACGACCTGAAAGAGGTCGAAGACCTCTATATTGAGCTGGGGCAGCTGGTCTACGACGGCAATGTTCTGGTCACCCGGCCCGACAGCCCCGAAGATCTGAAAGTCATCGGCTATATGAACGGCCGTGATGAGCAGCGGGTGCTGCTGGAGGAGACCTATGGGCAGGGCGTCGACCTGCAGCCCATGTTTGCCTCGGCTCTCCCCTATGCGCTGGAAAACAAAGCCGTCGATGCCATCATGCTGGATGTATCGCTGGCTGCAAAACTCAATTATCCTACCAGACCGATTTCCGACGGGGTCGTGACCACCATCATGATCGTGCGGGAAGCGCTGGTGTCGGATCCCCGCCTGCAGGCGCTGATCGAGGCCTATAATGCCGCCGTCGCCGAGCTGCAGGAGGAGGAAGCTGTTATACAAATGTTGTGTGATTATCTGGAAACAGAAGATACGAAGGAGGTATCTGCCTTTTGGAAAACCGTGACCGTACGATTCGGATCTCTACAAACGGAGACAAAAAGAAAGCCCTGAAAATCTATGCAATGAACATCGGTGTTATGAGCATGCTCTGTGTTGCGTGGTTCTTTGCTGCCCGCGCCATCAACAAGCCTCTGGTTCTGCCCGATTTCCTTGAAACAATGGAAGCCTTTTTCACCTCGTGGGTCGATAAGAAGACCATGCGCAACATGGGTCTGACCATGTACCGCGTTATGACCGGCTCTTTCTACGGTCTGATCGTCGGTTCGGTCCTGGGCCTGTGGATGGGCTATTCCGAAAAGGCACTGTCCCTGCTCTCCCCCTTCGTCAATTCGATCCGTCAGGTTCCCATCATGGCATGGGTTCCCCTGTCGATCATCTGGTTTGGCCTGGGTGAAGGCCCCACCGTCTTTATGATCTTTATGAGTGCCGTATTCCCCCTGATCATCAATACGATCTCGGGTGTTACCAGCATCGACCGTAATTATTTCAATGCGGCCCGAAGCATGGGTGCCGGCACATCGGCCATTTTCCGTGATATCGTCATCCCCGGCGCCATGCCCGGCTTCCTCACCGGTCTGCGCCTGGCCCTCGGTTCGGGCTGGATGAGCGTTATCTGCGCCGAGTTCATCGCCACCAGCAGCGGCTTTGGTTATCTGATGATCGAAGCACAGGAGCGTCTGCAGACCTCCAAGCTGTATGCGCTGATGATCATGTCGGCCATCGTAGGTTATGCAGTGGACCAGCTGATCCGTCTGATCGAGCGTAAGGTCACAAGCTGGAGGTTTAAAGATGGTAAGGCTAAAGGTTAATAACGTAAGCAAGATCTTCACAGACCGTCCCGGCGAACGCCAGGTCGTTCTGGAGAATGTAAATATGGAAGTACAGGAAGGCGAGTTCGTCGCCCTGCTGGGTCCCTCGGGCTGCGGCAAGACAACTCTGCTGACCATGATCGGCGGTTTCCAGGATTGCACCGAAGGTGAGATCCTGCTGGATGGCCAGCCCATCCAGGGCCCTTCCTCGGAGCGCGGCTATGTTTTCCAGAACTATGCCCTCTTCCCCTGGATGACCGTTGAAAAGAATGTCGCGTATGCCCTCAAGTTCCAGGATATCCCCGAAGAGGAGAAGAAGGCACGCGTCGAGAATGCGCTGGAGATGGCCCATCTGACCGAACACCGCAAGAAGTTCCCCATCCAGCTTTCGGGCGGTATGCAGCAGCGCTGCGCTGTTGCCCGTGCGCTGGTCAGCCGTCCCAAGGTCCTTCTGCTGGACGAGCCTCTGGGCGCCATCGACTTCCAGATGCGTGAGCTGATGCAGAACGAGCTGGAGCGCATGGTCCAGGATGCCAAGATCACCGTCGTCATGGTCACCCATGATGTATCCGAGTCGGTCTTCTTCAGCGACCGCGTCATCGTATTCGGCCGTGAAAAGGGCCAGATCGTCGGCAATGTCAAGATCGACCTGCCCCGTACCCGCGACCGCAACAGCCCCGAGTTCGAGCAGTATGTTTCTCAGCTGACCCATATGCTGAGAGAAGCCTTCAAGGGCGCCGTTATCAAGTAAAAAACGCAGAGTGCGTTTTTAATAAAAATCATATTCTTAAGAAAGAGGTATTCATCATGAAACATCCTTGCGTAGAGTTTATCCTGGCCTGTGCCTGCTGCAACACACTGGCCGAGTTCGTCCGTGAGCTGGCACCTGAGTTCCCCCAGGTAGAGACACGTGTTTATGTTGCCGGTGAAGATACAGAATATGTCGCCAAGTACGGCGCTGTCACCAGCAGCATGCTGGTCATCAACGAGGCCGAAGTCCTCTCTCCTCTGACCAAGTCCTCCATCCGCAAGACTTTCCAGGATCTGGCTGCTTCGGTCAAGTAAGTCCGCGCGCCGCCGCATAGGTGGGTAAAAGCATATGTTTATTATCGATTTTATCAAGGACATCGTCCTTTCTGCCATGAGCATGCTGAACAGCGCATCTCCCTGGATCCTCTTCAGCTTTGCCATCGCCGGCGCTATCCATGAGTTCGTCGGCACCGATATGATGAAGAAGGCCAGCCTGGGTTCGACCAAGCTGTCGGGCATCCTTTCGATGACCCTGACCGGCATGTGTCTGCCCATCTGCAGCTGCGGCACCATTCCTCTGGGCATCAGCATGTATCAGTCGGGCGCCTATCTGGGCCCTGTCCTGACCTTCATGACATCTTCCCCCATGATCAACCCCATCGCCATCATTCTGGCCTATGGTCTGCTTGGCCCCCAGATCGCCACGATCTATGTGCTGCTGGGCTTCTTTGTTCCCATGCTGATCGGTATGATCGCCAATAAGCTGGGCGGCGAAGAGCTCTATTACAAGCCGGCCTATGAGACCAAGCGCATCCAGCTCAACCTCAAGCGCGCCAAGCGTTCGGTTGCTGAGCGCATCAAGATGGGCATCCATTGGGCCTTTACCGAGCTGGCGGTCGTCATCAGCAAATTCACCGTTTCGGGTATGCTGATCGGCGGTCTGCTCTTCACCGTTGTACCCCAGAGCGCCATCCAGCGTTATCTGGGCAACCCCGGTATGGTCTCTCTGCTGGGTATCACCGCCGTTGCTGCGCTGATGTATGTCTGTGCCGTCGGCCATATCCCCTTCATTGCGGCCATCGTTGCCAGTGGTGCTGCCCCCGGTGTTGCCATCACCTTCCTGACGGCCGGCTGCGCCACCAATATCGCCGAGCTGATCAGCATCCGCAATCTGATCGGCAAGCGTGCAGTTACCCTGTATGCAACATCGGTCATCCTGCTGTCGCAGATCGGCGGTCTGCTGACCAACTGGCTGCTGCCCAATTTCCAGCCCGTTCTGGACTTTGACAGAGCCACCAACAGCATTTCCAACGCCAACGCGCTGATCATCGAGTTCCCCGAATGGCTCCAGTATGGCTGCAGCTTTATCCTGATCGGTTATGCCTGCATCGCCCTCTACCGCTGGGCCCAGAAAGCGTTGAAGTCCAATGCGTAAATCTCTCATTTTCAAGGCACTTCTGGCCATCGTGCTCATTGTTGCGCTGGCCGGTGTACGTCAGTATCTGCAGGTCAAGGACCAGGAGATCGAGGCCGAGGGCAAGATGCCCTATGCTGAGATGGTTCGTGATAACCACCCGCTGCTGAAGGAATTCCGCAGCCGCTATCCCGAGCGCACCGTTCTGCTGGCCTGTGCCGAAGACATCACCAACGACGGCATTGAAGATCTGGTGGTCATCTCTCAGCTGAAAGATGATATCGCCACCATCGTCCTCTATTCCGACGGCAGTGACGAAATGGCCGAGACCCCTCCCATTCCTGCCCCCCGCGAAAACCAGCACATCCGCTTTTTCAACATGGATAAGATCGGCGAGATCGAAACGCTGATCACCGGTGAGAAAAACGGACAGGTCGGTTATGCCATCTTCCGCATCATGGATGGCGAGCTGATCAATCTGTTTGGCGAGGGCATGGAAGACTGCTGCTGATCGAGCCGCAATCTGTTATCAACGGCTTTGCTGAAACAGAGCCGAAAAAACATATGATAAGGAGAAAAAACATGAAAGTCGCTTACCTGTTTGAATCCGCAAACTCCAGAGAGATCCTGGAAAACATGATCATCCCCCAGCTGGAAAAGGGCATCCACGGCGCTGATGTCGTCGGTATGATGTTCTTCTTCGACAACTGCTATATGCTGGTCGAGGGCAACGATATCGCTAACCGTCTGGCCGCTCTGTCCGAGAAGACAGGCATGCTGCTGATGTGCTGCGATCGCTGCTGCATCCAGCGCGAGATCGACAACAAGCTGATCGCTCCCGCAGGCATCGGCTGCTTCCCCAATGTCTATGCTGCACTGGGCGGCGTTGGCGTCGATCAGGTCATCACACTGTAAGATTCTATGGAAGTGCGGTTTCACCTTGCAGCCTTCCAGACGACAACGGCTGCCGTAACGGCCCAGGCCATTACCCGTCGGGAAGGGATCCAGGCTGCTGTCATGCCGACGCCCCGTACATTGCAGGCGTCCTGCGGCCTTTCGATCCGCTTTGCGCCGGAAGTCTCCGCGCAGGTCGATCGTCTGCTGGCCGAAGAGCTGGATGAGGGCACCTATGGCCTGTATGCCGCTCTGCGCACCGAGGATGGACAGACCATCTTCCGCGTGCTTCATGAGATCACGGCAGAAGCCTGAGAGGCACCGGCCGCATCTGTATAGAAAAATATAAGATCAGCCCCCGATTCCATTTTGGAGTCGGGGGCTTTCTGCTGCTTTGGAAACGGTTGAATATGGGGATATGATTTGATAAAATCAGAATAGAAATATATTTTAAATCCAAAGGAGTGTCGTCATGAAAAAGATCGTAGCCATCAATGCCAGCCCCCGCCCCGAATGGAATACCGGTACATTGGTACGCGAAGCTGCCCGCGGTGCCGAGGCCGAAGGGGCTGAAGTTACCGTCATCGACCTGTATAAGCTGGAAAAGTTCATGGGCTGTATGTCATGCTTTGCCTGCAAGATGCCTGCCACACAGGGAAAGTGCATCTACCCCGATGGTCTCGCGCCGGTACTGGAGCAGATCCGTCAGGCCGATGGTCTGATCATGGGCACTCCCAACTATCTGGGCAATGTTTCGGCCGGTTTCCGTGCGCTCTATGAGCGCCTGATCTTCCAGCTGATCACCTATCAGAAGGAGAATTACAGCTACAGCACACGAAAGATCCCTGTCCTGCTGATCATGACCAGCAATGTCGCCGAAGCAGCCTACGAGCGCACCGGTTATGACGAGATGCTGGCAGGCTATGAGGGTACGCTCAACAACCATATCGGCCCCACCAAGGTTCTGATTTCCGGTGATACCCTGCAGGTTGAGGATTACAGTCGTTTCAACTGGACCATTTTTGATCCGGAGGCCAAAAAAGCACGCCGCGCAGAGGTATTCCCCACCGAAAAGGAAAAGGCCTTTGGTCTTGGTAAGGATATGGCAGCCGGCAACTGGGCATAAATAAAATCAGCCCCCGATTCCATTTTGGAGTCGGGGGCTTTCTGCTGTTTTGGAAACGGATGAATATGGGGATATGATTTGATAAAATCAAAATAGAAATATATTTTGAATCCAAAGGAGTGTCGTCATGAAAAAGATCGTAGCCATCAATGCCAGCCCCCGCCCCGAATGGAATACCGGTATTCTGGGTTCTCTCGCCGCCGCAGTCATCCAGACAGATAATAACGCCGCCGTTCTTCTCAATAGTAAATTCTCCTAACGTATTGTCTTTTAATTTCAGGAAAGTAAACCCTAATTTATGGTTTTAATCAAATGGTTCCATGTTTTGCAAGCTTTTTGAAAGTCTTGCGGATGATCGACTTGCTCAGATCGGAGATCGCAATGGACTCGTTGACGATCAGCACGCTGCTGGTTATAACCCCGTATTTGGGAATATAATCCATATCCACACCTGCTTCATAACAGCGCACGTCAATCTCGGGAAAGTCCTCGGCCAGGGATTGCACGAATACCCCAAAGATCTCACATCAGTTGCAGGCTGTGATAAATTCAATGCAGGGATGCTTCATTTCCTGTCCTTTCTTTTGCCGGATAATGTATGGTCTGTGTATCAATTTCTGACATCCAGACAATCTATATTATAGTTTATCGATATAGATAAGTCAAAAAAGTATAACCAATAGGTTATATTGGTTTTATCGTGTTTGCATATAAATCCTAAGAAGATTTGCGGAATAAAATTCCCTGCACAGAATTGGATCTGTGCAGGGAATCTTTCGCTATTTCTGAGGCTTCTTGTCGGGATTTGCATCCCAGTATTCCTTCATCACAAAGGCGATATCCCGGCCGCAGCACTTGCCGCTGGGATTCATTTCCTCGCACTTGCAGCTGGTGCAGGCACCGGTCATCCGCTTGATGTCAGCCAGGGTCTTGGCACCCTGTTCCATGGCGGCAATAATTTCTCCCTTGGTTACATGGTCACAGTAGCATACCAGTTCATGATTTTCCATTGTTCTGTCTCCTTTTTTGCTTTTCGTATTTTACAGCATTTCAATGAATGCGGATACACGGGTAATGATCTGGCCAGTATCGGCATCGGAAAAACCAGTTTCCACCGGAAGGTAAGGAACACCTTTGCGCGTGCAGAAGCGCAGCGAGAAGTATTCCTTGCGGTGCCATGCCAGCTCACGGCCCGAATAGGCCAACATAGTCACCTGGGGCTTCTCCCCTGTCGTCTTTTCCACAAACTGTGCAAAAAGCTCGGGCATATCATTGAAGAAGGTATGGCTGTTGCCGATAAACAAAACTTTCATGGGATGCTCCTTTCGAGGTGGGTTATATAGTTTGATTATATTTCACAGGACGGTCCGGGGCAAGAGGAAGTTGTACTGCTTGATTTACAATGGGTAGAGATATATAATATAAATGTAGAAATATGCTTTTTGTGGACCATGGAAATATAATTATGGAGTTTCTCGAATATTTTGCAAGGTTTGAAGCCGGGATGGAAATCGAAGAAGCCAAGTTCTTCCTCACCATGCTGTGCTCTATGCTGCCGGTGGTCGAGCTGCGCGGCGGCCTGCCCTTTGGTATTGCGCTGGGGCTGGATCTGCCCCATGCCTTCTGGGCAGCTGTTATTGGCAATATGCTGCCTGTCCCCTTTCTGATCGCATTTACCCATCGCATCTTTGTCCTGCTGCGGCACCATATCCCTCTTTTGGAAGGTCTGATCCACAAGCTGGAGTTGCGCGCTGCCGAGAAGGGAGAGCTGGTACAGAAATATGAGTTCTGGGGCCTGCTGATCCTTGTGGCTATTCCATTGCCCGGTACGGGTGCATGGACGGGCGCACTGGTGGCAGCCCTCATGGATCTGCGCCTCAAGTGGGCACTGCCTGCCATTGCTGTCGGTGTACTGATTGCCGGAGGATTGGTGTTGGCCATGACTATGGGTATTATCGCATTATAATTACAGAAACATTAATGGAACCGCCACGAAGTTGGCGGTTCCTTATTGTTTTCAAAATATTTAAAAACCGTTTAGGCTTCATTAAGGAATGGATGGTATACTTAGTGCAGAAAATTGGAAAAGGTGGAAAAATAATGAAAACCAAACTGATCGCCTGCGGGCTTACCCTTGGTCTGCTGCTGGGTGGTTGCGGCGCGGCTGCACCGCAGAGCGAAGAAAAAAACTATGAAAATGCGGTCAATATCGTCCTTGATGATGAGGAAATTACCGTCGATGGTCAAAATATTTCTGAGGATAACTCGCAGGCTGTATATAAAGCAAACGACATCATCTATTATGAAGAAGGTCATGATTTCACCTATGGCGAAGGTGCTGAAAATGAGGCATACAGCGCAGATGAGGCGGCAGCCCATGCCGTTGTCCACATCACTGAGGCCGGTACCTATGCCCTCAGCGGCAAGCTGAGCAGAGGACAGGTGGCTGTTGATCTGGGTGAAGATGCCAAAGAAGACCCTGAAGCGGTGGTTACACTCATTCTGAACGGTGTTGACATCACCTGTGAGGTTGCCCCTGCGGTGATTTTTTATAATGTCTATGAATGCGGTGAGGCCGACGAAGAAACAGCCGCCATGGAGGTCGATACGATCGCAGCAGGTGCCAACGTCATCATCGCCGATGGCACAGAGAACAACATCGAAGGCTCCCATGTTGCCCGTATCTATAAAGACGGCACACAGGAGCTCAACGAGGCCGGCACCGAAGTTGTCGATGCAAAGAAGCTGCATAAGTACGATGCTGCCTTCTATTCCAAAATGTCGATGAATATGGATGGCGAAGAAAAAGGCGATGGTGTTCTGCACATAGTGGCCGACAATGAGGGCCTGGATTCTGAGCTGCATCTGACTGTGAATGGCGGCATTATCAATATCGAATCGGGTAACGACGGCATCAATACCAACGAGGACAACGTATCGGTCACCACCATCAATGGCGGCGAGGTCAATATCCATGTCAACGGTTCAACCGGTGAAGGCGATGGCATTGATTCCAACGGTTGGCTGGTCATCAATGGAGGCGTTGTTCGCGCGGCTGCCTGCGGTTTCAGCGGTGATGCCGGCATTGATTCGGATCAGGGCATTTACCTCAATGGCGGTATTGTAGAAGCATCCGGAAATATGCTGGATGCCATCGCCGACAGTGAACAGATTTATGCTGTATTCAATTTTGCTCAGCGAATGCCCGGCGGCAGTGAAATCACGCTGAAAAATAGTGAAGGTGAAGCGGTGTATACCTGCGCACCGAAGAATGATTTTTCCATTCTGATTCTGGCCGGTGACTTCCTGCAGCCCGGCGAGTATACCTTGTGGCAGGGTGAAACTCAACTGGCAGGAGCCGCAGGGGGCAGAATGGGTGGTTTCGGCGGAGCGATGCGTCCCGAGGGTGACTTTGATCACGAAAAGATGCCGGAACCCGAATTGCCCGAGGATTTTCGCGGTCAGCATCCCAATGACGCGATCAAGCCCAATGCGGACGGCACGATCATCCTTCCTGATGGTACGGTCCTCAATCCCAAGGATATGCCGCAGCCCGATCTGCCTCGAGGCGATCTGCCCAATATGCCTGCACCCGACAAATTTGGCGGCAAAAGCAGCGATATTATGGTCGTGACAGTTTCCCCTGCCTTCAGTATCACTGAGGGCGGCAATATGTTCTCTTCCATCCGGGCAGTATGAAGCTAAGTAAAAGAAAAATTGATCGCATTATAAAAGCCTGACTGTTTGCAGTCAGGCTTTTTGGTTTTTATGTATTCCGCTTGGTAAAAGCTTCGCGCAGGATATTCCATCCGGCTTTCATCTGCAGAAAGACGAGGGGCAGGGCGGCGACAACGAGAAATGGGTCAAGCAGCATGGTATCGGCTGTGCCATGATCGTTGCTGAGTAGGGAAAAATAATACCGTAACAGCGCCAGCGCCATGCGCAGCAGATCATATTGATAATAGTCATCTACATGGCTCAGCGAGGACAGACGGCGGCCGACCCAGAAGGCAAAGCCCAGAATCATCAGGCTGAGCAGGCGGGTCTGCCATACAGCCTGTGTCCACGGGGTGAGGGTGATGTCGAAATCCAGAGTATAAAAGAAACAGGCGGGCAGCTTTCCGGGCAGGGCCAGCATCAGCAGGCCGGGCAGCAGGAAAAGTGCAGTGGCAGATAATGTAC
>JAEIGA010014707.1_pt1 | contig 11909 bp, 8 predicted proteins | sample 9270691 | NCBI WGS metagenome assembly JAEIGA01 (sample SAMN17057246, study PRJNA624740) | gut metagenome | biome: biome; isolation source: fecal sample | host: Bos grunniens | place: China: Xizang | collected 2019
AAAACGCATTATAAAAACATTCTCACCTCACGCTGTTTTTTGCTCACGCGAATCTCGCGAATCACGCGAAAAACGCATCGTTTCACTCGCGTTTGCCTTCCGGACGGCAACATACGAGCGACAGCAATGTATGTTTTCGCGAGATTCGCGAGATTCGCGTGAAATTTTCATCTTTAATTGAGAGAAAAACAAGGTCGTTCATTCGAGAAAAATTATAATGCGTATTCCCTGTCAGCTTCTCAATTTATTATCGTACGATGTCCATCAGTCAACTGATTGATGGTCATCGGTCAGTTGATTGATGGTGGTCGGTCAACTGTACGTTGCCCATCGTACGGTAGCTTTTCTTTGTGCAAAATTACGAAACAACAGGCACTTTTGCAAGCTTTTACACAGTAAAATTATATTATTGACTTCGCCTTTCCAGAGCATTACTTTTGCAGCACAAACGACAAGGAACTATGAAAAAGTTATTTCAAAAAGCAATCGAGTGGCTGCGAAGAAGAGTAACAGCGCTCAGAAACACGCAGAGCGTGTACGCTGACGATAACCTCTTAAAGGTAAAAGGCGATAGGCTAAAGGTTAGGAGTCTGAATGAACATCGATGCCTCCAATCGATGGGTAGCGAGGTCGGGGACCTCCCCCCATGGGGGGATAAGAGGGGGGCCGCCAACAGATTGACCATCCCCGACATCGAGGCCCTGCTGCGCGAGAAGTACGACTTGCGCTACAATGTGCTCACCGAGCAGTCGGAATACCGTGCGAAGGGAAGCGATGCACCGTTCGCTGCCGTCACCCAGCGCGTCTACAAGACCTGGATGGCCGACCTCCAAGCCGATGGGTACAACGTGTGGTGGGCCGAGGGTGTGCGCATTGCAGCCGAGTCCATGCACATCGACCCCTATCATCCCGTGACGCACTATTTCACTTCGCTCCCCGAGTGGGACGGCGAGGACCGTCTGCATCCCCTTATGCGCCGCCTCACCTCGGATGAGACCATGGTGGAGTACCTCTGCAGATGGCTACTCGCCTTGGTGAGTCAGGCGCAGGGTAGAGACGATGCCCTCTATGCCAATAGCGTAGCGCCCATCCTCGTGAGCGAGCAGCAGGGCATGCACAAGAGTACATTCTGTCGCCTGCTCCTGCCTCCCGAGCTGCGGATGTTCTACACCGACAACTTCGACCTCTCGGCCGAGAGCCAGTGTGAGCGCCGCCTGGTCGATAGCCTCCTCATCAACCTCGACGAATATGACCGCTACTCGGCCACCAAGCAGAGCACGCTGAAGAACCTCATGCAGATGACCACGCTGCGTATGCGCAAGGCCTACGCCAAGCAGTGCACCACGCTGCCCCGCATCGCCTCGTTCATCGGTACCAGCAATAGCCACGCCCTGCTCACCGACGAGAGCGGCAGCCGCCGCTTCCTCTGCCTCGACATCCGCGAGATGATCGATGTGGACACCCCTGTGGACCATCCCCAGCTCTATGCCCAGTGCATGCACCTGCTTGCCCAGGGCGAACGCCATTGGTTCAATGCAGATGAGGTGTGCGACATCGAACGTCGCAACCGCCGTTTCCGCCGCCATCAACCCGTCGAAGAACTCTTCTTCCGCCACTACCGTCTGCCCCGCGAGGGTGAAACAGGCCAGATGCTCAGTTCTGCCGACATCTACGAGCACCTACACGGCATCAATGCCCGCCTGATGAACAAGGTCAGCGCCTACCGCTTCGGCAGCATCCTCCGCGCCATGGGCGTCACCCGCCACCAGCACCACGACCGCAGGGTGTATGCGGTGGTGCCGTTGAAAGGATGAAAGTTCAATGTATAGACTTTAGGGAGAGAACAGTCAACGTTAACGTTAACGTTATCGTCACCGTCAATCTGCGAAGTGTCGCCACTATCCCACTTATGCCTAGTGCGTTAAGGGGCGGTGGCGACACTTCGGCAGATGGTTGTGGGAAACAGGTGAAATCTCCTTTTGATTCGTGATAATTTACGGGTAATTCAAGGTCATTTGTGTTGAATGAATCGCGAACACCCCGGAGGTCGCAAGAGCGTAGCGGCTTGCCAAATCCGTATCATCGTGTTTCATCACGTTGGTAGCTATAATGGTAACAACCATCGTTCGGGTACGACGGATGAGAACATCCACCGTGACGGATACATGAAAAGTTAGTCGTGTTTGGTTAGACTCGCAAATTCTTCAATTGTTTTCACTAAAACTTTGGGCCAATCAATCTCTTTTAGTATATTGAAATGAGCATCATTGGTAACGATATATTCTGCATCGGCTGCAATGGCGCAATCGACAAACTTATTATCATCAGCATCCTTTTCTATCAATCCAAAGTGAATGTATACTTCTTGGTATACTGTGGTGTGCAATCGTGCTATTGCTTCAACAACATTGTGAGCTATCTCTCGCGTCATTCTTTGCGCAAGGATTTCTTCATATTCATGCAAGATTTCCGTATTTACGCAGAGGCTGATTTTACCGCAAAGCACATCTTCCCAGATCTTGTGATATGGGCTGCGGGTGGGTAGTACCTGCAACAAGCAGTTGGTGTCAAGAACGATTCGCCGCATAACGATAGGGGGTTCGCATGTGTTCCGTTCCCCATTGCTTGATGGAGTCTTCGTTGATGATGCCCTCGTCCCATAATGCATCTATCGCCTTTTGTGCCTTCTGTGCAAAAAAATGCGCCACCAAGTCCTTGAACTCGTTTAACTCTGCCTCTGAATTTATGTTGTTCAAAGCATTCAGCAGTTCCAATTGTGCAATCTCTCGGTACGACATAACTCCTATTCTTTGGTTTTATGCTGCGAAGATACAGCTTTTTCTTTTAAAACACAAACGACCGGAAATAGTCTGCGAATTTTCGGGAATTATTTTGTTCCCGTTGGCTATGAGCATTAGCATCTCTTGATGTGAAAAACAAGGACGAGTTTTTTATAGGATTGAGTAAATTCCGATATTCGGGTACAGCGAATGAGAACATCCACCGTCCAAACATGTAGTATCGATGATTTCAGATTGTTGTCTACTCTAATCCCGCAACTCTAAACTCTCAACCGCAGCTTTGCTGCTTTATCGTCGTCATCGTTAACGTTATCGTTGTAGCCTCGCAACTTTTCAACTTTGCAATATTCACATGACAAAACAAAAAAAACTAAAAGAATTGTTGCATATTGTAAAATAAAGTTATTACATTTGCAGCCAAGAACTCACGCTGAGCCTTACCGCAAGGTGAGGAGGACGGGGTGGGCATTCTTTGACATAAGAAAAGGCGTTTACTTGACGCTTAGCTTTCTACGTTCCAAACTTCGCAAAATTTTGAAACCAAGTAAGAAAGCGGGGCAACGGTAGATGTCTGCGGGATGTGTATATTAATATAGGTATAGCATATCTACTACGAGAGATTCTTCGGGGCACTTCGTGTCTCCGTATCTTGTAGGCTATATCCTTTACATATCAGCGTGGGCTTCTGCGTTGCTTATCCTTACTTGGTAGGCAATGCGAAGGCCTGGAACCGTAGGATAAGCAGCGGGTACAGATTCCCACGTTTTTTCTTTTATATATAACAATAAACGGAACAGCTCGGTTCGGGGGATCTACGAGGATTTGTGAAAGAAGGTATTAGAATTGTGCCTAAGCCTACCCTACTTTCGACAAAGACTATACAACTTACAGATGACATGAGGACCGAGAATTTAAAAAGACTCATCACTGGTAGATTAATTGTGCTCTGCTCAGCATTCACGTTTGCATGTACTGCTTCGTATGCCCAATTTGGTTTAGGTAGTACCAATAATGCGACGGCCGTAGCACTCCGCGATCCCGCCCGCCAAGCCTCCACCGAGGTAGACGCAGCAGTGTACAATCCTGCAGGCACAGCCTTCCTGCAGGAAGGTTTCCATATCTCACTCAATGGGATGTATGCAAACCAACCCCTCTTCAGCTACGAGAAGAACGGAGAAAAGGCCGTCAACATACACGACGAGCGCATACTCAACATCGCTCCCACTGCACAGTTGGCATGGAAAAAGGGGCGTTTCTCGCTCTCCGCATCATTTGCCGATGAGGGCTATATGGGAAAATGGACATGCAACAATGGCTCCATTCCCTACGATGCTTTCCTACAGGAACTCATACAATCGAACTACTTAAAGAGTGAATTCAATCGGCTAAACACCTCTCTCGCCTTGACAAATGCATTGTTAGCAGCTGCAGGATACAACAAAGAACTTGACGTTGAGATAGAGGACCAATTTCGTCTTGCTACCACAGATTTCGCACACACAATGCACAACTGGACAACTCGCTTAGGAACCACATTTGCAGTAAACGAGCATTTTGCAGTATCTCTCGGAGCAAAGTTCAACTACCTATCCCGTCAGGTCAGCATTCAGCCCCAACTGCAAATCTATAGGCCTTCGTCTTCTCAGTATTGGGAAGCGAGCAAGTACTTTGAGTCTAAGTCCAATCTGTTGGAAGAAGGCTCAGAGTTGGCCGAAGCATACAAGGGAGTTGCAGAAGACTGCACGTCACTCTCCACAGACCCTGTTGCCACCAATCACTCAGCAATGGGCATAGCACCTATCATCGGACTTGATTACCGACTCGGCAAGGTTAACATGGGAGCTAAATATGAATTCCAGACCATCATCGAAGCCAACGAATGGGTCGATTTCAAACTACCCTCCAACCTATCGCTGGGTCTCGACTGGGCAATATTGGATAACTTGAACGTCGCCTTTGGTGGAACAGTCTATTTCCGTACGAATGACAATTATGGAAATTGTGGAGACATTAAGCCAAAAGACATAAGTGGGCAAGCATCGCTCAGCATCTCCTACTCCCCCCTCAAGCAACTGTTGCTCAGTGTCGGTCAGACCTACGAGACCTATTCAGGATACTGGTATATGATAAACAACGAAGATATCGAGCTACCCGGTCTATATCGACACACCACCTCACTGGGATGCGCCTATAGCATTACTGACAAGCTGCAACTGAACTTCGGTGGAAGCATTGGCTATGCCCCCATACGAATCAATGAAAACGCTAACCTCAACATCTTCGCCAACGGAGAAGCATTAACAACCGTAAACTGCAAAGTGTACTTCCTCACACATATGATGTACAATGCTGCAGTGGGGGTAAATTATCATTTTTAACCATACTCTAGACACCTCCAATGACACACTGTATGAGAAAATGTTTTCTTTTGTTGCTTTCTATTCTCTCCACAACAATATTGAGTGCACAGAACAGAAGACAAATTATTATCTTGCAAGATAATTCGGGGTCTTACTATAATTCTTCAGCAGCAGACATTCAACACATCCAAAGCAAACTAATAGATTTGTTTAACAATCAAACAATACTCGACAAGTATAGTTTGATAAGTAGAGAGCAAGAGCAAGGCATTCCGTTCTTTGACAAAAACTCTGATGACATCAATTTCTTATGGTTTGTTGCCAATCAGGCTGATAACGTAAATTTTTTCATGACGGGAGATGGTTCGTACAGAACTTTTGAAAGCTATTTTCTAACCCCAGCAGATGACTACGACAGCAAGCAAGGAATAGCTTCATATCTAACCAATACGTTCAGAGAACGCCCCCCCTTAAAACCGGGATGCTACGATTATGGATACGGCATAAGTACATATTCATTCACATCATTTGCCTATCCGCTTTGCTTAGACATTTTGTCTTCACAGTATAGCAAAGAATATATCGTTATCCTAATCAGCGACTTTAAGGCTGGATCCACTTTTGGAAACAAACAAGACGAACGAATTTACAGAGATGCATTTAGAGGCAAAGCCAATCACGTACTAAACAGAGTCGCTCACCTCAATAGTCAGTTTGTAAAAATAGATTTAGGAGATTACTATAAGGATTCGGGATATAATAGTATCATTGGATTCTATGTCTTCAAGATAAGACCTAATGCAGGATTTCCTAACCCAGAAAACATTGATGTTCGTATCGATTCTGACATCCGCATTGAGCAAACAGAATTTGAGTGGGATTCGTATGATATGGCTCCTTCCAAAGTCGTTTTTAAACATTCTGACCAATTATCCATAGATAAGGTCATGGTAGAGTTCACCCTACCTTCTGGTAAAGTTGTAACAAAAGACATTTCATCAAAGACAAAAGAAGATAAAGGAACATTCTCGATAGCAGCAATAGAGGGGATCAAATTGTCAGGTATTATAAACGAGAACACAAGCGGGAATATTAATCTAAGATACATTTTCCAAACTAGCTTCTGCATTGACAAGACATCTCAACAGACGATAAAATACACATTCGATACATCACGAACAATTGATAAAAGTAATTTCACATTCCAAACCCAATTAACAACAATGGAAATATCTGCAATTATTCTATCTACCCTATTGCTATTGACTATCATAGTGGTAGTTGTATTGTGGCGCAAAGGAAAGCCTACTGGTATTTTGACTAAATTCTCACATTTCAATGACACGTATGAGTCATCTGACTACAGTGCAGAAGGTCAAGGCAAGATTCACACGGACTACAAGTATTGGAGCGAAAGCGATCAGGCTCGCGGAATGTTTGAAATCAAGGTCCGCGGTCGCCTAGACTACGAACAACGAAACAAGTTCTACAATTGGAAAGAGAATTCGGGATTCATCGTCCGCATCTATCCTTCAAAATTGACTTGCCCTGAAGGTTTCGAAGCCTATATCTCTTCTGCAGGAAAGATTTCTAATAACGCTAATGTACCAATAGAGATAACTACAGCCTTCAAGAATTCTCAATTTGAATTCTCCGTTATCTTCAGGCACCGAGGGGCTGTTGTAACAGAACCTCTGCCTTTTGCTTTCGAAATAGAGTTGATAAGTCTCAACAATGGCATCCGTTCTTTCAATGTTTCTTCCAGAATGTCCTACCAGTTCCATCTTGGACCAGATTTGGGCAACATTTGGTTAGGATTAGACCCAGGAACTACAGGCTCATGCATAGCCATTGCTACCTCAACAGATGATTTGACCGTTGAACAAAACAATAACGAGGATTTGATATCTCCTTCAGTGATATTGATTCCTACTGATAAGTTGAAGTCTTCTTCAAAAGACAACATACGCAGCGTCGTAAGATTTGGTCACAAAGCACAAGCCGTAAAGAACGAGTCAGACACAATGCGCAAGTTTGTCTCCATCAAGAAACTGCTTGGCTACAATTCGACATTCTCTTTAGGCACAAATAAAAAAGGCGAAGAATTATCTGTTGAGTCAGCATTCTTATCGACCTTGATGGTGGAGAAGTTGATGGAGCAACATCAAACATTCATCGAGGCCAACATGGAAGAATACCCTCAGTTCTTCGATAATGGGGTGTACGCTCCTAAACGTGCAGTCGTTGCAATTCCCAACAATTTCACAGCATCCAAGATTGAACATCTGAGAGAATGTATTCTCGATGTCAAAGACTCTCCTATCAAAGAACTTCGCTTCATCTACGAAGCAGAAGCGATTCTGGTAAATTACATCAATTCTGTTTCAGCCAAGGTACGTGAACAAGAAAGCGCACAGGGCGAAACCATCTTCATTTTCGATATGGGAGGTGCTACTATCAATACGACTTTAGCCAACGTGAAGCGTCGTAAGAGAAACAATGACCTTGTATGGCATATTGAAATCATCAGTAAGCTTGGATATGGTGTAGGAGGCGATACGATTGACTATGCATACCTGAAATGGATATATTCTAAGAGCGACGAATACAGTGACCTTGCACACAACAATCCCTTTGGAGTACAGAGCTCTATGGATATGAAGGGCCGCAGAAAGCTCAAAGAAGCGGTGCTTGAACTGAAAAAACAAACTATCCGAAACTACACCGCGAATGAAGAGAATCTCATTGATCGTTATCAGATAGCACACTTCAACGGATACCACCTGGATATGCAGGATGAGGATGATGTATTCAACACAGACATCAAGAATGATACAAATAGCTTCTTGTACAGCAAGTGGTTTGAAGAGTACGTATACAGCAATGTACGTTCGATCACCAATGACATCATATATGTATGCGACAAGAAAGGCATAAGCTCCCTTGACACCATATTGATGTCTGGCCGTAGCTCACATTTCCCACGAATCAAAGAAACGGTATCTGCTGTCGTAAAACGAGCTGGATATACCCCCGACATCACATTACTACCTCTGACCGAGTCAAAGAGTGCTGTAGCTAAGGGGGCATGCTACTATGGAGTGTTGAACAACCGAATCATCCTACAAAACATGACAGTAAATGGCGTCTTTGGTGTAATCCAAAGGACTGCCCCCAATACTCCTCCCACCTTCCACAAGCTGATTGATGATGGAGAATCTTTTGATAGAGGATTCAAGACTGGGCGAACAGCTATCACCCAAAGTCAAGGATTCACCTTTGATGGCACCAAAGTACGATTCTGTCAAGTTATGGGTGTCAACCCCACCGAGATTATCTCAAAAAATGAGAAGCACAAGTATAGCGAAGTAGCCACAATCGCAGCTCAGCCATTCCCCGTTCAAGAGGTGCAGATGTCTATCACCAACAAGGATAAGATATTGTGCAGCATCACCAATACCAATGGTGACACCATCCCCGCGGAGGAAACGATGGTGAAAGATTCCGACATAACAGCTTGTAACGACGAGCAATACACATTCTTTGTACAACAATCATAAAATTATAATTATATGAAAAGATTTTATTCATTTATCGCATTTGCGATGCTTGTAGCGTCATTCTCAATGACAGCTACAGCACAACACTATGTAAAAGTAGTGAAAGACACAGAAAGCGTAAACGGGAACAAGTATAGCAAAGGCAATGTATTGTCTGTTGAAATTGATAGTGCTCAAAGTTGTTGTATAAAAATAATACAACAAGCTAATCCACAATTTGCTCGTAATGGAAAGAATTTACATAGGGGGGGGGTTGTTGATAATAAGATTTTTAAAATTACAAAACTTGATACAGAAATTAAGAACGTAGAATTTGAAGATGATAATAATGAAACACGTTCTAATTGCTTTAATAAAGCGCAAATCCTAGTGCAAGTCGGAGAAGATTATCTGGCATATAACGACATTGATTTTTTGGATGCAGCAGATGTGAAAAATAACACAGACGAAGTAAAAAAAGAAATTTTAGAAGCTTGTACTTACCAACATGGCACACAAGAATTGGATTTTAGCAAGTGTGCTTATCAGTATAAATATAAAACATATACAGGTAAAGAGCCCAAGCAATACGCTGTTAGCCCAGACGCTGTGATTACATTCTTGACAAATGAAAAAGACATCCCTAATATAGAATTAAAAGCAAAAGAATTTAAAGAACCTGAACAGACCAAGAAACCGGAAGACAACCTGTGGACAAAATTTGTCAATGTTTTTAAGGAGCGTTGGATATTGTGGACTATTATTGTGGCTGTTGTGGTAATAGGAATAGGAGCGATAACCTTGTTGTCAGTTCTCAAAAAAAGGAAGTCATCCGATGACGGAATGGAACGAAATCAAAAGAATCACAAACAACATCATAAAGAAAATGCTCAATGCAAAGAGCAGAAATCAAATGATGTATGCTCGCCAATCAACAATCCAATCAACGATAAATTATTGCAGAAGGTTGATATTGTTTCAACTCAAGTAACAACCAACCAAACCAAGTTAGAAAGATTAGAAACTACACTAAAAGAAATTAAACAACTGGTTTCTAATACAGACGAAAAGAAACTTCTTGATCAAAAGAACAAAGAACTTGAGGCAGAAAAGAAGAAATTATCTGATGCTATTGCTGAGAAGAAGACATTAGTCGCTGAGAAAGATGCCGCAAATCAACGCATTGGCGAATTACAGGCTGAGATTAAGAGTCTTAAAGCAGGTTCTTCAATCGAAGGCGCAGTTCAGATTAACGACTATTCGGCATTTGTCACTTTCGCACAGAAGATTATGCAAGAGTGCATGAAGGTCGAAGGAATAGTCGTGAAGTATTTAAACTCATTAAAAGAGAAGGATTCACAGATTCTCGTTCCCTTTATCTTGAAGTTCCAAGCTGAGAAGGACAACGAGAAATTAGCAAGATGGAATGGTATCATCGCCACTCTCGACCTGAAGGGTTATGTAAAGGATGAAGAATATGTAAGCTACTTAGCAAAAGAATCTGACAAAGTGGGATTCCTGGAGAAACGTTTCTTCCAAGACATATTACGTCCGTATGTCGGTGCAGTGATTCTTCTGCTGGAGCAGATAAGAACAGCTCCTCAGATTAAGGTATCCGTAGCGTGCAACGAGAACATCGAAGGATATATCAACTCTATCTGTACCAAATGCGCAGATCGTGGAGTAACCATCGATTACAAGAAGTTATATGAAAAAGTGACTGATTTTGAATCGCTTGAGATAGAGGATAACGTTCCCAATGTCATTAAGAAACATACGGCTCATATAGAGGGGGAGGAGATTCTCCTTTATGTAGACCGATATGCGGTTAATCTCAAAACTGGAGAATTGGCCGAAAAGACACGCTGCTACATTAAGATTTAACCATTATGCTTGTCATCATAACCATATTGTTGTTCACTGCATTTATCACTTATGGAGTAAGTGAGCATGTTCTGGTTGTTTCATTGCACAACATCCGAGTTCTTGTATCTCGGATGTGCAATGGGATAGCTAACCTTTTCGCAAAGAAACAGAGTAACAATGACGTTGATGAGGATGAAATAAATATACCCCAGAAGAAACAACTAAAGTTCCGTAGCTACAAGAAGGAGGAGGAACACTCACGTGAGAAAAGATTATTAGAACAAGTTCGAGAATTGGAGCAAGAAAATGCAGAACTACAACAACAAAGTCGTGAGTTGACCACTCAGTATAAGAGCCAACTATCTTCACTTGCTAATAAGGTTGCAGCCTATGAAAAGAAGATAGAAACAGTTTGCACCGAAAATGACGTGCTCAAACAGCGACTTGATGGACTTCAGCCTATAGAAAGCAATGTGGCATCCATTTTCTGTGACGAATATGAACAAATCAAAAGTGAAACGTTCAAGTTTATTGGGCGTATCATACATGAGTTCGAAAAATCAAGTATCCACGCTAAAGATGATAGCCTCAGCTACATACTTGATTTAGTATACGATAAAATTGACGCAGACAATAATCCCATCATTAAATGGTATTCGTTTCTTAAAGACACAGCTTTCGTCCCTAAAGAACTCACATTTGACTTGACATCAAAGACTGATAGCAAGTCGCAAAAAGAATACCTGCAAAAATATGCATTCGAGAAGTACTATAGAGAACAAATATCCTCTGCAATGCTTCTTGCTGAAAAAGTTCGCTTGGCTGTTTCTTCCCCCGATCAGAATGAGAACATACAAGGCTTTATCTCGAGTTTTATCACTCTGATGAAAGAATACGATATTGAGATTGATTATATTCCCACTCACTCGATTTTGGACGATTCAAACTTCTCAAGATATGAAGTGGAAAGCATCTCTGGCGATGACGAAGAAGAGAACAAAGTGATAGAAGTAAGAAGGTATGCTGTCAACCGTCCATGTGTATTAGCAGAACCCGAAAAAACCATACTAGTAATTAATATTTAACCATATGAAACGTTTATTTTTTATCTTAATGCTGTCGGTAGGATACTTGGTTTATCCTAACACGGCAATGGCACAAAAAGATGCCTTCGTCTTAGTGGATGTTTCTGGTAGTATGAGATATTCACAGATTAACAACGAAGCCAAAAGCATTATCAGCGATATGCTTCAAGGCAAACTTTCTTTGTCCAACTATTCGGGGTGGGGGAAAGTTCAAATTTCAGGAGTCAGTGACAATTGTCCACTGATATCACAAACTTC
>JAEIGA010014708.1_pt1 | contig 11909 bp, 8 predicted proteins | sample 9270691 | NCBI WGS metagenome assembly JAEIGA01 (sample SAMN17057246, study PRJNA624740) | gut metagenome | biome: biome; isolation source: fecal sample | host: Bos grunniens | place: China: Xizang | collected 2019
AATCGGCTTCATTGTGATAATGGAGGGGATCTCCACAACATCATCATTGTCTATGTCTTCCGCATAGACATAATAGTTTCGGAGCGTGTGTACACTGGTATTGACATCATCAGAAACCGCAATATTCGCAAGCTCATTGTCACGGATCGTAAGCACATCCGTCACAATGGCATTCTGATCTACCGCGCTGGCAACAAATACGGCAGGTGTACCGTTCTCCAGTTTACCCTGCATGATCCGGCGGATGTTGGAGGGATTCTCTGACATGGCAATTTCCACGGAGCGTTCAATCAGTCCGTTTCTGCAATGGTACAGAACCGCCGTACCTCCCGAAGATTCCTGTTCGCCGGGACGCAGAACCATCAGATCGGAGAAACCGTTCTCATCCAGATCACAGGTCAGAAATTTGGAATAGCCATTGAGCAGCATCAGCTCAGCGTCACCGTTTTTGAATGTATAGACCGCAACACTGCGCTGCACCTGCTCACCAAGCCGGATGCCGACAACAAGTTCACATCCGGGATTGTCATCGAACTCCACATACTCCACCTGTTCAAAAGCAAGTCCGTTGCTTCCAATGGTATCCATAGTTCTTACCTGACCATCGGCAGACTTTGTGAATATCAGAACCTGCAGCGGCTTTTCCGAAGCACCCTTTGCAAACACCAGGATTTCCTCACTGCCGTCACCGTCCAGATCAGCCATCTGAACCGTCTGCTGATTCTCACCGGATTGCGGAGACGCGTATGTCATTCCATACATTGCAGTATCTATGGCCGACTGCATTTCATTGAACGCATCAGACCGTTTCGGCAATGCATACATTTCTTCCACTGTCTGCATTGCGCAACCTGCAAAGAGCAATGCCGTCAGCATTCCAGTCAGCAGAATCAATATTCTCTTTTTCACGGCATCAACTCCTATCAATCGAATATTATAGCACATTTTAGTAAAAAAAGGAAGTTATTTTAATACAACATTTTCCGCTCCAAGAAGATTCCTCAATTCTCTCAGAAGGCTGTCCATCAGTACACAGCGGGTGCCACGGCGCTGCTTTGTATCCGCAAAATACAGCACCACACCGCTGTCACCCGGGAACATATTCAGCATTGCCTTCACCTTCGGATAGAGTTTATTGTCCTCTCCGGGCAGCCGCAGATACAGAGTTCCCCTCTTGGGTTCGGATACAGACGGTGCCGGAGCTTCTTCTGCCCTTACATCCGCATTCGCGTAATCCGAAATAGGGCGGGCACGGTTGATAACGATCTGCGGTTCCTTATCATCCCGCAGAGACAGCCGACCGGTAACCACCACAGGGCTGTTCTCCCGGAGATATCCGCCATACTGACTCAGTACATTGGAAAACGCCAGCATTTCCAGTGCCGCTGTATCATCTTCCACAGTCACATAAGCCATCATGGAATTGTTGCGGGTTGTCTTCATTTTCACATTCTGGACGATACCGGCAACACTGACGATCTGATCATCTTCAAATCTGCTCTCCTCATCCATAAGCTTGCCGATGTGTACTACATGGGTATTTTTCAGATAAGGCCGGTAGTCATCCATGGGATGTCCGGAAATATAGATACCCATGGTTTCCTTTTCCATGGCCAGAAGTTCCGCCTTCTGAAGCTCCTTCATTTTGGGAATCGGAATTTGGGCAGAAGCATCTTCTTCGTCCAGCATACCAAACAGTCCCATCTGGCCTTCCAGATTCCGCTTGCGGGTAGAGGCAATAGAATCCATCATACTGTCGTAGACAGCCAGCAGTTCACTGCGATGATATCCGAAGCAATCCGCCGCGCCGCATTTGATGAAATTCTCCACGGCACGCTTGTTCAGCTCCCGCTCCCCCATCCGCTCAATGAAGTCCTCCAGGGATTTGAACGGGCCACCTTCCAGGCGCTTGTGAACCATGGAACGGATCAGACCCACGCCTACATTCTTGACAGCACCAAGACCGAAACGAATGGCATTGCCTTCTACCGTAAATTTATCTTCCGAGTGATTGATATCCGGAGGCAGAACAGGGATGCCCATTTCCTTGCATTCCGCAATGTAACCGGAAATTTTCGTAGCGGAATCCAGCACCGATGTCATCAGCGCAGCCATATACTGCCGGGGATAGTGGCACTTCAGATAAGCTGTCTGATAAGATACTACCGCGTAACAGACAGCATGCGCTTTGTTGAACGCGTAATTCGCGAAATCGACGATTTCATCATAGATAGACTGAGCCACCTGTTCCGGAACACCATGCCCGATACAGCCGGTGATATTCTGGGCAGGATCGCCATAGACAAATACTTTCCGTTCCGCTTCGATGATCTTCATCTTCTTTTTGGAAATGGCACGGCGGATATTATCCGCCTGTCCCATAGTATATCCACCCAGAGAACGGAAGATTTCAATAACCTGCTCCTGGTACACAATACAGCCATAGGTAACCTTCAGAATCGGTTCCAGCAGAGGTGTCTTATAGGTGATTTTTCTGTGATCCAGCTTATTGGCAATGAACGTAGGGATCGAATCCATGGGACCGGGCCGGTACAGGGCCACAATCGCCGTCATGTCTTCAATGGATGTTGGTTTCATGTTGACGCAGACACCGGTAATGCCGGCAGATTCCAGCTGAAACACGCCCTGTGTCTTTCCCTCTGCCAGCATGGCAAAGGTTTCCGGATCATCATCCCGAACAGTATCAATGTCAAAATCCGGGTTGATTTTCCGGATCTCCTTCTGGGCATCTTTTATAACTGTAAGATTCCGCAGACCCAGAAAGTCCATTTTCAGAAGACCCAGTTCCTCAATTGTGGTCATGGTATACTGGGTAACAATGGTGTCATCATTCCGGGACAGCGGCAGATAAGTGCTGACGGGTTCTGCTGTGATCACAACACCGGCAGCGTGGGTGGATGTATTTCTGGGCATTCCTTCCAGGCTTCTGGCGGTATCGATCAGCAGCTTTACTCGCTCATCCCCATCGTACATTTCCTTCAGCTTCGGACTGACCCGCAGCGCTTCATCCAATGTTATATGAGGTGTTCCCGGGACCAGTTTTGCCACCACATCCGTTTCAGCGTAGGTAAAATTCAGCGCCCGTCCAACATCCCGGATGGCACCCTTTGCCGCCATGGTACCGAAGGTAGCGATCTGCGCCACATGGTCCGCGCCGTATTTGCGCATGACATATTCGATAACCTCTCCACGGCGTTCCTGGCAAAAGTCCGTATCGAAGTCGGGCATGCTGACACGTTCCGGATTCAGAAAACGCTCAAAGATCAGCGCGTATTTCATGGGATCCACTTCGGTGATATGCATACAGTATGCCACAATGGAAGCGGCACCTGAACCACGGCCGGGGCCTACGGGGATTCCCTGCTCCTTGGCATAACGGATAAAATCCCATACAATGAGATAGTAATTCACGTATCCCATGCGGCTGATAACAGAGATCTCATATTCCAGGCGATCCATATATTCCGCGGGAGGATTGGCGTAACGTTCCCGGAAGCCCTTCATACAGATTTCGCGGAAATATTCCTCATTGGTATATCCCTCCGGAACAGGGAAAGACGGCAGATGATATTCGTGGAAAGTAAATTCCAGATTGCAGCGCTCCGCAATCGCTGCAGTATTTTCAAAAGCTTCCTCACAGTTGGGGAACAGTTTCCGAAGCTCTTCTTCACTCTTGAGATAGAATTCGTCTGTGGCAAACTTCATCCGGTTTGGTTCATCCACAGTTTTGCCGGTCTGTACACACAGCAGAATATCCTGCATTTGGGCATCTTCCCGGCGAAGGTAATGGGCATCATTGGTGACCACCAGAGGCAGACCGGTTTCCCGGGCAATGCGCAGAATACCCTGATTTACAGGACGCTGCTCATCAATACCGTGATCCTGCAGTTCCAGGTAAAAATTACCTTCACCGAAGATTTCAGACATCTTCAGAGCATAATCTCTGGCAGCATTATAGTCTTCTTCCATCAGATACTGCGGAATCGCGCCCGCAAGGCAGGCAGACAATGCAATCAGTCCCTCATGGTGCTTCTCCAGCATGGAAAGATCCACACGGGGTTTTCCGTAGAAGCCGTTGATAAATGCCTCAGAAACCAGCAGACACAGATTTTCGTAACCTTTTCTGTTTTCACAAAGCAGCACCAGATGATACGGATCATTGTCGATACCATGAATCCTGTCCGCAATGCTGCGGCGGGTCACATAGACTTCACAGCCAATAATCGGTTTCACACCCGCAGCTTTTGCGGCTTTATAGAAATCAATACAGCCATACATGACACCGTGGTCAGTAATGGCAACCGCATTCTGGTTCAGCTCCTTCACCCGGTCCATAATTCCGTCAATCCGGCAGGCACCGTCCAGAAGGCTGTATTCTGTATGAACATGTAAATGTACAAAGCTCATTTTGCAGCCTCCTTGGCAAGCTGAAGTAATTTCTTCATGCGGTTATTCATAGCAGGTTTGGTAATAGGAGGAATCATCATGGCTGCCAGTTCCGTCAAGGAAGCAGATGGATTCTGCTCCCTGGCAACAGCAGCCTGTTTCAGTTTATCAGGAAGCTTTTCCACCAGATTCAGTTCCTTTAACACACGTATAGCGGAAAGCTGTTCCTGGGCTGCTTCAACAACTTTGGATGTATTGGCATCGTCACAGTTACAGCGACGGTTGACCTTGTTGTTCAGTTCCTTCTCCAGACGGGTCTCCATAATACCCATGGCCGCGACAGACGCACCCAGATAAGTAAGAAGATCGGCAATCTGTTCACTCTGCTTCAGATAAAGTACCTGTCCGCCGCCCCGTGCTGCCATTTTGGGTGAAAATGCCACGGCTTCCCGGATCAGAAGATTCGTCTCCCGGGCAACACTCTGGTGCGTTGTAGACAGTTCCATATGATAGCCTTTTTCCGGATCTGTTACACTTCCTCCCGCCAGAAATACACCCCGAAGGAAGGCGGTTTTACAGCATTCCTCTTCCACCACCGGATAGTTCACATGCAGTGACAGGGTATCATCCGGTGAAAAACCAAAAGCTTCCATAATCAGTCCAATCTTGTCCTCATCCCAAATCTGGAAAACAAGCTTTCCGGGAGATTCAATGCTCGGATAACTGTCAAAAGAAAGATCGAAAGCTTTCTTGAAAAGCTTTGGCAAAATATAGGCAAACTCCCGGCTTTCGGTTATGATCTTAATACCGCTATACTGAAAACTGTTGCAGTACAGCAGAATTCCAAAGCACTCCGCCATTGCGCAGCAGCGTTTCTGGGGAATATATCTGCAAACCTCCGCCTTAGCGGCAGAAGAAAAAGAAACCATCACAATAAGGATCCTCTCTGTTTTCTAAATTACCAGATCCGCACCTCAGGTTCCAGACGGATACCGGTCTGGTCATATACTGTATCCGAAACCTGCTTCAGGAGAGACTTTACATCATCAGCTGTCGCATTGCCAAGATTTACCGCAAAACCGGCGTGCTTGGAAGAAATAGCGGCACCTCCAACCTGGAACCCCTTTAAACCGGCCTGATCAATCAATGCGGCTGCATAGCCACCAACAGGCCTTTTGAACGCAGAACCTGCGGAAGGCCGATCCAGAGGCTGAGATGCGGAACGTTTTCCGATCAGTTCCTTCATCCGTTCTTTGATCTGGGCAGCGTCACCTTTGGTCAGACAGAAATCTGCCCGGATCACAATATCATCTGAGTTTTCCAGCATACTGTGTCTGTAGGAAAACTGCATCTGCTCATTGGAAAGGACTCTGACATTGCCCGCACGGTCCATGACCTCCACTTCCTCACATACCTGGCAGATCTCACCGCCATAGGCACCGGCATTCATATAAACACCGCCTCCGATGCTTCCGGGAATACCGTGGGCAAACTCCAGGCCGGACAGTCCAAGATTGGCCGCAAACACAGCGGCACGGGCCATGGTAACACCTGCCATCACACGGATCCTGGTATCATCCAGCTGCTGCATACCGTCCAGACAATCCTTCAGGCAAATCACAAGGCCACTGATACCTTCATCCGGTGCCAGAACATTAGTACCTGCACCTAAAATAGCAGGTTTACAGTCCAACAAAGCGGACTTTTTCAGAATCTCAGCCAATTCTTCCTTATTCCTGGGAAATGCCATTGCTTCCGCAGGTCCACCAATGCGGAAGGATGTATGCAAAGCCATGGATTCATTAAAACGCACATCAATTTCCGGTAAAAAAGCGGCAATATTCCGCTGAAATTCAGTCATTTTAGTCATAAACGCCTCCGGGTGTATAGTTTGTTACAGTATATCATATTCTCTTGCATTATGCAATTATTACGCTTTAATTTTCTGTGAAGAAAAGACCTTCTCTGATTTCAGAGAAGGTCTTGACCGTTTATCCGTTATCCGCTTCCGCAAAGGCGCGAACCAGACGCTTATTCTGTTCAATATCGAAACGCAAAATGCTATGGTAACTGCCGTCGCTATAGATGTCTACCATTTCGCCCTTATAAGTAGACTCCACCGGCAGGGTACCGCCTTCAATTTTCAGATTCGTAATATGCGGCAGCATTCTCAGTACCACATCCGCAACGTCCCCAGGGGTCATGGTTGTAGTGATCAATGGCAGCAGAATATCCACAGCACTCTGAACTTCCTTCAGACTGGCACCACGGAATTTCTCAACCAGGGCACTGATCAGCTTTCTCTGTCGTTCGGTGCGCTTAATGTCACTGTCGCCGTCACCTTCTGCCTTTCTCATTCTGGCGTAGGACAGGGCTGCCATGCCGTCAAGGTACTGCATTCCAGGTTCCACATCATAAAGCACATACAGATCATCCTGATTCAGATAATCCGCTTCTGCTTCCGTCAGTTCGATCTGAACACCACCCATGAAGTCAATAAGCTTGGTAAAGGTTTCAAAGCTGATTTCCACATTATGATCCACTTCCACACCGAAGTTACGCAGCATTGTCAGATTTGTATAGGCCATGGCGCCGGTAATGCCTTCCCAGCTATAGCCCAGATTATAACAGACATTGAACTTATTTCTGCCTTCCGTATGGGATTTATAGGCAGGAAGAGATACAAAGGCATCTCTCAGAACAGAAGAAAGCGTAATCGTACCGTCATAAGTATTCAGTGTCACCAGAATCGTTGTATCCGCCATGCGGTGATCTTCACCGGCACGGGCAGCCTGTCCCACCACAAGAATGTTGACGATGTCACCCGGTTTCATGGGGGGCACAGTTGTCTCCGTGATCACGGTTTCTTCCATTGCCTCTGTGGCAGCTGCAGTCATCTGGGTTTCTTCCACAAATTCTGTCTGTTCAACATATGTTTCATACAGATTTTCATCCAGCTTGACAATGGTCATTTTACCAAGAGTTTCGTTGTAGTAATGAACACCCCAGGCCACAGCCGCACCAACCAGAAGCAGCAGTACCAACAGTACAATCAGCAGCACTTTCCCTTTCCGTTTCTTCGGTTTGGGTAATTTTTTCTCAAAACGGCCATGATAACCCATGAGATTTCCTCCAAATTGTAAGTAATTCGTTGAAATAGTATACCATACGACTGAGAGAAACGCAATCCGGGAAACATTAACATTTCATGAAAAAACCTCCACGGCAAATGCCGTGGAGGTCAGTCACAATATATCAGCCGACTTCAGCTTCAGTAATGGCACGAATCAGCTTTTTCTGCTGAGGTGCTTCAAATTTGATAACGCTGTCCATGATACCGTCTTCATAGATATCAATCATTTCGCCCCAACCGGTCTTACCATAGGGAATGGTTTCACCTGCAAGGGTAATCTGATCAAGAACAGGTACCATCCGGGTAATAATTTCAACAACATCGGCAGGAGTCATGGTAGTAGTGATCAAAGGAAGGAGAATATCTGCCGCATTCTGAATTTCCATCAGACTTGCGCCACGGAACTTATTCATAATCACTTCAATCAGATGACGCTGACGGGCAGAACGCTTAATATCACTGTCGTTATCTCCCTCAGCCTTACGCATACGGGCATAAGACAGGGCAGCCATACCGTCCAGATGCTGCAGACCGGGCTGTACATCGTACTTGACGTACAGATCATCGGAGTTCAGATATTCCGCTTCAGCCTCGCTCAGTTCAATTTCGACGCCACCCATAAAGTCAATGACTTTGATAAAGCTCTCAAAGTCGATTTCCACGTTATAGTCAACCTCGACACCAAAGTTATCCCGCATACAGATATTGGTCATTTCCATAGCTCCGGCTGTACCGCCCCAGTTGTAACCCAGACCATAGCATACGGTAAACTTGGCACGTCCGCAGACATGACCCTTGTAGTCGGGCAGTTTAACATAGGAGTCACGCAGAACAGAGAACAGTGTTACCGTTCCGTCAAAAGTATTGAGGGAGACCAGCATCGTAGTGTCCGCCATACGGCTCTCCTCACCGGCACGGGAAGACTGTCCAACAACAAGAATGTTGATAATATCCTCTGCGGTTGCAGTAGGAGCGGTTGTTTCAACAATAGTTACCTCTACTGTCTCTGTCTCCTCTGCTGCAGTTTCCTCAGTGGCAGGAATTTCGGTGGGCAACTCTGTTTCCTCAGTATATACGTAAGTATCCTCAGGCAGTTCGATGATGTTCATCTTATTCATCATCTTGTTATAGTAGATAGCGCCGGCTGCGACAGCACCAATTACAAGTACAAGAATAACAGCCAGTACAATCAGAAAAATCTTCTTACCACGCTTCTTCTTAGGCTGCTTAGCCTGCTCGAAACGTCCATGATAGCTCATAGTTAACCTCCTGTAATAATTTATCTATTTTCACCATTTTTTAGTGTACCATGTAATTTACAGGATTACAAGAATAATTTTACTTTTCCAGCAGTTTCGTTAAATTTTAACTATTTTCCGATACAATCCCAAGATGTTCTCTCAGATATTTGCCATTGAGGGAAGTATTGCACTCAACTACACTGGACATATAGCCGTAAAGATCGATGGTCGTTCCCCACATACTGTTGGGCAAGGTATCATTGTCCGCGGGACAAGTCAGCGACTGGATCTTCATATCCTTTACCATAGGCATCAGTTCCCAGATATAATTGGTAATTTCCTCGTTGGTCATATCTGTGACAATGCTGGGAAGAACGTACTCGGCGGCACTGTGAAACTGCATCATTCCCATACCGCGGCACTTTTCCATCAGCGCTGCCAGAACCATTCTCTGCCGGGCAGATCTTTGGCGGTCACTGTCGATCTGACGGATCCGTGCGTAAGCCAGGGTTTCCAGTCCATCCAGTGTCTGCAAACCGGGTTCAACATCACCGATGTAACCAACCTTCTCAGTCATGTATTTTGCCTCTTCCTCCGTAACATCGATCTCTACGCCGCCAAAACCGTCAATGATTCTGGGAAAAGAGTCCAGGCTTACCTCAATGGTATGGTCGATGTGAATGCCGAAGTTCTGTTCAATGCACAGAGCCAGCATTTCCATACCGCCCTGGGAGGTACCCTTCCAGGAACTGCCCAGTGCGTAACATACATTGATCCGGTTCTGTCCGGGGCCATGACCTGCATAAGCCGGCAGCGGTGCATACAGGTCACGAAGGAAAGAAACAAGGGTCATCGTATTGGTCTCCCGGTTGATGGAGCAAAGGATCATGGTGTCTGACAGTTTATTCTGTTCATCTTCCCGCCAGTTCTGACCAACCAGCATGATATTGGTAATATTCTGGTCAGAAACCACTACAGGCCAGGTTTCCTTCGGTTCAGTTTCCGCTACGGTTTCAACCGTACCCAGAAGAGCCGCTTCCTCTTCCTGTGACAAGGTAGGAACAGTCTGCTCTGCGTCACCAAGCATGTTCAGCATGCTGTTCCAGTAAATCGCACCTGCAATCACGCCGACTGCAACCACAATCAACAGGATCATCAGTAGCCATTTCATTACTTTCTTGGATCTTCCATCCATGGTATACTCTCCTCAGTATTTAAATCACTTATGAACGCAATAAGAAAAGGCAGCACATGCTGCCTTTTCTATGGAAAAACAGATTACTTTTCGACGATCTCCAGGACTTCCATGGGGCAGGCCTTAACACAGATGCCGCAGGCGATGCACTTGGAGGCGGGACCCTGCTCGGGCATAACCATAACCTTCATGGGACAGGCTTCGACACACTTGCCGCAGCTGACACACTTCTTCTTGTTGATCATGTACACACCGGTCTTGGGATTCTGAGTAATAGCCTCATGCTCACAGGAACGCATGCACTTGCCGCACTGGATACAGACATTGGGCTTTGCAGCACCGTTCTTCTCCACGATCTGAATGCAGGACAGAGTAACATCGTTAACCTTATAGAAAGCCTCAGAACAGGCCTGGACACACTGCAGGCAAGCCATGCATTCTGCGCCCTTAACAACAGCGAGCTTCTTCATAAAAGAACTCTCCTTTATTAATTATTTATTTACAGTTACTATTATACATATGTATCGATAAAAAAGCAACGAAAAAAACACATTTTTTCAAACTTTTATTGTTAGCAATGTCTAACCGTCATTTCAGAACCTTTCCCTCCATTTTCCTGTGTAAAGCCATAGGGTTTGGTAATAATAACATCGAAACCAATACCATATGGAGGTAAATAATGAAAACACGCATTGCTTTAGTATTGACTGCTGTCCTTACCGCTTCCCTTCTCACCGGCTGCGGCTGCACAAACAGAAATATCGAAAACACCAAGGAGCCGACGGTTCTTCCTACCAACGAAGAAATCTGGAATACCACAGAGAACACTACCATCCCCACAACCAGAGCCACAGACCCTTCTGTCGGCACTCCCCATGAAACAACAGACAACACCACTGCATCTACAACCGTTCCCGACAGCACCACCGACACTGCACCAGCAGATGACAACATGGCCAGCCGCGCAAGGAGAATGCTGCCCGAAATGCGATAAAAGATCAGGGCAAACGCCCTGATCTTACTTATCCGAGTTATAAAACAGTCACATATCTTGTTAGGTTCTTTTTCATGCGCTCAGCCGCTGCCTTTGCCTTCTCCAGATAATCCGATCCATCGGATTCCGTTTCCTTCCAGGCACAGGTGATTGCGCGACCGCCGCAGGCCGCGGCACCGTGACCGAATTTATCAAAGGCAAAAGAGCAGTTCTTTGCATTGGCGTTGGGATAATCAAAGCCGTCCAGAAGCAGAAACAGCTTGGGATATTTCGCACGCAGGCTGCGCAGACTCTCAGCAGAGCTGGCTGCTGCCAGAACACCTACGCTGGTATATCCAAACTTTCCGGCAGTATCGGCACCGTAGCGGTTCACATGGTCCGCCGCTGCCACATGGACCAGCCGGGAGCCGGCCAGCAGATCCTGCAGTTCCGGTGCGGACTTGTTGGCTGTTCTTGTAACAACAAACAGATCCTTCTTATGCTTCTTGCAGATGTTCAGAAAAGGTTTGATCACATCGCTGCCCAGATAGCCGGATATTATCAGACCGTCACAGGGATAGAGACTTCCCTCTCCCAGAATTCCCTCCGCAATCATTTTCGCCGCATCCGGATACAGTAGTTCAGGTGCGTCCAACAGTACATAATATCCCTGTTCCGCTGCCATTTTCAGAACTCTGCTCAGCTGGTAGAGTCCGTCATGACCCAGCAGCATGAATGCCGCAAAACCAATTCTGACCGCAGGAACAATTCCCTTCAGACCAATCAGCATTTCCTCACAGAAAGCGGCATATCCATCACCATTACGTTCAAACTGCGCAGGAAGATCAGAGATAGAAATATTCAGTTCAAGAATGGAAGGATTCTTTGTCTTACGGATCTTATCCTGCAGAATATCGACAGCCATATCATCACCCCGGGCTTTTTTCTTAGTATAGCATA
>JAEIGA010014709.1_pt1 | contig 11909 bp, 9 predicted proteins | sample 9270691 | NCBI WGS metagenome assembly JAEIGA01 (sample SAMN17057246, study PRJNA624740) | gut metagenome | biome: biome; isolation source: fecal sample | host: Bos grunniens | place: China: Xizang | collected 2019
GGTGCAGCTCTTGCTCATAGAGGTTGAAGTCCTGAGTGCTCATAGGGGGTGAGAAGGCGCTGATGGCCTTACAGGGTGCGCCCCAGAGACCGGGCACCATATAAATGGCAAAGGCAAATGAGAGGAGACCGAGCATGAAGCGAGGTACGGCAACCTTGCGATCGTCGTCGTCATCGTGGGGGAACTGAATCCACTTTACCAAGTATGCACCGAGGAGTGCGAAGAGGGCAATCCAGAGGGCGAGGAAGGTTTCGCGGTCGAGGATGTGCCAACCATAGGCGAGGTCTGCTACAGAGAGGAATTTGAGCGCAAAGGCCAACTCGACGAAGGCGAGCACCACTTTTACGGTATTCATCCAACCACCGCTCTTAGGCGCTGCCTTAATCCATGCGGGGAAGATGGCGAAGAGGGTGAAGGGCAAGGCCAAAGCTACAGAAAAACCGAGCATGCCGATGGTGGGCGCCAGGATGTTACCTGTCGTAGAAACTTCTACGAGAAGGAATCCGATGATGGGGCCTGTGCATGAGAATGACACCAAGGTCAAGGTGAAGGCCATGAGGAAGATGCCTAGCAAGCCGCCAGTCTTCTCGGCCTTGCCATCCACTGCGGTAGTCCACTTCTCGGGGAGGGTGAGCTCAAAGGCTCCCATGAACGACATGGCGAACACCACGAGGAGGAGGAAGAAGAATAGGTTGGGGATGGCTGCGGTAGAGAGCGCATTGAGGGCGCTGGCACCGAATACTAAGGTTACGAACAGGCCCAACAATACGTAGATGACCACGATGGAAACACCGTAGATATAGGCATCGCGACGTCCCTTCTTCTTGTCGCCACTGCGCTTGAGGAAGAAGCTTACGGTCATAGGGATGATGGGCCATACGCAAGGAGTCACGAGGGCCACGAGTCCGCCAGCCAAACCGAGGAGGAAGATAACCCAAAGCGACTGGTTGGTTGTGTCGGCAGTGCCCTTGGGCTGCCCCAACTCGCTGATTACGGGCTCCCAAAGGGCTCCGAAGGGTGATGAGGGCTGTTGGCTATTGGCTGTTAGCTGTTGACTATTGGCTGTTGACTGCTGTCCTTTGTAGCTGAACTCTACATTTGTAGGAGGCAGGCAGCTCTGGTCGTCGCACGCACCATATTGGAAGTATCCCTGCACGGTATAGTCGTCGCTCTCGATGGCAAAGCGTTGTACGAAGGTTACCTTATTCTCAAAGTAGCGCACGTCCATTCCGAACATGTCGTCATACTTCTCTATCTCCTTGCCCTCAAATCCGAGTTTGCCGTCGAGGCGTGCACCGTTGATGGTTTCTACTACGAGGGTGGCTGCTGTGGGGCCATCTTCCAACTCGGTTGAGTATAAATGCCAACCGGCATCGATAGTAGCCGATATGCGCAGCTCGGCCACGCCGTCACCTGCTACCTTCCACGAAGTTTCACACTTGATGGGTTCGTGCATTTGCGCAAAAGTCATCATTGCTACGCAGAGCAATGAAAGCAAAGCACTCATTCGCTTAATCATTGAATTCATTTATAATACTTAAAATTTGTGCAAAATTAGTGCAAGGCGAGCGAAATGCCAAATTTATTTGAGCATTTGCTTTTCCCTTCGGCTATTTTAGCCTCGGCCAGCGAACTTCGTTTCCGAGCCGCAGCCTAATTTCAAGCTACAAGGCAGATTAAAATTGGCAATAATATAGTTGTTGTCCAAAACATAGTTTGTCATGTTGAGCGAAGCGAAACATCTCGCAAATGTCTCATGCTAAGTTCCAGCGCGAGATCCTTCGCGTTGCTCAGGATGACACATCGGGGGGGGAGGCATTATGGACAACTGCTATATTATTCCTTTAAAATTAGTGCAAGGCGAGCGAAAAAGCAAGTTCACTTGCGTTTTTCCGAGGGATCGCCTAAATTCATGCTGTGTGAAAAATTAAAATTCTGCAAGGTTATCAGCAATTTGTGGATTTGCTCTATCTGTGCCTGATATTTCTAGTGGGTGGACGTTTCAATGATCTGTCTGGCAATAACTGGATGATGCGGAGTGAAGCCATTGATGAAGGCTATGTGCCGATAGACGGTCGATGTGGTCGTTTTAACGCTTTTTTACTAGCTCTCAATTGCTTTTTATGTAGTTTTGGCGTACTTTTGCCATGGTTAAATATTAGTAGGTTCATTTTATATGAAATATATAGGTCCTCATGTGTCGGCTTCGGGTGGTGTGGAATTCGCCCCTGTGAATGCCAAGGAGGTAGGCGCTACGGCGTTTGCCTTGTTTACTCGCAATCAGCGTCAATGGGTGTCAAAGCCGCTGTCCGATGCGAGCATAGCTCTTTTCAAGGAGCGTTGTGCTGAGTATGGCTACGATGCACGTTACATTTTGCCTCACGATAGCTACCTTATCAACTTGGGGCATCCGCAAGAAGAGGGGCTGGAGAAATCGCGTGCAGCGTTCTATGACGAGATGCATCGCTGCGAGCAATTGGGACTCACGATGCTGAATTTCCATCCAGGCAGTCACCTGAACGAGATAGACAAGGATGCATGCTTGACGCGCATTGCCGAGAGCATCAATATCGCTCTGGACAAGACGCAAGGCGTGACGGCTGTGATTGAGAATACGGCAGGGCAGGGGAGTAACGTGGGATTCTCCTTCTATCACTTGGCGCAAATCATAGATCAGGTGGAGGATAAGAGTCGTGTGGGCGTGTGTCTCGATACCTGCCACACCTACTCGGCTGGTTATGACATACGTGATAACTATGATGGCGTGTGGACCGAGTTTGCAGAAGTCGTGGGCTTCAACTATCTGAGAGGCATACACCTCAACGATACGAAGAAGGCGCTGAGTTCGCGTGTAGACCGTCACGAGAGCATTGGGCTGGGACTGTTGGGGATGCCGTTCTTTGAGCGCTTCATGCAAGATGAACGTTTTGATAATATTCCCATCATCCTTGAGACTCCCGATGAGGCACGCTGGGCTGAGGAGATACAATTGTTGAAGAGTTTAGAACAAAAAGTTATATTATAAACAAAGGTAAAGATTTATGAGAAAGATGATTTGTTTGGCACTCAGTGCTATTACCCTCGTAAGTTGTGAGTTTGTAACCAAGCGTGAACAAGAACTCACGGCAAAGAATGATTCGCTCACCATAGAACTCTCGGAGAGAAATGCGGCGCTCGATCAAGCGATACAAACCATTGCCGATATTCAGGAAGGATTCCGCGTAATCAATGAGGCCGAAGGACGTGTGAGCATTCAGTCACAAGGTGGTGAGGGTATCAGCGATGCCGAGCGCATGAAGGAGGATATTCTCTTCATCCAGAAAAAGATGGAGGATAACCGTAAGCAGATTGAACAGTTGCAGAAAAAACTCAAGGCCAGTGGTAATGAAACTGCCAGCTTGCGTAAGGTGTTGGCAAACTTGCAAAAGGAACTCGACGCCAAGGTGGCTAGCATTGCTGCGTTGCAGAATGAGTTGGCCGAGAAGAATATTCGTATTGCCGAGCTTGATAAGGCTGTAGCTACACTCACAGGTGATGTGAATACTTTACAACAAGTGACCGATGTGCAGCAAGAGGTGATAGAGCAGCAGGTTGTGCAACTCAATACTGCCTGGTATGTGTATGGTACGGCCAAGGAACTCAAGGAACAGAATATTTTGCGCAGTGGCAAAGTGCTCTCTTCGACAGACTTTAACAAGGGCTACTTTACGGAGATTGACGTGCGTGTCGATCGCGTGTTCCCTCTCTATGCCAAGCACGCCCAGTTGCTGACTACACACCCTGCAGGCTCGTATGAGTTTGTCAAGGATGCCGACAAGCAGCTCACACTCAACGTGATTGACTTTGAAGCTTTCTGGAGCGTGTCGCGCTATATGGTCATCCAAGTGAAATGATGCGGAAGCGGTACGATGTCCTTTTCATAGACCTGGACGATACGCTCTACGACTTTACGTCCAACTCGGTGAACGCCTATCGTGAGGTCTATGCCCTCATGGGGTATGAGCGTTGGTTTCGTAGTTTTGAACATTACTACGAAATCTATTGGGCGCGCAATAAGGAACTTTGGGTGCTGTATGCCGATAGCAAGATTACCAAGGACCAGCTCAATGCCGAACGCTATACGCACCCCCTGCGTGTGATGGGTGTGCCCGATGCTGAGGCTGTAGGTGCCCGTTTCTGGGAGGAGTCAATGAAACGACTTCCGTTGGGTACGAGGCTGATGCCCCATGCTCGTGAAGTGCTAGAGTATCTCAAGCCCCGTTATCGGATATATATACTCTCCAACGGGTTTGCCGAGCTGCAATCGCGTAAGATGCAATCGGCGGGTATAGGTCACTATTTCGATGGGGTGGTGCTTTCAGACGATATTGGGGTGAACAAACCGCATCGTGCCATCTTTGACCATGCCTTGAGCGTAGCGGGGGTAACTGCCGACCGTGCTCTGATGATAGGCGACAACTACGAAGTGGACATCAAGGGCGCCCACGGCGCGGGCATTGATCAGGTGTACTATAATGTTGCAGGTGCGGATATTAGTGGAGAGGCGCTGGCTCCTACCCACACCATCAGCTCGCTCTTGGAACTGAAGGGTATCGTCTAAGTGTAGATATATAAAAGAAAGATGTGCCTGCAAGAGCAAGCACACCTTCATCTTTTCTTTTAGGCTGCACCTTATGCGGGCTGGATAGCCTCAGAAGGACAAGCGTCAGCGCAAGTACCGCAATCTACACAGAGGTCGGGGTTGATTACATACTTGGTATCGCCTTCAGAGATAGCCTCAGAGGGACACTCGTCAACGCAAGTACCACACTTGATACAGTCGTCAGTGATTACGTAAGCCATAGTTCTAATAATTAAGTTTGTTATTTCTACTAACACTGCAAAGGTAAGGCTTTTTCTCCTCTCAATGTTCGTGTGGCGGCGTTTTTCTATTATATTTGTACATTGTCTAAATAATAAAAGAACAGTGAGCACGTTATATAATGGTATGAACTCAAAAAGGCGTTATATATATAGGTGTTTGCTGGTTCTATTGGCCTTGGTGGCGCTCTGTGGCGCTCCTCAGCGGCTTGCTGCTCAGGTGCGTAAGGTGCAGAACCGCCCCTATATTGATATGCGTCGTTGGCACTATGGCTTCCTTTTTGGTACGCATATGCAGGATTTGGAGTTTGTCCACAATGGCTATATACACACCTTGAAAGATGGTACGCAGGAATCTTGGTTTGCTGATGTGCCCAGTTATACCCCGGGGTTTTCGGTGGGTGTGCTGGGAGAGTTGCGCTTGACCGAGTATCTTTCGCTTCGCATCATTCCAACGATGTATTTTGGGGACAAGGCGGTGACCTTTCGCGAGCAACTCACCGGTTCGTTAGAATACCAAGCCATTAAATCGACCTATTTGGCTGTGCCTGTCGATATAAAATGGAGTGCTCAGCGCTTCAATAATTATCGCCCCTATCTCGTGGCTGGCGTTGCTCCGATGATGGACCTTACGGTGAAGCGCCAGCGCGAGCTGCTCGTGCACCGTACTGATGTGGCTGTCGAAGTGGGTTTCGGCTGCGATTTCTATCTTCCTTTCTTCAAACTCATCCCCGAACTGAAGTTCTGCTTCGGCCTTGCCGATGTGTTGGTGCATAATCGTACCGACCTCACTGACGTCAATCAGCTCAAGTATACCCAGTCACTTGACAAGGCGTCAAATAGAATGATAGTGCTTACTCTTTATTTTGAATAGGGGAAACGGTTTGTTTTTACTCATTTTGTAGCTGCTTTTTGCGTTTTTGATGATATTTTTTTAAAATTAAGTGAAAAATATTGTCATTTTGTTTGCAGAAATAAAAACAATGCATATCTTTGCGCCTAACATAACACTCGTTTGTGACGGGTATTAAGTTAAGGTAATAAAGGATAACAAAGATGAATCAAACTCGCCTACAACACCATCGTCATGCTTATCTTCCCAGATAAGGTGAGTGTTGTATGCAGTTTGGATTCATTGGAAGAGAAACACACACACAGAAGACTTGCCTTGAAAGGTGAGTCTTTTTTGTTAAGTAAATGAATAAAAGTAATTATTATGATACGTATAGCTGTCCAATCAAAAGGACGCCTCAATGAACAGAGCGTCGAACTGCTGCAAGATGCAGGCTTGAATGTGAATGACCAGAAGCGTAAGTTCCTTGACCGTGTAGACAACTTCCCCATCGAGATTCTCTACTTGCGCGATGATGATATCCCTGAGGTGGTTGCTGATGGCTCTGCCGACATTGGTATCGTGGGGTACAATGAAGTGGCCGAGACTGAGGCTGCCGTCGACGTCGTGCGCCAACTAGGCTTCGGTGGTTGTCGCATCTCGCTTGCCATCCCCAAGACTGATGAGTATACCTCGCCCCAATATTTTCAGGGCAAGAGCATTGCAACCTCATACCCCAATATCTTGCGTCGCTTCCTTGCTGAGCAGGGTGTAGAGGCTTCGGTGCGTGTTATCAAGGGATCTGTTGAGATTGCTCCTGCAGCAGGCATTGCTGATGCTATCTTCGATATTGTGTCGTCAGGTGGTACGCTTGTTTCAAACGGGCTCAAGGAGGTAGAGCGCGTCATCCACTCCGAGGCTGTGCTCATTGCCAATCCCAACCTCACCCCCGAGAAACAGGCCGTGCTCGACTCTTTGCTTTTCCGCATTGATGCCGTCACCAATAGTCGCGGTAAGAAGTACATCCTTATGAACCTTCCTGCCGACAAGGTCGACGAGGCCATTGCCATCCTCCCTGCCATGCGCAGCCCGTCGGTGATGCCTCTTGCCGATAGCGCATGGTGCTCACTGCACTCGGTGGTCAAGGCCAGCGAGCTGTGGGGCAAGATTGAGCGCCTCAAGCAGATTGGTGCCGAGGGCATCCTCGTGTTGGATTTGGATAAAGTGATAGAATAAATTATGATGAAGTAATGCTACAAACCTATATCAACCCCTCCCTCTCCCAGTGGCCCCTGCTCACGCAGCGTGCTACCGATGAGGATAGTGTCATTGAGAACCGTGTACGCACCATTCTCGAACGTGTACGCCAGGGTGGTGATGAGGCCCTGCGTGCCATCACCGCCGAGATTGACGGCCGCTGTCCCGAGTCGTTGCAGGTCTCCGAGGACGAGTTTGCTGAGGCTGCTGAGCAGGTGAGCGATGAACTCAAGGCTGCCATCCGCCAAGCTGCTGACAACATCAGCGTCTTTCACCGCGCTCAGCAGGTACCCGTGGTCGATGTGCACACCATGCCCGGTGTGCACTGCCGTCGCCGCGTGGTGCCCATACGCCGTGTAGGTCTCTATATCCCCGGTGGCAGTGCTCCGCTTTTCTCCACCATCCTCATGCTGGCCCTCCCGGCACAGATTGCCGGGTGCGAGGAAATTGTGCTGTGCACCCCGTGCGACCGCCTCACCGGCAAGGTAAACTCCGTGGTGCTCTACACCGCCCAACTCTGTGGTGTGCACACGATATATAAACTCGGTGGAGCTCAAGCCATTGCTGCCATGGCCTATGGTACCGAGAGCATCCGCCGCGTATATAAAATCTTTGGCCCTGGTAACCGCTACGTCACCAAGGCCAAGCAGATGGTGAGTGCCCAGGGTACCGCCATTGATATGCCCGCAGGTCCCTCCGAGGTGATGGTGATGGCTGATGCCACCGCCCAGCCTGCTTTCGTGGCTGCCGATTTTCTCTCTCAGGCCGAACATGGCCCCGACAGCCAGTCAATCCTCGTGTGCAACAGCCCCGACTTGGCCACCCAGGTCGAGGCCGAGATCACGCGTCAACTGGCATTGCTTCCTCGTGCCGACATTGCCACTCGTTCTTTGGAGAACAGCCGCATCGTGGTGTTCGACGATGTGGACACGATGATTAACTTTGCCAACGACTATGCTGCCGAACACCTCATCATCGCTATGGACGATGCTTGGGGTATAGCCCAGCTCATCACCGCCGCAGGAAGCATCTTCGTAGGTCACTACTCTCCCGAGAGCGCAGGCGACTATGCCTCGGGTACCAATCACACGCTGCCCACCATGGGACTTGCCACTGCCTACAGCGGCATCGGCCTTGACAGCTTCATGCACGCCATCACCTACCAGGAACTCACCCAAGCAGGCTTGAATGCTCTTGGTGGCACCATTATACAAATGGCCGAAGCCGAAGGCCTCGATGCCCATGCTAACGCGGTAAAGGTGAGACTCTCTTCGGAGAAGTCCTTGAACTCTGAGAGCTCGGAGAACTCCAATTGCCCATTGAATAAGGTTCGCCCCAATATTGCAGCCTTGAAGCCCTATTCCACGGCGCGTGATGAGTACAAAGGCACCATTGGTGTTTACCTCGATGCCAATGAGAATCCCTTCGAGAACGGCTACAATCGCTATCCCTCGACCACACTTAAGGGGCAGGTGCGCACCACCATCGCCGCGAAGAAGGGTGTCGACCCCTCGCGTCTCTTCCTTGGTAACGGAAGCGACGAGGCTATAGACCTCTTGTTCCGTATCTTCTGCCGCCCTGGAGTGGACAATGTCATCAGCATTGCCCCCACCTATGGTATGTATAGTGTGTGTGCAGCCATCAACGACATTGAGTATCGCGAGGTTATGCTGGGCGATGACTTCTCATTGCCCGTAGACAAGCTCCTCGCCGCTGCCGACGCGCAGAGCAAACTCCTCTTCGTGTGCTCGCCCAACAACCCTACCGCCAATGCCTACTCGCGTGAGCAACTCATCACCCTCGTGCAGCAGTTCCCCGGCATTGTGGTGGTCGATGAGGCCTACATCGACTTTTCCTCTGTGCCCAGCATGGTGGAACTCATCGATGAGTACCCCAACCTCATCGTCTTGCAGACACTCTCCAAGGCCTATGGCCTTGCAGGCCTGCGCATGGGCCTCGCCATGGCCAACGAGCGCATCATCAGTATTTTCGAGCAGGTGAAGTACCCCTACAACATCGGTGCCGATACTCTTGCTTTAGTGAGTCGCCTCCTGGAAACCGATATTACTCCGCAGGTGCAGACCCTTATCGCTGAACGTGAGCGCGTAGCTGCTGCTCTCAGCGCTCTGACCTATGTTGAGAAGGTTTATCCCAGCGATGCCAACTTCCTCCTCGTCAAGGTCGAGCGTTCCCGAGAATTGTATGAATTCCTCATCGCTCGCGAACTCATTGTGCGCGACCGCTCCCGCACCCCCGGCTGCGAGGGCACTCTGCGCATCACCATTGGAACCCCAGAGGAGAATGGCCGACTAATTGAAGAACTGCAGGCTTATAACGTTTAAAAGATTAAATATGCAAAATGAGCGGGTACACTGGTGTGTCCGCTCATTTTTTAACATAAAAACAAAGTCTCTATTCGTAGGCTAGGAATACGATGTACTCTCCCTCGGCTTCGATGGTGAAGGTGTGTCCGGTGCAGCGGTTGAGGGTGCCTTGCCACCAGGAGGTGAAGTCGTAGAGGGGGTAGGCGAGGCCGGTGGATTGAATGTGCTTGGCGGTGAAGTTAAAGATGGATACCTGTTGTCCGGGGTGGCAGTCGAAGGTGTGCTTGCCTTGGCTGGGGACGAAGATACCGTAGTCAGTATAGCTTCGCACGTTGCACCCCATGCGCATGTATTCGATAAGTAGGCTGATATTGCCTATGGTGTGGTCTTCGCGCTTGCCTGTGGCGCCCACGATGGCGATGTGGCGCTTGCCTTGGGCGTGGAGGTACTGCACTGCCTTGGTTTGGTCGTTGGTTTCTTGGTCGGGGTTGTGATGAATGAGCGATGCATAGCGCTGGCGATATTCATCACATAGAGAGTCGCCATCACCGATGATGATGTGGGGGAGGTGTCCCTTGGCGATGTATTCGTTGGCTCCGCCATCGCAGCAGGCCACGTAGGGTGATTCGTGTAGCAGTTGCAGGGGCAGTGGAGCAGTAGGGTAGTCGCCATTGGCGAGTATGACGGCATCAATCTTGTTCATAGCTTTTCATTATTTTCTTCCAATTCATCCATCCAAACAGGGCCACAAAGGCATAGAGCGCATAGAGGGTGGCAGTGAAGTATAGTTCCTTATAGACATACAACCCCACGCATACGACATCGATCACCATCCACACCCACCATTGCTCCATATGTTTGTGGGCGAGCATCCACATGCCGATGATACTGAGTGCCGTGGTGAAGGCATCGCACCAAGGTACGTTGCTGTCGGTGTGGTGTATGAGTAGCCAGGCGATGGCTACGAAGGCTATGGAGAAGACGAGGGAGGCCTTCAGGATGCTACGCGCGGGGATGTGGGTGATGGGGAGCTCAGCTTGGGTGTCGGCTTTGTTGCCATACTTCCACACTGCCCAGCCATAGAGGGCAGCGCCGAGGTAGTAGATGTTGATGCCAAAGTCGGCATAGAGCCCGGCATCGTAGTAGACGAAGATATAGATGGCTGGCATCACGATGCTTGCCGCCCACAGGTAGATGCTGGCGCGGTATTCGAGCCAGAGGTATAGGAGTCCTACGAGGGTGCCGATGATTTCTAATGCCATAGATGGTTATTCGAGGTGAAAGCGTTCCCTATTTTCTGTGCCCAAGGTCTCAGTGCAACCTGCTAGTCCGTAGTAATAGGTCATCATGCCTATGACAGTAAGACGCTTGTGAAGGTTTTGTGGATTGGCGTAGAGGTTGACGTCGTCTCTGATAAACCCTTCGGGGAGTTGCACGACGATAACTTTTTTATTGTCCCGTTCGTCTAAATTATCTGCTAAAACAACATTCCTTTCAGCCGTCCGAGTTATCACTGTAGCAGGGTCAACATACGCGATCGAATTATTCCCCTTTGCATACCCTATAATATATCCTCTGATACATGCTTGTTCATAACCATCTTCCTTTTGCAACTTTATCCCCTCAGCGATGCTCAAGGTGTCTTGGCGTGTCGCGTCGGGGTTGCTTGGATCGTTGGTGTCTTCGCTCTCGTTCTCGCCTTGATTTTCGTTCTCGCCTTCTTCCTCATTTTTGTTTTCGTCTTGAATTTCGTCTTCGTCTTCGTTACAAAAGATGTAGTCGGCAATCTTCTTTATCCCCACCACCTTGTAGTACAATGTGATGTCTCCTTGTAAGCGAATCTTACGGTGGTAGTTGTCGGGATTGTCATAGAGGTTTAGCTCATCGCGTTCGATGGATCCGTTGGGTAACTCTATGGGTAGGCACAGTTGATAGTCATTCTCGTCGCCTGTAGGGAAAGTATCAGCCAGGAGAATGTTTGATTGTGTGGTAGCCTTTTGAGAGTAGTTACATCCGCTTTTTATGGAACCGCTGACGGTGCCGACGATATATCCTTCAATCCAAACGCTCTTGGTGCTCCTCGACGCCTGTGCCTCGGCAATGGTGTAGGGTGATGAGTAGGTACCTTCGTGAATGATGACTACGGAGTCTTTCCCGTGTGAGTCGCTCTCGAGTGTGCTGTCGTCTTGCCCGGTAGAAGTGTCGTCAATAATGACTGGACCCGTGCAGGAAGCAATCCATAGAATGCAGCACAGAAAGGTCATAGTGTAAAACGGGTATTTCATAATGGATGCGAAGTAACAAATTATTTGCTTGAAATGCAAATTAGCCCATTGTTTTGTTCGGCATAATTAGGTAATACAGAAAATAAGTTATAAATTTGCAGCGGAATATAGTATGTATAACCATATATTATTTAACTAAAATGATTAACTACAAAGATTTGGGTCTTGTAAACACCAAAGAGATGTTTGCAAAGGCAATGGAAGGCGGCTACGCTATCCCCGCATTCAACTTTAACAACATGGAGCAGCTCCAGGCTATCGTGCAGGCTGCTGTTGAGACAAAGTCTCCCGTTATCCTCCAGGTGTCTAAGGGCGCTCGTCAGTATGCCAACCAGACTCTCCTCCGCTACA
>JAEIGA010014710.1_pt1 | contig 11908 bp, 11 predicted proteins | sample 9270691 | NCBI WGS metagenome assembly JAEIGA01 (sample SAMN17057246, study PRJNA624740) | gut metagenome | biome: biome; isolation source: fecal sample | host: Bos grunniens | place: China: Xizang | collected 2019
GAGTATATGACCAAAACTATGTAATTCTGAACCAAAATAAGGATTCTGTAGGCTTGAATTTTGTTGTAATTTTGCCGCTTGAAAATTAGTGTATTATAAAATGAAAAAATTAGCGGTAACTACAGTGATTCTTGCAGGTGTTCTGCTTGCGTCATTCTCTGCTTCAGCGCAGTACAAGACAAAAGATGCGCCGGAGAATGCTCCTAAGGCCGAGGCTCAGATGATTCTTGAAGAGGCTGAGGTCGCGGATACACCGGTGGTAATCACTTTGGAACAGGCGCTCGAGATTGCTTTGAGCGAGAATGTGTCAGTCAAGGTGGCTGATATGGAGATTGAAAGAACAGGTTATGCCAAGAAAGGAGCATACGCAGCCCTTTTCCCGCAGATTGATGCCTCTGCTGCTTATCAGAGAACGATCAAGAAGCAGGTGATGTATATGGACTTCGATATGAGTTCGCTCGGAGGTATGCTTGGCGGCGGTGCCGGCGAGGGCGGTGAAGGAACCCAGCTTCCTGAAGGAGTAGAGATTCCCGATACAGGAAAGGAGGATTCATCTTCATCAAACGGAGGCGGAATGGAGGTCGGACGTTGGAATACCTATTCGGCTGGTGTGACAGCGGCGATGCCTCTTGTGAACGCGCAGCTCTGGCAGAGCATCAAGATTTCGGGACTTGATGTGGAACTTGCTGTGGAGAAGGCTCGTTCTTCACGTCTGGAGACAGTGACTCAGGTTAAGAATGCATATTTCGCCACTCTTCTTGCAAAGGAGGCCTTCAATGTTTATAAGGAAGTATATGAGAATGCGGTAAGCAACTACGAGGAGACAAAGAAGAAATTTGACGCAGAAAAGGTTGCGGAACTCGAACTTCTCAGAGCCAAGACAACGGTGGCCAATGCTGTTCCGAATGTTTATAATGCGGAGAGTTCCATCGTTCTGGCGTTGTGGCAGCTCAAGGCAGTTCTCGGAGTAGATCTGGATATGAACCTCGACATTGCAGGTAAACTTGAGGACTTTGCTGACCAGATGTTCTATGATGTTCATCAGCACGATAGCGTCTCTCTCGACTATAATACTACAATGAAGCAGCTTGCAATCCAGTCAGAGATGCTTGCAGAGACCATAAAGCTTCAGAAATATGCAAATATCCCGTCGCTTGCACTTGCATTCAACTTCAGCATCAATGCAATGACAAATGACTTCAAGTTCAGCACCTATCGCTGGACTCCATATTCTTATGTAGGCCTCAGCCTCAATATCCCTATCTTCGCCGGTGGAAAACGTTATCAGCAGATTCGTCAGGCAAAGAACCAGTATCAGCAGGTACAGCTCCAGACTGATAATACGGAGCGTCAGCTGAAGATAGCCATCCGTCAGAGTCTTACCACTATGGAGACTAATATGAAGAGCTACTATTCCGCTCAGGATGCCGTAGCGATGGCTGCAAAGGGTTACAGCATCGCTGAGAAGGCATATCAGGTGGGACGCAGCACCCTTATCGAGCTTAATGATGCTCAGCTGGCTCTTACCCAGGCCCGTCTTGCAGAATATCAGGCGATTTACAATTTCGTGGTAGCAAAGGCTCAGCTTGAGCAGACCCTCGGAAACGATTTCATCGAATAATAAACAGTAAAAAAATATGAAGACTATTTTCAGGAAAATGTCCGTTGCTGCGACTGTCGCTCTGGCAGTTGGTTGTGGCAACGCAAACACAAAGAAAGCCGAGCAGGTTGTTGCTGCTGAGGATATGACTCCTATAGTGGCTGTAGAGCAGGTTTCAGTACGCGAAGTGCCTCAGGAAGAGACATATACATCTACTATCCAGGCATACGTCAAGAATAACATCGCCCCACAGACAGCGGGACGTATCAGCAGAATTCTTGTTGATGTCGGCGATTTTGTGAAGGCTGGACAGGTTGTGGCCGAGATGGATCAGACTCAGCTCGCGCAGGTGGAGCTCCAGCTTAAGAACAATGAGACGGAGCTCAATCGTCTGAAGGGACTTTATGAAGTAGGAGGACTTTCCAAGTCAGACCTTGATGCTATCGAGATGGCTTACAATGTCAGCAAGACACAGTATGACAACCTTAAGGAGAATGCTACTTTGGTATCGCCTATCAACGGTGTCATAACTGCCCGTAATTATGATGCAGGTGATATGTATGCTATGAGCGCACCTATCTATGTTGTGGAGCAGATTGTACCGGTCAAGCTTCTCATAGGTATTTCAGAGACCGACTATTCGAAGGTGAAGAAGGGAGATTCGGTGGAGATCTCAGCTGATGCCATACCAGGAAAGACATTCTACGGCAAGATCAGAAAGATCTATCCTACGGTAGATCCTGCAACTCGTACATTCACAGTTGAAGTAGTAGTAGACAACAGCTATAGTACTCTCCGCCCTGGTATGTTCGCAAGAGCTACCGTAAGGTTTGGTGTGAACAACAGTGTAGTGATTCCTGATGTGGCTGTAGTGAAGCAGCAGGGTTCAGGTGAAAGATTTGTATATGTGCTCAACGAAGATGGAACAGTTACGTATCAGAAGGTTGTTCTCGGCCGTCGTATGGGTACTGAGTATGAGGTGCTTGAGGGCATTGCTGATGGAGCAAAGGTAGTGACAGGAGGTCAGATCCGCCTCAAGGACGGTATTAAGGTGATTGTAAACGAATAAGGTTAGAATATGAGTATTTACAGAAAAGCGGTAAATAACCCGGTCACCACTGCGCTTGTATTTATAGCACTGGCGATCTTCGGTATATTTTCGCTGATTAACATATCATTGGACAGGTTCCCTAAGTTCGATGCTAACGTCGTTATGGTGATGTCATCGTATCCGGGAGCCAGTGCGGAGGATATTGAGACCAACCTTACCAAGGTACTCGAGAACTCCCTCAACGGTGTGAGCGACCTTAAGGATATGACCTCCACTTCAAAGGAGAATATCTCGCTCATCACTCTCGAATTCGTAGAAGGTGTGGATATCGACGTGGCTACGAACGATGTCCGCGACAAGCTTGATATGGTGAATTCAGTCCTTCCGGACGGAGTTACTCTTCCGGTAATCTTCAAGTTCAGTGCTGACGATATGCCGATTATGATTATGGCTGCGACAGCAAATCAGAGCTATCAGGCTCTTGATAAGATTCTGGACGAGAAGGTCGCAACTCCGCTTGCGCGTGTGTCAGGTGTGGGTACCGTTTCTATTGCCGGTGCTCCTCAGCGTGAGATTCAGGTATATTGCGACCCTAACAAACTTGAAGCATACGGACTTACTGTGGCAGGAATATCACAGCTGATTGCCTCTGAGAATAGAAATGTACCATCCGGAACTATCGATATCGGATCCAATGCATACTCTCTTCGTGTGGAGAAAGAATTCAATGCAGCTGAGGAGATGCTTGATATCGTGGTAGGACATTATGGCGGAAAGACAATATATCTGCGCGATGTGGCCAGAGTCGTAGATGGAGTCGAAGAGAGATATCAGGAGTCTTACATCAATGGTGTCCAGGGTGCCCAGATCGTGATCCAGAAGCAGGCTGATGCAAATACAGTCAATGTTATCAAGGGTGTCAAGAAGGCAATGAAGCAGATCGAAAAAGGTCTTCCTTCAGATATTGAGATCAGGACAGTCGTAGATGGATCTGACAATATCCTCAATACCCTTAACTCGTTGAAGGAAACCATTATAGTGACCTTCCTCATAGTGATGCTCGTGGTGTATCTCTTCCTCGGAAGATGGCGCGCTACCTTCATCATCGTTCTTTCTATTCCAGTTTCCCTCCTCGCATCCCTGATGTATCTGTGGGCTACAGGAAATACATTGAACATCGTGTCGATGTCATCACTCTCCATTGCGATCGGTATGGTCGTCGATGATGCCATCGTGGTTCTGGAGAATATCTCTACCCATCTGGAGAGAGGTGCCAAACCTAAGGAGGCCGCCGTACATGCTACTCAGGAAGTGGGTATTTCCGTGATCGCTTCTACATTGACAATGCTTGCCGTATTCCTTCCTTTGACAATGATCAAGGGTATGGCAGGTCTTATGTTCAAGCAGCTCGGATGGATCACCAGCATCATTATGATTGTCTCTACAATCGGTGCGCTGACACTTATTCCTATGCTTTGTTCGCAGTTCCTGCGCTTCAAGCCTAAGCATGGAAAGCTCCACAATCTTCTTTTCGGAAACTTCAATAAATTCCTTGACTGGATTGCAGCCGGATACGGACGTCTCATCAACTGGTGCATCGGACACAGAACCATCGTTGTGATCATATCTCTGGTAATATTCGGTGCGACAGTCGGTGGTATCGCTCCGGTAATGAAGACGGAATTCTTCCCTAAGTCGGATGACGGACGCATCACCGTGCAGCTTGAACTTCCTGCAGGTACAGGCCAGGCTGTGACAAGGAAGCTCGGACATGAAATCTATCAGAAGTTTGCTGCAGCTGTTCCTGAAATCGTGAACTGCTCGTTCTCTCTCGGTCAGGCTGATTCGGACAACTCGTTTGCGGCTATGCAGACCAATGGTACACATGTGGTATCATATAATATCAATATCGGAAGTATGGAGGACCGAGTACGTTCGCAGGCAGAGATCGCAGATATCGTACGTGGCATCCTTGCCGATTATCCTGAGTTCAAGAAGGTACGTGTGACCGAAGGTGGCCAGGGTGGTATGGGTGGTGCTTCTACCGTTGACCTTGAAATATATGGTTACAACTTCGAGACAACTGACGCTGTGGCCAAGGAGGCTCAGATCAAGATGCTTGAATCGGGTGTGTTTGCCCAGGTTCTTCTCAGCCGAGATGAATATACTCCTGAATATCAGGTGGACTTCGATCGTGAAAAGCTGGCTGTCAACGGTCTTAACAGTACTACTGCCGCTTCTTTCCTCAGCGCTGCGATGAACGGATCCACTATGTCATATTATCGTGAGGATGGTGATGAGTACGACATCAGAGTGCGTTATGCTCCTGAGTTCCGTACAAGCATTGAGGATATTGAGAATATCATCATCTATAACAATATGGGCAAGGGAGTCCGTATCAAGGATCTCGGAAAGGTAGTAGAGTCACTTACCCCTCCTTCAATCTCGCGAAAGAATCGTGAGCGTCTGATCACCGTTTCTGGAGTCGTGGCTAACGGAGTGGCTCTTTCTGATGCGGTTGCAGCTACTGATGCAATCCTTGAAAGTATGGAGATCCCGTCAGAGCTTGCAACCAAGATCGGAGGTTCGTATGAGGACCAGAAGGATATGTTCGGCGACCTGATCATGCTCCTGATTATGATCATTATCCTTGTATATATAGTGATGGCATCTCAGTTCGAGTCGTTTATGAGTCCTTTCGTGATCATGTTCTCGATACCATTCGCGTTCGTGGGAGTGCTTTTGGGACTCTTCGTTTCCGGAACACCTCTCGGAGCGATGGGTATGATCGGTATCCTCATCCTGATGGGTATCGTGGTGAAGAACGGTATCGTGCTTATCGACTATACCATCCTTATGCGTGAGAGAGGAAAGAGCATCGCCGAGGCTTCTGTGATTGCGGCGAGATCGCGTCTCCGTCCGATCCTTATGACCACCCTCACCACTGTGCTCGGTATGATTCCTATGGCGATAGGACAGGGTGAAGGCTCGGAGATGTGGCGTTCTCTCGGTATGGTGGTGGCTTGGGGACTTTCCATCTCGACCCTCGTGACCCTCGTGATCATTCCTACAGTATATGCTTCGATGGCATCTTGGCAGGAGCGCCGTGCTGCCCGCAAAGCCGCGAAAGCCTAACTAAAAGAAAACTTGAAAAATATGAAAGGTATTTTTATAGCATACGACCAGGCTTATAATATGGAGATTGCCGATGGACTTGAGCAGCTTGGATGCCGTGGCTTCACAATGTGGAACGACATTGCCGGCCGCGGAGGATATACCGGCGAGCCCCATCTTGGCAACCACGCCTGGCCTACGATGAACAACGCCATCCTGACATTTGTTCCGGATGAAAAGGTTGACGGAATTCTTGCAAGACTCCGTGAAATGGATGAAGAAACTCCAGACCTTGGCATCAGAGCATTTGTCTGGAATGTAGAAAAGTCATACTAAACCTTAGGTATCCTTCTTGTAAATCCAGTCGCAATTCTTTATATTTGCGACTGGATTTATATTAACTATTTAACACTAATTATTATGGCACTCACAATAACTGATGCGAATTTCGCAGAAACATTGAATACTGACAAGCCTGTAGTAGTTGACTTCTGGGCGACCTGGTGCGGCCCTTGCAAAGCTATTGCTCCTGTTGTGGAGGAAGTGGCTGCAGAGTACGAAGGAAAGGCTGTAGTGGGCAAGTGCAATGTTGATGACTGTGACGATACTCCTGCTGCATACGGAATCAGAAGCATTCCTACCCTCCTTTTCTTCAAGAACGGAGAGCTTGTCGACAGACATGTGGGAGTCATTTCCAAGGCTGATCTTGCAGCGAAGATCGATTCACTTCTATAGGAAAATAAATTTATGAAACGTATTCTTATAATTATTGCCTCACTTTTTGTTCTGATCACTGCAAGCGCTTCGGCGCAGACCAGATGGGGTGTGACGGCAGGAATGAATTTCAACACATCCAAGTTTACGGAGGTTGATGTCAAGGCCAAGACAGGATGGAATGCCGGTATTACCTGCATTGTTGACCTTCCTCTCGGATTCTCGATCCAGCCGTCGCTTCTGTATCATCAGAAAGGAGCCAACCTTACTAATGAGATTTCTCAGAATATGGGATTCCTCGAGCTTCCTGTTTCTGTACAGTGGGGACCTGACCTTCTGATTTTCAGGCCGTTCCTTGATGTGACGCCGTATGTCGGATATGCCTTGTCAAGCGAATTCAAGGCTTCTCTTGCAGGATTGAACATTCTTGGCAACAGTTGGGCTGGAAAGGAAAGATTTGAATACGGTCTCGGACTCGGAGCCGGTATCAATGTGTGGAGGCTTCAGCTTCTGGCGAGATACAACTGGAATTTCGGCTCGCTTTACAATGTTGAGGGATGGAGTGATATCAAGCCGAACCTCAAGGGACTTGATTCGAAGAATGAAAATTTCGGAGGAGTAAGCGTGAGTCTCGCATTCCTGTTCTAATCCAAGTTTCAGATGAAAGGCAAGATAGCGGTTTTCTGCTCGGCAAGTTTCGAAATAGATCCAATCTACAACAAAGTCGCCCGTGAATTTGTACGGGCGGCTTCGTTGCGTGGATACGGTATAGTTTCCGGCGGTACGGTCAAGGGAACGATGGGTGAGATTTCCGATGAACTTCGTGAGTGCGGTGGTTATCATCTGGGTGTGATTCCACGTTTTATGGAGCAGTATGTATATCCGGAGCTGACCGAGGTCATCTGGACCGATACGATGTCTCAGAGAAAGACTCTTCTGCGTGAAGGAACCTGCGCTGTGGTGGCTCTGCCGGGAGGCATAGGAACATTGGATGAGGTCATCGAGACATTTGCCCTGGTGCATCTCAAACAGTATTTCGGCAAGATATTCGTCCTGAATCACAATGGTTTCTATGAACCGCTCAGACAGCTTCTCAGACATTATGTCGATACGGGTATGATGACGGAGGCAACAATGTCAAAAATGGTTTTCGCAGAGACTGAGGAGGATATCCTTGATGCTCTGGAATAGTTTAATGTTATGGATATAAAGTCTGTAAGAGAATATCTCGGAAGTGACTGGGCATCGGTGCAGGAGAGGATAAACCATTCTCTCATGAGCGACATAGCCCTTCTTAATGCAACCAACGGATCCATTCTTTCCAATGCGGGAAAGCAGATGAGGCCTCTGCTTGCCCTGCTGGTGGCGCGTGCCTGCTCCGGTGCCGGCATCACGGAGGCTACGGTAAGATATGCGGCTGCATCCGAGCTCCTGCACAATGCGACCCTGCTGCACGACGACGTTGCAGACAACAGCGACCAGCGCAGGGGAGTGCCTACGATAATGTCTCTGATGGGGCCTTCGGTTTCGGTTCTGGTAGGAGATTATTGGCTTGTGAAGGCAATGGAGCTGATACTCGGCACTTCGGACGGAGATCATCTGGTGATAAAGATATTTTCAAAGACTCTCAGCGATCTGGCGGAAGGCGAAATGCTGCAGCTTCAGAAGGCGCAGAACTGTGATACCTGCCAGGAAGATTATCTGAGGATAATATACAATAAGACTGCTTCCCTTTTCGAGGCTGCGTGCGTGTCGGCAGCGATTTCCGTTAATGCTTCGGAAGAGTTCGTACAGGCGGCAAAGGATTATGCCGTGGCTCTGGGACTGGCTTTCCAGATAAAGGATGATATTCTGGATTATGCCGGTACGGAGAGTGTCGGAAAGCCTCTCGGCGTGGATATTCTGGAGCAGAAGATGACCATGCCTCTGCTTGGTGCCTATATCAATGCCCCATCAGAGGAAGGCCGTATCCGTGCACTGGTAAAGGATATCGTCGATCATCCGGAGCACAGGGATGAGATCGTGGCCTTTGTCAAGAATAACGGAGGTCTGGAATATGCCGTAGAACAGCTTGACGGATATGTCGCTCAGGCTGTAGGAGCATTGTCGGTATTCCCGATGTCAAGGGAGAGGGAGCTTCTGGAGAAGCTTGCATATTTTACTGCAAAAAGAGTGATGTAATGAGGTTTGCAGATGTCATAGGAAATGTTGAGGTGGCCGGAGCATTGGTTTCGATGGCCGACAGCGGCAGGGTGGCTCACGCGATGCTGATGTATGAGAATGAGGGCTGCGGTGCATTGGCGCTGGCTCTTGCATACGTGCAGTATCTCAATTGCAGCAACCCTTCGGGAGGTGACTCCTGCGGTGAGTGTCCGTCGTGCCGTCAGATGTCCAAGCTCATACATCCTGATGTGCATTATGTCTTTCCTGTGAACAAGGGGCCTAAGACAACTGATGACAAGCCTACTTCAGAGTCTTATATAAAGTATTGGAGGGAGCTGGCTCTGGCCAATCCTTATTTTACCGAGGCTGATCTGCAGAGGGCCATCGGTATTGAAAGCAAGAGCGGACTGATAGCCGTGGCTGAGGCAAAGGCGATAATAAGCAAGCTTTCGCTGACAGCTGTGGCGGACGGATATAAGGCAGTGATATTCTATCTGCCGGAGAAAATGAATCAGGAGACTGCGAACAGACTTCTGAAGATGGTGGAGGAACCGCCTGAAAAGACGCTGTTCATTTTCATCACACACAGTCCGGAGAAGGTGCTGCAGACTATATTCTCCCGTTGTCAGAGCATCAGGGTCATGCCTCTGACCAAGGAGGAGGCCGAGAAGGTGAGGGAGATGAACCCTTTTGACGACAGTGAAGAGTATGATCAGTTTATGGAACTGTTTTCTGATCTGATGAGGGCGGTGATATCAGGTGACCTTCAGGCTGCATTGGAGTGCGGTGAGATCGCCGCTGCATTGGAATCGCGCGAAAAGCAAAAAGCTTTTTGTACCTTTGCGGGTCAATGCATCAGAAAGATTTTTATGATCCAGCAGAAGATGCCTCAGATCGCGGGCGTTGCAGAGCATGAGGAAGAGTTCTATTCCGATATGGCTGCGCGCTGTGGTAAAGGGTTCTGTATGAGGTCTATAGCAAATATAGAGAAGGTGGTGGCGATGATCGACAGGAATGTGAATTCCAAGATACTTTTCTGTGATCTTGTCAACCGTATGTTTTTAAGCATTTGGCCGCGATGACCGGCTGTTGGCATTTAGCATAATGAAAGAATCAAAGAGATACGACTGCTCGAGGGGATGTACCGTAGAGCGTGATGATAACGGCGAGCTTGAGTGCAATTACCGTCAGGGTTGCTGCAAGCTGGAGGTGTATGACTGGCTTGATGGCGTCAGTCAGGAGCAGTACAGTGAGTTTTTTGAAGTACGTTTCAAGAATACACGTAAAGGAATATACCGTAATGGCTCTGGTCAGAGCATCAAGACAGGTGACCTGGTGATCGTCGAGGCTGCAAACGGCCACGATCTGGGTATAGTGACCCTGGAGGGTCCTATAGTGGGCCGCCAGATGAAGTGCAAGAGGATCAATCCCGAGACATACGAATTCAAGAGAATATACCGCAAGGCGAAGCTTTTCGATATAGAAAGATGGCAGGAGGCTATTGCCCGCGAGCACGAGACGATGATCCGTTCGCGACAGATTGCTGCCGAGCTTGGACTTGATATGAAGATCGGTGATGTGGAGTTCCAGGGGGACGGTACGAAGGCCATATTCTATTATATTGCGGACGGACGTGTGGACTTCCGTCAGCTGATCAAGGTCTTTGCGGAAGAGTTCCGTATCCGTATCGAGATGAAGCAGATCGGAGCACGTCAGGAAGCCGGCCTCATCGGAGGTCTCGGAGTCTGCGGACGTGAGCTGTGCTGCTCGAACTATATTTCCAGCTTCCAGTCCATCACTACCTCAGCTGCACGTTGCCAGGATCTGTCCCTTAATCCACAGAAGCTTGCCGGTCAGTGTGGAAAGCTCAAGTGCTGTCTGAATTACGAGACCGCAGCTTATATGGATGCACAGTCGCGCATACCTAAGGTGCATAATCCTCTTGAGTTCGAGGATGGTCTGGCTTACCTTATGAAGACTGATATCCTTCGTGAAATAATGTACTTCTCGTATGATCCTCAGTCACTTGCAAACCTGTATCCTTTGTATGCGGAGGATGTATGGGATATAATAAGGATGAACCGCAACGGTGAGAAACCTGAGTCCCTCAAGATAGATTCAGAGCCTGTTGCACCGGAGTTCGTGACTGCTGTGGGTGACGATGCGATCAATCGTTTCGATGAGGCCCGCAAGCGCAAGAAGAAGAAAAAGTCACGTGGCGGCAACGGTGGACAGAAGAAGGCTCAGAATGAGGCCGGAGGCGAGAATAAGCCTGCTGCACCGAAGGAAGCTGCAGGAAAGCCTGCCGAAAATGCCGGAGAAAAGAAGCAGGGAGGACAGAAGGGCAATAAGGGAGGCCGTAGAAATAATGGAAACCGTCGCAATGACCGTCCTAAGAAGGAGGATCAGGAATAATGGGAAAGGATAAATTAAGGAAATTCAGAGAAAACGAGACTTTCAGATGTCTGGTTCAGCCGGCTACATCTGAAGTCTTGAATTGTGATCATCCGCTGAAGGGAAAGTGGGGCAGTGATTTCTTCGGAAACGACAAGCCGATAGTACTGGAGCTCGGTTGCGGAAAGGGCGATTATACGGTCGATCTGGCCGAGCGCAATCCGGCATTCAATTATATCGGCATCGACATCAAGGGCGCCCGTCTGTGGAAGGGTGCAAAATATGCCACAGAGCATAATCTGTCCAATGTCGGTTTCCTGCGCACGCGTATTGAGTTCATAGAGTCGATTTTTGCTCCGGGCGAGGTGTCCGAGATATGGATTACATTTGCCGATCCTCAGATAGGTCGAGAAAAGAAGCGTCTTACTGCGCCTCTGTTCATGAACCGTTACCGTAACTTCCTGGCTCCGGGCGGAATTGTCCATCTGAAGACAGACAGCCGTTATCTCCACGAGTATTCGAAGGCTATGGCAGAGCAGAATGGCTTGAAGATATTGGCTTCATCCACAGATATTTACGGTGCAGACAGGGAGAGACTTTACGAGAGCGGCCTGTCGTCTCTGTGCGGAAGAGCGGCGGTGGATGCTCTTTTCGAAGTGCAGACCTTCTATGAGTCGCAGTATCTGGCTCAGGGATTCCCGATCACCTATCTTTCATTCCTTGCAGACCATGAGGGAGCCTATATCTCTCCTGAATGGGATGAAGACACCTGGAAGGATGAAGGACATCATTTTGTGATCCCTTCTGGTTTGTCGGTAGCTTCAAAGTTCTATCCGGAACAATAAGGTGTTCAGCTATCTTGCTGATCTGTA
>JAEIGA010014711.1_pt1 | contig 11908 bp, 12 predicted proteins | sample 9270691 | NCBI WGS metagenome assembly JAEIGA01 (sample SAMN17057246, study PRJNA624740) | gut metagenome | biome: biome; isolation source: fecal sample | host: Bos grunniens | place: China: Xizang | collected 2019
GATGGATTATTAATTTCTATTTTTTGTTTATTTATACAATATATTATTAAAGTTGAAGTTTCACTATGAGTTTTACTCATATGTCCTAAATTATATTCTAATTTTACAATTTCTTTATATTTGTGTGTTTTATCTTTATAAGTGAATTTATCTTCAAATAAATACAACTTTGGTTTAATAAATAAATTAATTATAAAATTAATTATTGAGGCAATTGTACAAAGCATAATAGGTACCACAACTAATGCTACTGATCCTCTTAAAAATTCACTTTGACTTTCTTTTTCTAAAGAAAGTGATAACATAAATATACAAATTCCAACATAAATGAATACCATACATATGTTTAAAGATATTTGTAATAAATAATTATTTTTAAATCCCACTTATACCGCCTTTTATTTAGAACCACCATAAATTCCTAAGATAATTCCCATAAATGTACCTAGAATAAACAATAAGATGATAATCTTCCAATTCTCTATTCTAAATTTAGCATTCTTACATTTTTTATAAACATTATAAATCATACTTAAAGAAGGATTTTTAATAACTATTCCTTCTTCTTTTTTACGATATAAAATTAATTGGGTTGGGTGATTACTAGTTCTACTTACTGTTCCTAAATCTAGTTCTACTTCAACAATATCATTATAATCATAATGCTGATTCTTAAAAACAAATTCATTTTCATATAGATATAACTTGGATTTAATAAGAAGACTTATTGGATAATTGATTATTGAGAAAAAGACAAAAAAGACTAAAGGAACAATAATAAAAGCTAAAGCTATTTTTAAAATATCTATTATAGAATAATTTACTTCTACAATCATAAACATAATTACCATACCTGGTAAAAGTCCATACGTCAACATAGTAAAAAAGATACAAAACTGGATAAAATAATTATTTCTTTGTCTCATATAAACTCCTAATTATCTTTAATTGCTTCTTTAACGCTTCTTCTAATACGTTTAATATTACGTTTTAATCTTCCAAATTCTTTATAATGTACATGGAAATTAATTTTTTGTGTATTACCACCTTTTAATAAAAGGGTAAAGGTTATGCTGTATTCATCAAATGTTTCTACATCAATATCTCTTACAATATTTAAAGCATGAACATAATTCTTTTGATTAAAACTTTTGAAATGGAATTCGATGATATTTTTTTCATAATCAAATAATATGTATTTAGATTTATCTATATAGATAAATAAAATACCTAATAAAATTAATCCAAGTGTCGATATTAAATATACTTTATCAAATCCTTCTAATATCATTAATAGTAAAAAAACGGAACCCATTAAAAAACAACATATACTCATAAGTATTCTTGTGAGTAAATCAAACATACAAATTTTTACTTTATCTTTTTTCTTATTCATAATCTAATACACAAATTTCTTTAATAATCATTGTTTGACCTTCAATATCTATTTGAATAAAAACATAATATTGATTAAGATAAATATGATTAATATTATATTCATCTAAGGTAGCAGAATATAATATGTAATAATCAGTACCTAAGCTGATTAATGAGCCTAAGTACTCCATAACTTTCTTCTCAACCGCAAAATTATATTCTGTTTTCCATCTTTTTTCTAAAGAATTATAAAAGTTATTAAATTCAATGTGATTATTAAATCTAACAAATGTTTCTCTGTAATATCCATTTTCAATAGTATATATAACTACATCTTTAGGTAAACTAGCTTCTTCTAATGGATGAATATTATTTAAAACAGCAACATCTTGTGTTTTCTCAATATCAAAAGAATTTGATAATATTCCCATACCAAATAGAAAAATTAAAGATACAAATCCAACAATAATATTACCTAAAGTACTATAACCTTTTTTTCGATATATAAAACCAAATAAAATCGAAGCAATAGGTATTAACATTAAAACCCAAGCATATTTAAAAGTTTGACTAATAAAATACATCATTTCTGTATTTGTAGTAGGTGCCACAATAGACATTGCTATTAATAAACTATATAACGCCATAATGCTTAAAATTAATAATATAATACCTAACCAAGTAATACTTCTTTTTTTATGATTGATTTTTACCATTGGTTCAACACAATTATTATCAAATTTAATATCCGTATTATTTTGATATTTTAAACATAATTCTTTGATAAATGGATAAGTAGTATTTTTATAAATATCTTCGTCAAAAATACCTGTTTCAATCATTTTAATAATTTTCTGAACACTATTTTTTTGAGGTATCAATTTTTCATTTTTTATTTTTAATATTTTCTCAGCATATTCTTTAGCCTTTATTAAATTATTTTCGGATAAAGATATTTGGAATAAAATATAATAAAGATATTTATTATTATATAAATTATATTTTTTTATTAATTCTTTTGCTTCTTTCAAATTACCAAGTAATGCATAAATAAGAATCATGTTTGTAATATTAGCTTTATAATTACCAACAAAAAAATACTTATTTTCTTTTTGTTTTAAATAACTTAAAGCTTTATCATATTCTTTATTATTAATTAATGGTATAATAGTATTTTTTAACTTCTGACCTTCTAAATATACAAATAAATATTCAACTATTAATATTATAGGTACTATGGTTACAGCGATAATACTTTTTTGTAATAACATAGCTATACTAATAGATATTAACATAGCAAACATAAACATAAAGACTGTTAAATGATATCTCTTTATTTTCTTCATATTATCACCACCTATTAAAATAATAACATATTTGAGTATAAAAAGCAAAAACTTAGGAAATTTTTCCTAAGTTTGTTTTACGATGCAATAATTATTTTATCAATTGTTGTATGAAAAATACTTGCTAAAATAATTAAATTATCTATAGTAGGTAGACACTCACCACGTTTCCATTTATAAATAGCTTGTGGATATTCGAAACCAAATACATCTTGTAAATCTTTTACTGTGACATTATTAATATTCATTAATCTAGTAATATTTTCACCAGTTTTTACTAAATCAACGACTGGATACTTATACATGGGCTAATGCCTCCTTTCTTATTTATAATTTAATTTCATCAAAACAGGAATATTTTTCTAAACATTTAAGCATAAATTCATAAGCATTAAAAGCTTCATTATTAGTAACCATATCAATAATTTTACTTGATGATCCACTAATAAGTTTCACACCTTCTTCATTGATAGTTGGAAATTGATTTTTTCTCGCATAAACATTCCAGAACACCACTTCTGGCATGTCATAACCAAGGTTAGAAAATTCTTCTTTGAATTTTTCAAAAGTAGATTTACTAGCATTTCCAACGCAATCAAACTCCATATCAGAAATAATAACGATTCTATCAATCGCATCTTCTTTTTTAAAGTTTTTATGTTTATAAACATCTAAAATAAGCTTATATACTTTATAGATATCAGTATTACTACAATCACGATAGTTAGAGATATAATCATACTTTTCTTTAATTGTATCTCCTTTAATTTTAACAATCTTTGGGCTACTTGAAAAAGTAATAAAAGTATCTTTAAATTCTCCTGTAAGTTGTTCAGCAAAAAGAATCGCAAGTGAAGTCGCAACATCTAATGGTGATACTCCATTATTAGAAACTGTCATTGATCCACTTCCATCTCTAACAACGATTGTTTTTGAAGTGATTTCACTTCTATTAAATGATTTCCACATTACATCTAAACTATCAAGTTCAAATCTATTTTCAGCCTCATCTAATCGTCTAATAATTTCATAAGGATATAAAGCTGCTGTATTAATTTTACTTTTACCAGCTTTAACATCTTCTAAATAATCTAAATATCGTTTACGATCATGATTTATAAAAGCATTACGATATTTAAACATCGCATTGCTCGGTACTTTTTCATAATCAAAAGAATAATCTACTTCTCTTAAATTATTTTCGATAATTAAACCTTTTCTTAGATAAGATAAAATTTTACGATATTCTTCTTTTCTCATTTTTAAAGAACTAGCGATTATTGATGCCAAATTTCTAGCTTCAATAGATGATGTATTAATTGATGGCAACCATTTAGCAAGTAAACTAATAGGTCTACCATTTTGTTTATTCACTAAATCTTCTTTCAACTGATTATCTATATATTCTAATACTATTTTTTTGATAGGTGAATTTAAACATACTAATAAATCATCATATCGACCAAATTCAGGTATAAATTTAATTAATTCACTAGCAACTTCTGGATACATATTAGCTAGTGCATTAAAAGTATAACGGAAAATACTACGTTCTCCAAGTCCACCTCTTATATCTCTTACATAAAATAAGATTTTAATAGTTAATCTTGGGTCTTCATAATATGACTTCATAAATAAATTTAATGCATCTACTAAATTATGTCTTTTACCACCAATTATAGAAAAATAATCAAGACAAGCTGATCCTGTTGTAGTATAAGCTTTATCCCCATTTTCAGTAAAAGCTGTATTTAACATTTGTTCAGATATTTGATAAAATCCCATTGTTTTACCTCCTAATATATTTTTGTATTATATTAATACAATTAATTACAAAAAGAAAAGAGAATGATTATTACTAAACAAGATACGTTTAAAAATATTCTCAACTAATAATTAAAAAAATTGCTGATAGTATCTTTTCATTCTCTTTTTAACAAGACACTTTTTAGAATAAAAATTCAATCAAAATTTTTCCATGCGCTTTTTATTGCTGTTTGTGTCTTTACACCAATATTATATCACTAATAAAATAATTACGCAATAAACCTGTGGTTTAAAATATAAAAACAGACACCAAAATGTGTCTGTTTCACAATATAATAAGATCTTAATCTACAAATTACTATCAATATTTCTTAATAAATATTTTAACCACATACCTTGGATTTTATCATAGTCTTTGATAACATCCACTATTTTAGTTAAAGTCGTATGTGGTAAATCTTGATTCTCATTAAAGAATTTAACAGCAGATAATAGTCCCATATTAGTTGATTTTAAAGCACTATGACAAATATCAAAAGAATCTTCAAATACTTTTAATTTTTCTTTATATACTCCCATAACTCCCGCTGCTGTTAAACTATTGGTTGCTTCTTCCCCTAAATCGTTAATTAATCTAGTAATTTTTTCTTCATGACGTTTAAACATTTCTTCAATTTCAACAATTAAATTTACTAATTCTTGATCATTAATATTTTCTGCTTCATCATGATATATTCGATAAACACTCATACCCATATGAATATACGATAAAAACTTATTTAATTCATTTGTTTTTTCCATAATTAAAAATACCTCCAGGTTTAATATTCCCTTAAAGTATTAATCTTATACTTTTATTTATTCAATAAAATAAATCGTTGTAATCTTATTATTTTTATTAATATAAACAATATACTTAGTTCCATTATTTTGAAGTAATAAATAACAACTTGAACTACTATCTGTTTCAACATACCAAGCACGATTATTGGATTTTCTTAAATCTTTCATTAAATTTTCATGATTTTGCCAACTAAAGTTTTCTTCATCTTTTCGGAAATAATTATCAAAATTTTCTTTAGTTAATTCAAATTCTACTAATTTACCTCCAATACTTGGATATGGATATTGTGTTAGATAATATTCATCTTCTGCTTTCTTTATTTCCACAATATCAAGTGGCGTTACGTGCTCTATTTCATAATAATTATAAGTAATGGTTTTAACAGTAAAAATTCCCGGAAATAAAGTAAGTTTTTCTTCTTCTTTCCCACAACTACTTAAACTAAAACTTAAAACAACGATTAAAACGCTTAAAAATATTCTTTTAATTAATTTCATAATTCACCCTTTTACAAAACAAAAATTATAAACAAAAAGATACTTACACCTATCAATAATCCACCTGATGCTTTCGTACTTGTGATAAAATAATCGCTAGGTTCTCCATCATCAGTATTCATAAAAGTTTTTAACTTCCATAATACCTCAGGTTTAAGTAACAATAAAATACCTATTAATAATATTCCAATACTAACAAATAACATATATTCACCTATTTTAAAATCATTTTAATAATAAAACACTGTAATCTTTTAGGTAAAAGATTTAATATAGTAAGATATGGATTACGGTTTATACGGTATATTAATCTTGGATTCTTTTTACTATAAGCTTTATAAATTAAAGCTGCTACTTTTTTTGGTTTAACCGTTTTACCCATAAACTTTTTAGTAATTCTTAAAAACTTATAAGCTTGTCTTTCATATAGTTTAGTATCTTCTGATAACTTCTTTGTATCTTCTAAAGAACCTCTACTAAGAGGAGTTTCTATCGAACCTGGTCTTATTGTAATTACTCTTTGATTAAGTAAATTAAGTTCTTGTCTTAATGCTTGTGCATAACAATCAAGAGCAGTTTTAGAGATATTATATAAACCATTAAAAGGCATAGGATCAAATGGAGCTACTTCACTTGTCACAATAATAATTCGCGACATTGGTTTTAATAAACTATGGAAAGTATTATTAACAAGCATTGTTCCAAGTAAATTAATATCAATTAACTTTTTAATATCTAAAAAGTCAGTTTCCACAAGTGATGCCATTTTATGAATACCTGCAATATTAATAATACCATCTAATAAAATATTATTTTCTAAACAATATTCTTTTATTTTCTTCAAATCATCACTATTTGTAATATCAACTTTAAAACTAATTAAATTATTTACTTCTACTTGATTATTAATATCAAGACCTATTACTTGGTAACCATTTTCTAGAAAGATTTTCTTTACTTCTTCCCCAATTCCTGATGCACTACCAGTTATTAAAATTGTTTTCATATTATTCACCACTTATAGTATACCATATTTAAAAGAAAAAAAGTTTTGATAAACAAAACTTCTTTAATAAAAAACTTTTTATTTTAATCGATATTAACGCCTTTTCGTAAATTCTTAACAGTTAACCAATATAGAATTGCTGTATAAGCACTATATAACAAAATAGTCAATACCATTAGTGTACATAAGAAAGTGTATCCTACAGCTACTTGTTGTTTAAATAACATTCCGTATAAATCAGTGCTAACTATTGAACTAAGAAGCAATATTACTCCTGTTATACTATTTGTTGCCATGTAAGCACCAACACTAATAAATAAACTTTTTAAAGCTCTTTTAGTGTCTGATCTATGTCCAATAACAATACCAAAGAATCCCATCATTACCATATAGATAAATTCAGCCATTAATACTAAAACCATTAAAGCAATAAAAATAGCAAATGAACCTTCAAAATTATTAGAAAGAATATTTAATGTGTCAATAAAACCTTCAAAATTTTCTTTAGTACCATATGAAATAACTACACATACAAAAATAACAATAATTGATGTACAAATTGTTACGATAGTCGCGATAAACTTCGCTAAAAAGTGTGTTCTAATATCTACCGGTAAAGTATGCATTAAATATGATTCATCTTTATACATACTAACAACCATTCTTACCCACATTCTAATAAAACTATTAACAAATCCTGATACAGAAAGTCCTACTCCAATTCCCTTTGTAATTCCAGCAATTAATCCCCAAAAGAAAGTATCAGGCATAAAATCTAATAATCTACCTAAACAAGAAAATAATAATCCTAAACCATAATAGATAACTACGACTTTAAAGCACCACTTTAAATCATAATGTAATAATTTCTTTAGCATTTGAATACCCTCCTAAAGACTTCATCAATACTTTCTCCGTCTTTTCTTAAATTATCAGCACTATCCATTAGAACAACACGACCACGATCAATAAAAATAACATCATCTAAAATTCTTTCAATATCGGAAATTAAATGTGTCGAAATTAAAACACTTGCTCCTTCTTTAAAATTAGATAAAATAGTATCTAAAATATAATCACGAGTAGCAGGGTCTACTCCACCAAGAGGTTCATCTAAAACATATAAATCAGCATTTCTTGACATTACTAAAATAAGTTGTAATTTTTCAAGCATACCTTTCGACATTTTTGTTAAATAATCATCTTCTTCTAAATTCAAATCCGCAAGTAATCTCTTTGCTTTTTCTAAATCAAAATCTTCATAAAATTCTGTAAAAAACTTAAATACTTCTTTTACTTTCATAGACTTATCTAAATAAGTTCTTTCTGGTAAATAAGCAATAATCTTTTTACTTTCTATTCCTACTTCTTTCCCATTTACTAGAACACTACCACTAGTAGGTGTAAGTAAACCATTAATTAATTTAATAATGGTAGTTTTACCCATCCCGTTTTTACCTAATAAACCGATAATCTTACCTCTTTCGATATTAAATGAAACATGCTTTAAAACTTCTTTTTTTCCAAAGTTTTTGCATACATCATTAAATGAAACTAAACTCATTATTTTCCCTCCTTAAGTATTTTAATAACTTCTTCTTTAGTATAGCCCATTTGATCTATTTCTTTTAAGAATAAATCTATTTTTTCTAAAAAAACATTTTCTTTATATTTTTTAATAATAGATAAATCACTTGTAACAAATTTCCCATTAGTTCGTTCGGTGATAATTAACTTCTTATCTTCTAACAGTGCTAAAGCTTTAACAACAGTATTAGGATTAGCTTTCATAATTAAAGCATATTCTCTAACCGAGTTAATCTTTTCTCCTGGTTTTAGTACTCCACTAATTATTTCATTAGTGATGATATCAACTATTTGTAAATATATAGGTCTTTCATTATCAAATATATAACTCATACTAACCTCACTGTATCACTTAACTAATACAATAATACAATATATTAATTTATTTGTCAAGGAACATGATAAAAAGCCTTCTGGATTAATCCAGAAGACTTTATTTTTTTATTTATTATGCTAATTTACCAGGAATAATTGAAGATAATGTCATAGTCTTAGTTGTAGAACCTGATTTATAAGTTACTGTATATGTTACACATTCACTATAATTTGGTTGATTTACAACACGACCTTGGTTATTAACATAAATGCTATTTGAAGAACCTGATAATGAATAGCTACTATAGTTTTGATATAATGCCATTTGTTGTCTAGTTAATTCAACAAATTCATACCAAATTTCAAGGTTATTAGCAAGCATTGGTTGAGGACAATCTTTACCTGAGAAGAAATGATGTCCTACTAATCTTTGAATTGGTAAATTGTATTTTAGTAATAATTTAGCACATAATTGAGCTGTATATTGCCATGTTAACCATAAGTCAGAACCTTCTCTAACTGATGTTTCCATACCAATTGAGTTATTGTTACCACCTTGAGATGAGATGTATTTATAACTTGTGTTATAGTAACATCCACCAAGTTTCCATTCATTTCCTTCTAATTTAACAGCAAGACCCATTGAATTAAGTTTAGTATAACCTGTTGTATTCTTAACAGTAGTTTTAACACCTTTTATATAGAAGTATCCATCACTTCCAAGCGTTACATCTGTTGTATAAACATCAGTACCAACTTTAGCAGTTGTAACCCCTGTTGAATTCCATGTCATAGCTTTAGATGAACCTGCATGCCAAGCCCCATAAGCTTCATTTTGACAATACCAAACACCATCATTACCAACACTATAGTGCCAAGAAGCTTGAGATGCACCATTATTACAAGATTGGTTATATGATGCTAAGTTTTTACCACCAGTTTTTGAAGCACTTGCACTATAAGGCATATCCGCAGCATAGTGAACAGTGATAAATTGAATACCACCACTTGCTAGAGTAGACTTGTTATTTGGATTAGATAGATAATAATCTGTATGAACAACATAATCTTCTAATAATAATTTAGATACACTTCCAAATACATCATAGTAGTAAGCTGGAGTACCTGCTCCAATACCTAAATCAAAACTTGTATAAATACTTGAATTATTACTTTCAGCAATTACTTTTTCAATACCTGTTGGTGCACTAGCAAATACTGTAACATAGAATGTAAAGTTAATATTTGGATAATCTGCATCGCTTACAACGATTTCAGCTAAACCTTCTTTAATACCTGTAACATAACCATATGCATCAACTGAAGCAAGACTTGGAGTTTTAGATTCCCATTTTAATTTACCATTTGAACCACCAGCATATTCAGCTTTTAATTGAATAGATTCACCAGCAGCAATCCAAGATTTAGTAGCGAATTCTCCAATTAAGTGATCTTCAAAAGTCCATTTAGCTTTTACTGTAACATTTCCAGCAGCTAAAAAATCACTTGCTTTTTCATATTTTTTACCATTATCATCATACCATCCAGCAAAAGCATATCCTACTTTGGATGGTTCAGGTACTACAAATGTACTATCTACAACAACGCTAATTTCATCTTTGTCTAATGAACCAGTATAGAAATTAACAGTTGCTGGTGATGATGATGTAATTGATGTTATTTCTTTACTAAATACTACATAATTTCCAACAGCAATCTTAGAAGTTGAGAAGTTATCGTCACCACTTCCTGCATATTGCCCAGAAATTGTTATTACATATTCAGCCCCATTTGGCCATGTACTTGCTGTTCCACTTAAAATAATAGAAACAATTGAATATAATCCTGTATATTGATCTTTAGCTACATAAATACGAGTTGAGAATTTAGCTAGAGGATCACTTGCACTATTAGAAATAAATACATCATTCGCATAGTTAGTCCCCGTCCAGAAACTTCCATTATAGCTACTTACAACAAGTGTTGTTAATTTTGTACCATATTTCGATAATAATTCTTCTGATACCCCACCATCATAATCAAAAATTACAGTTGTTGAATCACCACTTGGAACAATGAATTTAGGATATACCGTAATACTAGTTGTTAATACTGTAGAATCACTTAATTTAGATGATGCTGTAAAATCACTAGATGTATACCAACCATCAAAGATTGCACCATTTTTAGTCGCAGTAGGTAATACACTACCTGCTGTTGCACCACTCTTGAATGTATTTTGTTTTACTAATTCTTGGTGTAATGCAGTCCAGAAACCATTACTATTAGCAGATTTAGAATAATCACTTGACTCATAAGTTGTTGTTTCAGAGGCAGTATAAGTAAATTTCTTACCTGCAATGAATCCCATAATTTCCATATTAATTGTTGCTGAATCAGCTGTTACATATCCATTTTGAATAATAGAATCATATTGAGCAACATCAAGTCCTGATGCACTTCTTAAATTTTTAGCATATGATAATAACCATCCCCATTTAGCACGCATTGTACTATCAGCAAAGAATGTTTTACTTCCTTCAGTACCAGCAAAAATATTATATCCAGTACCAGTTGCAGATTCAAAATAACTTAGAGTATAAGTACTTCCTTTAATTGTTTGAATATCTGCTACTAAATCAGCAATTACTTCACTTCTTGATTCATAATTAGCAAGTAATACACCACTATCTAAAACATATGTTACTGAAAGTGTTCCTGATGCTAATGCTTCCCATTTAGCTACAAGTGTATAATTTTTATTAGTTAATGTTTCAACTAAAGTATTATTTTCGTACCAACCTAAGAATTTATATCCTGATTTTGTTGGTGTAGGTAATACTACTTTTGATGCATCTGTAAATGTTTTAACCGCATCACTAGGGTTTACACCACCTTCTACATTATAAGTAATTGTATATGTAGTTACAGGAGTTTCTGATTTTTCCCATTTAGCAACAAGTGTATAATTTTTATTAGTTAATGTTTCAACTAAAGTATCATTTTCATACCAACCTAAGAATTTATATCCTGATTTTGTTGGTGTTGGTAATACTACTTTTGATGCATCTGTAAATGTTTTAACCGCATCACTAGGGTTTACACCACCATCTACATTATAAGTAATTGTATATGTAGTTACAGGAGTTTCTGATTTTTCCCATTTAGC